>Ga0233425_10006835_pt1 | contig 16500 bp, 16 predicted proteins | sample Watercolumn_Towu_2_FD_181712 | JGI IMG/M metagenome (GOLD analysis project Ga0233425, IMG submission 181712) | Freshwater microbial communities from Lake Towuti, South Sulawesi, Indonesia - Watercolumn_Towuti2014_140_MG | ecosystem: Environmental > Aquatic > Freshwater > Lake | place... | reverse complement strand
GTGGCAATGCGTAATGTCGACCCGTCCAACATATAAGGACGAAAGACTCGTGTGGGCTCAGTGAGGCATCGGAAGGCTGGAACATCTATCGACTCGCCTTCGATCTGCTCTGTCAGCAACGATGAAACCGATTGTGCTTGCGTTGCCTGAATGGATCGTTAATAATTTCGTACAGCACAGTAGCTGTCGGCTATGAGCTATTAGCCGTTTCGTGTCGGCAACAGGAGGAGATAGATGACCAGAAAGTACGGACAGTGCTTGGGCTTGATCGCACTGATGATGGCGTTGACCCTATTGGCCACAGAGGCCGAGGTGTGGGCCCGAGCGGGCGGCGGTCGTAGCTTCGGGAGCCGTGGCTTCCGCAGCTACTCCAGTCCAAGTCGTAACTATTACCGGCCAAGTACGCCCACGCAACCGCCGACTGAGCCGCGGAGTCCCTCTGCGGCCCCCATGTCTCCATCACCGGGAGGCGGGTTCATGCGGAGCCTGGCGGGAGGCATGCTGGGCGGGCTGCTCGGCGGCATGTTGTTTCGGAGTTTGGGCTTCGCGGGTTTCGGCGGCATGGGTGGCGGATTTGGGTTGATGGACCTGGTGATCCTGGGGGCAATCGGCTTCGCGATCTACTGGGTGGTCAAGCAGCGGTCGCAACCGGCGCCAATCGGGGGACCCTATCACCACCGCCAGTCTACCCAGGCAGGCGTCGCGTGGGGTGAACGTGAGCGGGAACGTTACCAGGAGACGGCTTCACAGGCAACGATGGTCCAGGAATCTGACCCGAACCAGGGATTGGCGCATATTCGTCAAATGGACCCGGGTTTTGAGGAAGGCCGGTTCCGCGAGGCGTGCACCGATCTCTTTTTCAAGATCCAGGCAGCGTGGGCCAATCGTGATCTTGAACCGGTCCGCGCGATCCTTACGCCCGAGATGTACGATCAGCTTAGCGCCGACGCGATGCGACTCAAGAACGAACGAAAGATCAACCGCCTGGAAAACATTGCGGTCCGGTCGGTCGAACTGACGGAGGCGTGGCAGGAGCAGGGCAAGGATTACGTGACGGTGCGGTTTTTGGCGAATCTCCTCGATTATACCGTAGACGAAGCCACGTCACAGGTTGTGGAAGGCAGCCGTGTCGATCCTGTCAAGTTTGAGGAGTACTGGACCGTGACGCGTCCTGTTGGGCCGAATGTTTGGCGGCTTACGGCTATCAATCAGGCAGAGAACTAAGCTGCCAGCGTTCAGCGAGCAACTCATTCGTGACCACTGCTGACTGCTGAACGCTGACGGCTAAAGGCTGTTCTTACGAAAAGCCCCCACGAGATTCCTCGTGGGGGCTTTTCTGTTCTCTGCCGGCGGTCGGAATTACAGCTTAGTGACGTTCGCAGCCTGTTTCCCCTTTGGACCATCGACGATTTCAAACTCAACAGCCTGACCCTCAGCCAGCGACCTGAAGCCGGAGCCCTGGATAGCGGAATAATGCACAAAGATGTCATCGCCATCCGGTCGCTCGATGAAACCGTACCCCTTGCTGTCATTGAACCACTTGATCTTGCCGGTTACCCGCACTTCTTTCACCCCTCCCTTTCTATTCCGTAGCTCTCTGAGATCGCTCAACGGTCAGTACGTCTATACGACTGTCGGTGAGCCTGCCGTGAACACCGTTCCCCAAAAACCGGCGACATGTAACCATACTCAATGGAATCTGTCAATACGCCAAATTGCGTATGCCACGCGTCGCGAAGCAGCATTGAGACAGCTACCGGGCATCGGTTATGGCTGCGGCACCCCTGTCCGTTTCCGGCGAAGCGATGCGAGGAGACTGCGCGCGAACGCCATGGTCAGCAGCAACTCCTTGAAACAGGTAATTGCGAGCGTGGAGAACTGGATATGCCAGAACCGCAACCCGCTCAACTGTTCCCGCGTTCTCGCCCAACACCTCTTGAGATCCTGTCGGGAGCAGACAATCCGGTTGCTCAAGGCGTCATACCTGGCATAGAGACGATCCAATCCTAACGAAGGTCGTCCCTGGATGCCGGAGTAAACCTCCTGCCATTCATGGACCTTTATGGTCTGCCAGGCGTCCCGATGAAGCGCATACAGGCGTTCGAACCATTTCTTGGCGGGCCCGTCTCCCCATATCCACGAGCGATGGAGTGCCTGGGTCCTGGCCTGGAGGTCTCCCCATTTCTTCAAAAATATATTCAAGTCGTTGCCGCTGAGCAGCATCTTCGAGGGAAGGTCCTCAAAGGGATCGAGCAGCGCTCGGACCTTCGCGGGTAACGCTGTCTTGGCATCGCTGTATGTCTTTTGCCACTCCGCAATCTTCAGGGTTCGCCAGATCTCCCCCTGAATCCGCTGAACCTCGTCGACAAATCGTATTTCTCTTTCACTGCGCGGACGGGTCTGAAGCCATATTTCTTCCATCTCTTTAATGAAGCGGGCCCAAGCCACGAACAGACGGCACACCTCTTTCGTGCGTTTCCAGAGATGGACCGGTACCGGGTCGACTGAACACCCGGGCCGCCGCGTCAGTCGGTCCTTCAGGCGGAAGAAGCCTGCAACCATCGGATGCTGTTTTTCGATCAGCGCAGCGTTCTTGTACCACAGATACACATTGATAAGATTCCAGTAGATCCACGGGTTGTGGCGCCACCGCGCCAGAATATTCGCCATATTCTCTTTGCTGTAAAACGCTTGCCACGCCTCTTGGTACGCGGCGGTCCACTCCTCAGCGGTCATGTGAGGGTGTGCCGTCGTCGCGTGAAACGAATCCCGCTTATTCAGATCGGGGTCCATCCACTCTCCGCGCGACTTCATATCTCGATGATCCTCGGAACCCGGTAGGGGGGTCAGCATAAAGAAGGAGGCCTGATCCGGCTGAATCACATCCATGAGGTACCGAATATCCCGACCTACCTGCTCCTTTGTATCGAACGGCAGGCCGATGATATAGGCGGCGTGGACCACGACACCGGCATCATGCCATTCGCGGATCGTGCTCACATACTCCTCGACCTTATTCTGCCCCTTCCCCTGGGACTTGAGGTTCTCGGGATTTACGCTCTCCAGACCGACAAATACCTGGCTGCAGCCGGCCTCTGCTGCGAGACGGACAAAGTCCTTCGGTTTACGGGCCAGGTCCACCTGCATCATGAAAGAGATGTTGACCCCTTCACCGCGCAGTCGAATGATCCCTTCAAAGGTTTCCCGCCACAGCTTTTTACGGGCAAAGTTGTCGTCCGTGAAGAAGTAGAAGTTGATGCCGCGCTCCAGGTAATTTCTCCGAATCAGTGCAGCAATCGCTTCCGGAGAGCGCTCCCGCATCATGCGCCCCTGCACATTGATGATGGTACAGAAGGAGCACGAAAATGGACAGCCGCGAGAGGTCTCTACCGTCCCGAAGTTGGGCCTGGCGAAATGCTTCATCGTTTTGGGGCTGGTCACCGGGAGAGGGGCGTGTTCGATGTCGACCAGATTCTTGAGGTCGTCCGCAAAGGAGTAGAGGGGTTTCAGCTGTCCATTCATGACGTCGGTGAGGATGTCTCCCCAATGTCCTTCGACCTCACCCGCCACCACCACAATCGATTCCCGATAGAGTTCCTGAATATCCGGGTCCTGATCGCCGAGCATATTGATGGTTCCGCTGGTATGGAATCCCCCGACGATGACGTCAATCCCATGCGCGCGGAACCGCTTGCCCAGATCGAGCGCCCGTGGGAACTGAGGGGTCTGAACTCCTACCAGACACACCACCAATTTCGTACCGGGTTGGCGGCCCCACTTGATAATCCGCTTCACGGGAACCTTTTGCGCAACCTCGTCAAAGGTGTCGAGTCGAATGGCAATGTCTCCCAGGACACCGCGCTTATCGACGTCTTCGGTCAGACCACGGAGCACACTGAGGGTATTGCTGGGCAGTACACCCTTCCAGAAGCGAATGACGTATCCGTCATCATCATATTGCGAGGGTTTAATAAGGACAACTCGAAGAGTCCTGTACGTGTAGGTCTGGGAAGGGAAGAGAGGCTGCGGCGATTCCGAATACTCGTGCATAGATTCCTTGATGGCCAGCAACGCGCGTGAACTATCTCGCGTTCCTTTGATATCTCGCGCTCTTCGCCACCGCGTTGTCGAACATGTCACAATAAGCCAAAACCCGACGCGGATTGTTACCTTACCTTAGACTGCTCAATCCTGTCAATGAAAAACAGAGGCGGCGGGAGGATCCGAACGATCAGATCGTCAGGACACCGGCGCCGCTGAAGCGGCTTTGCTTCAGGAGATGGAGGGCGTAATTGGCTTCCTGGAGGGGGAAGGTGCGAACCTCGGTTCGGATCGGAATCTCTGCTGCAAGTCGCAAGAGATCACGCACATCCTGCCTGGTGCTGTTGGCCACACTCCGAACCGTCCGCTCCTGATACAGCAAGGCATAGTCAAGCTCCGGGATCGGACTCATGGTGATGCCGGCAATGGCGATTGTGCCGCCCTTCTTGAGAACCCGAAGCGCCTCGGCCACCAGGGATCCGACCGGCGCAAAGATCACCGCGCTATCGAGCGGCCCCGGCGGGGCGTCTTCGACCCGGCCCACCCAATGGGCGCCGAGTTGCCGCGCCAGCGCGCGATGCGCCTCGCTCCGGGTAAAGACCAATACCTCGCACCCCCAATGGACCGCCACCTGAATAGCGATATGCGCAGAGCCGCCGAATCCATACAGCCCCAGGCGCCCGCCTGGCTTAATCTCACTCAGTCGCAGGGCTCGGAAGCCGATGACCCCCGCGCACAGTAAGGGCGCCGCATGGGCGGTCGAGATACTCCCTGGCAACGGGTATGCAAATGCTTCTTGCGCCACAACGAATTCCGCGTATCCGCCGTTCACATGATAGCCGGTAAAGCGGGCGTCGTCGCAGAGATTTTCCTGATCCGCCCGACAGAAGGCGCATCGTCCACAGGTGGAATAGAGCCAGGGCGCGCCCAGTCGATCGCCCACTTGACAATGCGTCACACCTTCCCCGATCTGATCGACAATGCCGACAATCTGATGGCCGGGCACGATGGGGAGCGTGGGAAGCGGCAGGTCGCCTTCAATGATGTGCAGGTCGGTTCGACAGAGACCGCAGGCCTCGACCCGCAGGCGGAGTTCGCCCGGACCCGGAACCGGCATCGGCAGCTCGACCGGCAGAAGCGGCTGATCCTCGACAGGGCGCGCCCTATTCAGACACACCGCCCGCATCAACGCCTCCTCCGCACGCGCCTTATTCAACCAGAGAGAGGAAGGCGGCAGACCGAAGTCGCTTCCCGAAGAAGTGGGTAATGCACACCCTCAAGACCTCTTGCAGGTTGGTGACGTGCGGTTCGGCAAGCGGTACAGCCAACGACTGCTCCAGCCCTCCATGCAGAATCGCGCGCAGGAATGCCAATGATTCGAATGAGATCGGCACACTATCCGGCGCTCGCGAGAGGCACTCGGAACAGACAAGTCCGCCGCGGGTCGGGCTGATAGCGGAATCGGCGTCGTCACCCAGCGCAGATCGACACACCAGGCAGCGGTAAAGCTCTAACAGGTATCCGACAATCCTGAGCAGGCGGATCTCGAACGATCTGAGCAGGCGCGGTTCATCATGTAAGACGAGCAGCGTCAGGACATCACGCAGCAGGAGAAAGATCTCCTCGTTCGACTCCCCCTCCTCGATAGACGCACCCGCCAACTCTACGAGGTAGGCGCCCCGACTTAACCGGCCCAGATCGGCTTTAAGTCCGGCGAACGGCTCAATGACCGAGAATTCATTGATCCTGTGGAGGGTCCGTTGAGGTGATTCGAAAAACACGAGCTGACCGAGCGTGAATAACTCAAGGGTCCCGCCATACCGGCTGCGAATCCGTCTTGCGCCTTTCGCTACCGTACGGATCTTTCCCAGCCTTCGCGTGAAGAACGGAATAATCCGGTCCGCCTCGCCAAGATTGTGTCCGCCGATCACAATCGCTTCGGTTGTGTGTAGGGGCATATGGCAGGTTCACCGTTCAATGTCCAACGTTCAAGTTGGAACTGACGACGTATTAGGTGTGCAGGTAACCGAGGCGTTTCAACACCTCATCATCTTTCTGCCAATCGCTGCGAACTTTGACCCACAACTTCAAAAAGACCTGTGTGCCGAGCAGCTTCTCAATCTCCGGCCTGGCCGACTCTCCGATGCGTTTCAGCATGCCCCCCCCGCGCCCGATAATGATCGCCTTCTGCGAGTCCTTCTCGACATAAATGGTCGCCTCGACATCGGTGAGCGCCCGTCCCTCCCGCGCCCTGACCTTCTCTACCAGCACAGCCACCGCATACGGGACCTCCTGGTAGACCGAGCGGAAGACCCGCTCACGAATCAGCTCAGCGATGGTGAACCGCTCGGGTTGGTCGGTCAACTGATCGGGAGGATACAGCGGCGGTCCCTCCGGGAGATATCGGACCAGCAGCGACTCGAGGAGCGCAACGTTATCGCCTTGCGTGGCGGAGATTGGAACAATCTCGGCCAATGACAGCAGCGTCCCGAAGCGATCGATCACAGGAAGTAAGCTTTCTTTCTCCACAAGATCGACCTTATTGATGGCGAGCAGGACTGGAGATTTCACGCGTTTGAGAATCTCCAGGATCAGCTTGTCGCCCTGCGAGAACGGATCGGGGGCTTCCACGATCCAGAGGATCAGGTCTGCCTCTTCCAGACTGTTCGTGGCCGTTTTGACCATCAGCCGATGGAAGTAGCCGCCCGCCCTGTCGATCCCCGGCGTATCCAGGAAGATCAACTGCGCGTCCGGCAGACTCTTCATCCCCATGATCTTCGTCCTGGTCGTCTGCGGCCTGGGAGAGACGATCGACACCTTCTGCCCCAACAGGCGATTCATCAGGGTCGATTTGCCCACGTTGGGACGGCCCACGATCGCCACAAAGCCGGATTTATGACTGTTCATGTCCACATCCGAAGCGGTCAGCTTTCAGCTTTTTGCTTGCGGCTGCAAGCTGATCGCGCTCCGACCTGGAATGGTGCGGCAAGAGCGCAACAACAATGCTTCCTATCAACCCGAGCGCAGTCGCCGCGAGCATAGCGGATTTCGCCGAAAACGGAGTCGCGACAAGGGTACGACACAGGGGGGGCGCAAGGATCATGATACCGACAGCAGCCGCAACCGTCGCGGCGATCAGGACCGCGCCGGCAGCGATATCCTTTGCCCGTCCGGCGATCGGGTGAACGACGGGCGAGACAAGGTCGACAGTTAATTCCACCGCCGTATTGAGCAGCTCTGTGATCACCACCAGCGTAATGGCCATGAGCAACAGCACAAGGTCGATATACGGCAACCCCAGCAACAGTCCGAGCGCCCCAACCAAACCGGCGACTGCGATGTGGATACGCAGATGGCGTTGCGTAGAGATCGCCTCTTCGATTCCTTTCAGCGCACAGTAAAACGGATGTAACGAGCTCACAACGGGTATTCGCCCTCGGCCTTGATGAAGGGGAGGCCGAACCGTCGCTCGAGGCGCTTCATCCGCCTCGCCTCTGACGGCGTCTGATGATCGTAGCCAAGGAGGTGGAGGATGCCATGGATCAGGAGTGAGGCCAACTCGTCACGAAGAGGACGCCCAGCCGCTTTGGCCTGTCGATCGGCGGTTTCAGCCGAAATCACGACGTCCCCGAGCAGATGCGGCGAAAGCGACGCAAACGACCCCTCGCGCATCGGAAACGAGAGCACATCTGTCGTTGCGGCCTTGCCTCTATACTGCCGGTTCAGACGGGTCATGGTTCGGTCACCCACCAGTAACAGCCCGCACTCGGCCTGGTCAACCCCTGCTCTGGCGAGGGTGGTCTGCCCGACCCTTTTTAGAAAGCTCATGTCGAGCCTGATCTTCCTTTGTCGATTTGTGACCTGCATCACCATTCGCTCCCCTTCTGCCGGCAGACTCTTCAAAGACAAATCCCGGGTACTCTACCCGTCGGTGGTAGATTGCGCAAAGAATCCGCACAAAACTTTCTTCGATCAGGCGCAGTTCACTGAAGGTCAGCTCGCATTCGCGGAGCTGCCCATCCACAACAATAGCATTCACGATCTTCGCAACCAGCGCCTGGAACCGGCCGGGCGTCGGCTCGGCGATAGTCCGAGACGCCGCCTCAACGGCGTCGGCCAGCATCAGAATGGCCGCCTCTTTGGTCTGGGGTTTGGGCCCCGGATATCGGAACTTCTCTTCATGCACCTCGCCCTGGTCGCTGTCTTCCGCATCCTTGGCCTTGTGGTAAAAGAAGAGGGTGAGTCTGGTACCGTGGTGCTGCGGAATCATTTCCAGGACCGCCGGTGGCAGGCCATACGTCCTGCCCAACTCAATGCCCGCCTTCACGTGGGAGACGATCACCAGACTGCTCAGGTTCGGGTCAAGCTTTTCAAGTTGATTTCTGGCATTCTGTTGATTTTCAACGAAGTACGAAGGCTTGGTGATCTTCCCGATGTCGTGGTAATACGCCCCCACCCGGCACAGCATGGCATTCGCGCCGATCGTCTCCGCGGCCGCTTCGGCCAAAGTGCCCATCATGATACTGTGGTGGTAGGTTCCAGGGGCCTTCAGGATCATCTCTTTCAGGAGCGGATGATTCACGTTGCACAGTTCCAGCAATCGAAAATCGGTCGCGACCTCGAACAGATATTCGAAGAGGGGGAGCAGGCCCAGCGACAGAATCGCCACCAATAGCCCGCCGACCAGACCGCACAGCAGGTGAAAACCGAGTCGCTCCATCGATCCGGAGAGCAACGACCATGCGAGGACCGAGTAGAGGTTGGCCAGCCCAACCGCTACCCCAGCCTTGAGCAAAATCGCCCGGTCTTTTCGCCCGACGAGGGCGAAGATCGCCGCAAGGCTGCTGACCAGGCTGAACAAAAAAAAGCGGAACCCATCGGCCGCCAGAAGCGAGGCCAGAATGCTGACGGCGAGGGCGCCCGCGAAGGCCAGACGACTGTTGAAGAGAATCGCCAGGAGCAGGCCCCCAATGGCGACCGGGATCGTGTATTCGAGGGCGCTCACAGGCACATTAGGGAGCGCCTGGTGAACGGAGGGCAGAAAGAAGACAAACGCGCGGGCGACGGCAACCGTCAATAGAATCACCAAAGTAAGCAGCAACAGGCTCTTCGGCTGTCGCTGCGGCTTGGGCTGGAGCGTCCAGATATACAGGCAGAGACTCCCGAGCAGGAAGCTGACCAGCAAGCAGATCCCAAGAAACGTCAGGATGCCTGGTGGGAGGGCTGGTGACGATGCAATAACGAGGATGATCGCGAGGACCGTCAGGCCGCAAAGCAGATAGAGCGCACCCGGATGGCGCTCAAGGCGCCCAATAGCCCAATGGAACCATGAGGACACGATGTGCGGCGCGCTCAATAGTCGGCGCGCAGCCGGCGACGACGCGCCGGCTATGGTGCTGCTGCCGTTCCTGTGGGGCGCCATCGGGCGCCCTCCTATCGCCCCTCGGCTGGTGACGTGGAGGTCTGGTACGATTCGTAGGCCCTGACAATCTGCTGCACTAATTCGTGTCGCACCACGTCCTCCTCGCCCAGATAGGCGAACTTAATCCCCTCGACTCCCCTGAGAATCCGCTGCACCTCGATCAGACCTGACAGCCGACCCGCAGGCAGATCGACCTGGGTGATGTCTCCCGTGATGACGGTCTTTGAACCGAAGCCAAGACGCGTCAGAAACATCTTCATCTGTTCCGAGGTCGTGTTTTGGGCCTCGTCCAGGATGATGAACGAATCGTTCAGCGTTCGCCCTCGCATGAAGGCCAGCGGGGCGATCTCAATGATCCCCAGCTCGATCAGACGTGTGACGCGCTCTAATTCCATCATGTCGTAGAGCGCATCGTACAGGGGTCGAAGGTAAGGGTTAATCTTTTCGTAGAGCGTACCCGGAAGGAAGCCCAGCTTCTCCCCAGCCTCTACTGCCGGCCTGGTCAAAATAATTCGATTGACCTCGTGTTTCAAAAGGGCCGACACGGCCATCGCCATGGCCAGATAGGTCTTCCCCGTCCCGGCCGGTCCTATGGCGAAGACGATATCGTGCTGACGGATGGCCTCAATGTACCATCGCTGGCCGGGACCCTTTGGTCGGACCGGTCGCTTCTTGGACGACACCTCAATCAGCTCGCCCTGAATTCGCTTGAACTCCTCCTCTTCTTTCTTCACAAAGAGCCGAAGGGCCAGTTTCACGTCGTGCGGCGTCACGTGCTCACCGCGCGTCAACTGGGAGATCAGCTCCGCGACAACCTGCTCTCCCACCGCCACATCCGACGCCTCACCCTGGATGCTCACGAGACCGTCGCGCGCGACCAGTTTGACCTGTAGCGCCTCCTCGATGAGCTTCCTGACCTCGTCCTTCCGGCCAAACAGTTGCCGGATCTCTTCCCCGATGGGCAGGGAGACCTTCTTTTCCGGTCGAACCTGCACCCCAGTCAATCCCTCTACCTCGCTAGGCATCACTCAGCGTTCACCTGTCGGCGATCAACAGCACGTTGAGAGCCGAAGGCTGCTCCTTCTCCTACACTCAGCATATTCCCGTCCGGACCGGCTGTCAACAACGCCACCCCGGTAAGCCATCAGCTATCAGCAGTCAGCTAAGAGCTGATGGCTGATAAGCTAAAAGCTTCTCTTCAGTCCAGATCCAGTTTAATTCGCAACTCTCTGAGCTGCCTCGAGTCGACAGGTGCGGGGGCTTGCGTCATCAGGTCTTGCGCCTTTTGGGTTTTCGGGAAGGCGATGACATCCCGGATCGAACCGGCCCCCACCAGCAGCGCGATGACCCGATCGAAGCCGAAGGCGAGGCCGCCGTGGGGTGGGGCGCCGTATTCGAGCGCCTCCAGAAGGAACCCGAACTTGGCCCGCGCCTCATCCGCACCGATCCCCAGCGCGGCGAACATCCGGCTCTGCACATCCCGGCGGTGGATCCTGATGCTGCCTCCACCCAGTTCCTGTCCGTTCACCACCAGGTCATAGGCCTTGGCGCGGACCCTTCCCGGGTCGGTCTCAAGAAGCGGCAGATCCTCGTCCAACGGCGCCGTAAAGGGATGATGCATCGCCTGCCATCGCCCCTGTTCGGGATCGTACTCAAGGAGTGGAAAGTCAACGACCCAGGTGACCGCCGGCGCGCTCTCGTCAATCAGTTTCAGTTCGCGGCCCAACTTGACCCGAAGACGCCCCAGCGATTCGGCTGCGGTCTTTGCCTGATCGGCAACCAGCAACAGCAGATCCCCCTCCTCTCCTTTCAGTCGCTCGGTCAGCCTTTCGAGGATCATCGGTCCAAGAAATTTAGCCAGGGGTGATTGGAGTCCGTCGGCGGACACCTTGAACCAGGCCAGACCCCTTGCGCCGAACCCCTTGGTATAGTCAACTAACCCATCGATCTGCGCCCGGGAGAATACGCCGCACCTCTTGGCATTCATCCCCTTTACCGCGCCGCCTCGCGCGATCGGCTCGGCAAACGCCTTGACCTCGGTCTCGCGCACGATGTCCGTCAGATCGACCAACTCCATCCCGAACCGGGTGTCCGGCGCATCGAGACCAAATCGGTCGATCGCTTCGGCATACGTCAGTCGCGGAAACGGTCGGGGCAAAGCAGATCTGCCGGCCGCCTCAAAGAGCGCCGTCACCAACCCTTCCGTCACCTCGAGCACATCGTCTCGATCCACAAACGACATCTCCAGGTCGATCTGAGTAAACTCCGCCTGCCGGTCGGCTCGCTGGTCCTCGTCCCGAAAGCACCGGACGATCTGATAGTACCGATCGATCCCGGCCACCATGAGAAGCTGCTTGAAGAGCTGGGGCGACTGCGGAAGAGCATAGAACTCCCCGGGGTTCAGGCGGCTCGGCACCAGATAGTCCCTGGCCCCCTCCGGCGTACTCCGGGTCAGCATGGGGGTCTCCACCTCCACAAACCCGTGACGGTCCAGATAGCCGTGGACCGCCTGAGCCGCCCTATGGCGCAGGCGTAGATTGCGCGCCATCGGGGGCCGACGGAGATCCAGGTATCGATAGGTCAGACGGATCTCCTCGGCGACGTCGGTCTGCTCCTCAATCGCAAAGACCGGCGGTTTGGCCTCGTTCAGGATCTGCGCCTCTTCGACCGCAACCTCAATCGTTCCGGTGGGAAGCCTGGCGTTTTCGGTCCCCTGCGGGCGCGGCTGGACCCGGCCTCGGATCGCCACCACGTATTCGGTGCGCATTTGTCCGGCTACCTCGTGGGCCTCCGGATGAAACTCGGGATTGAAGACCGTCTGGGCAATCCCTTCGCGGTCCCGGAGATCAATAAAGATGAGGCCGCCGTGATCGCGTCGCCGGTGTACCCAGCCCATCAGCACAACAGAGTTGCCGACATGATCCGGGCGCAAGAGACCACAGTATTCGGTTCGCTTGAGGCGTTCCATGCTCGTGCTCACACCCCCTCCAGTCCCATCAGATATTCGACGATCCTGTCCAACGCCACGGCAGTCTGGTCGGCCTTCACCATATCCCGCAACGTTGCCTGGCCTCGCCTCAACTCCTCGTCGCCAACAATGAGACAGTACCGAACCCGCTCCTTATTGGCCTGTCGCATCTGACCCTTCAGGCTGCGCACCTCGAGATCCATCAGACCCCGCACGCCGCGGCGACGCAGCTCTTGCAAAAGCCCCATGCCTGCCCGCTGCGCTTCCTGGCCTATGGTGGCAACGTAGACCCCCCGCAGAACGCTCTCCTCTTCAGCCGGCGGAAGCGAGGCCATGACCCGCTCCAACCCCACCGCAAACCCCATCGCCGGGGTAGAGGACCCGCCCATCGATTCGATCAGACCGTCATAGCGCCCCCCGCCGGCCAGCGCATTTTGAGCACCAAGGCGGGGATTGATCAGTTCAAAGGCCGTTTTCGTGTAATATTCAAGACCACGGACCAATCGCTCGTCGATGGTATAGGGGATCTTCAGGAGATCCAGTAGATCCCGAACCTCAGCGAAGTGCTCGGCGCACGCTCCACAGAGGCTCTCGAGCGGCTTCGGCGCCGCCGCGACCAGGTGCTGGCAGCCCTCCCGCTTGCAGTCCATGATCCGGAGCGGGTTGCGCTTCAACCTTCCCTGGCAATCCGGGCAGAGTTCCGACGACCGATCCGCCATATAGCGGGAGAGGCGATCGCGGATCGCGGGCCGGCAGGCAGCATCGCCAATCGAGTTGAGGCGAAGCTGCAAATCGGGAATTCGGAACTCCTCCACCATTAGCGCCCACAGGAGGTCGATCACCTCTGCGTCCACTGCCGGCTGGTCGGAGCCGATCGCCTCTACACCGATCTGGTGGAACTGCCGGTATCGCCCGGATTGCGGCCGTTCCCGACGGAACATCGGGCCGAGGTAGTAGACCTTGACCAGGGGAGACTGTGCCGCCATTTGATGCTCGAGATAGGCCCTGACGACCGGTGCGGTTCCTTCGGGTCGGAGCGTGAGGCTGACGTCACCCTGGTCGGTGAAGGTGTACATCTCTTTTTCAACAATGTCGGTCCCCTCGCCGATACCGCGAATAAACAGCTCTGTTCGCTCGAAGGCGGGAGTCCGGATTTCTGCGTAGCCATACCGCTGCAGGAGCGAACGAGTCGCCGATTCCGCATGCTGCCACTTTGCGGACTCGTGAGGCAAGAGGTCTGGCGCCCCACGTACACCCTTAAATTTCATGCTGATAACTGTAGCCGGCAGTTGGTTGGCTTGCTGAAAAACGGCATGCTCAATGTGGGCCTATGAAACCGCCTTCCGGTCGAAACGGTGGGTCGATTCGATGAAGCGGACGGTTGCGGACCTCGAGCGCATGACGAGGGAGTGGGTCTGGGCGCCTCCGCCGAAGAAGCGCACCCCCTTCAAGAGATCACCGTCGGTAACTCCGGTTGCGGCAAACATAATGTCGAGATCTCCGCTACCGGTCAGATCGGAGATCGTGAATACCCGGTCCAGATCACGGATTCCCATTCTCAGCGCTTGGTCGGCCTCCTCCTCCGTCAGCGGCTTCAGGCGACCCTGCATGTCGCCCCCAATACACTGAAGCGCCGTCGCCGCCAGCGCGCCTTCTCGTGCCCCACCGACTCCCATGAGGACATCGACGCCTGTGCCTTCGAACGCCACCGCCACAGTGGCGGACAGATCGCCATCCTGAATCAGTTTGATGCGCGCGCCGATTCCACGGATCTGTTTCACCAGATCGGCATGACGCGGTCGGTCAAGGATTACGACCGTGATCTCCTCGACGGAACAGTTCATCGCTTCGGCAATGGCGCGGAGATTCTTCTCCGGAGGCGCCGTGATGTCGATCACGCCGGCCGCCTTGGGTCCGACGGCAATCTTTTCCATGTGGGCTTCCGGCACCTGGCGCAACGACCCCTTCTCGGCGGCGGCAATGACGGAGATGGCATTCGGCCGACCATGGGCCACAATCGCGCCGCTTTCAACGGCATCAAGCGCGATGTCCACCACTTCGGGGGCATCACCCCGGCCAAGCGCCTCTCCGACATAGAGGGTTGGCGCCTTACCGTGCTCGCCTTTGCCGATGACGATGGAACCCCTGAAGCTGACGCTATCGAAGGTATGGCGCATGGCATCGATCGCGGCCTGCTCAGCCGCGCTCGGATTGCCCAATCCCATCCAACGGGCCGATGAAATGGCGGCCATCTCCGTCGCCCGTACCAACTCAAGCCCCAGGTTTCGCTCCATCGTGTCTCTTGTCTTAATTGCTCAGAAAACGTCCACTGTGTCTGTTTTTCAACGAAATAAACCAGATGGACCGGATAGACCAAATAAACCGAGCATTCCCCAGAAACCGACAAAAGTATAGGAAATACGCGGGTTCGAGTCAAGCCCCCGTATCTTCGTATTGGTATTGTGAGTAAGAGAACGCCGTCTTTATCATGATAGCACACGCCAAACAGTCGGAGACTAACGGCGTGGGTGCTCCAGCAGGTTGCGGAACGCGACGCTGAGGAGATTGGCGGAGGCATCGCTGACTCGGATGGTTTTGATGCGGGCGCGCTGCCCGGCATCAATAGAAAGGCGAGAGGCCGATAGATTGAGCGCCTTAGCCAGCAGGCGGAGGCAGGCCTCGTTGGCCCGGCCTTCCACCGGAGGCGCGGTCACCCGGAGCCGCAGGACACCGTCGACTTCGCCGACAACCGCTTCGCGAGACGCCTTAGGCTGCAAGTGAACACGGAAGGACGCGCTCGAACCCTCCTGCCGAACGACGACCTTCAGCGAAGGTTCCACGCGATCTCTTGGAGGGACGGCACGAACCACCGCTGGATAAACTGAAGCGCCAGAATTGCGATGATCGGAGAGATATCGAACCCCAATCGCCACATCGGTATCATTTGCTGAATCGGCCGCAACACCGGGTCGGTCACGCGAGCGAGGAATTGAACGATCGGGTTCCAGGGATCGGGATTGACCCAGGAGAGTAGCGCCCGGATGATGAACATCCAGGTGTAGACCCATAACACCGTATTCAGAATAGACGCAAACGCATCAATAAAGTACGCGACAAACGGCATGGTGATTATCTCCTGCCCAGCTCTCGAGATCGGATCGTGGCTGCCTCTACCGCCTCCATGAGGATGCCACGCAATCCGCCGCGCTCCAGGGCATACAGCCCGGCAATTGTCGTCCCGCCGGGTGAAGCGACCATATCCTTCAGCTCGGCCGGATGGCGTCCGCTCTCAAGAACCATTTTTGCGGCGCCCAGAACCGTCTGAGCGGCCAGCAGTCCGGCGACATCTCGCGCAAGCCCAACCTTCACGCCGGCATCGGCCAGCGCTTCAATAAACAGGAACACATAGGCCGGGCCGCTGGCGCTGAGTCCCGTCACCGCATCCAGGTACTTTTCCTCGACGACGACCGCTTTCCCGACCGCGGAAAAGATCGCGTCCGCAATCCGGAGGTCTTCCTCCGTCGCGTGCTCACCTTTCGCAATGCCGGCGGCGCCCGCCAGAACAAGGGCAGGCGTATTGGGCATGGCGCGAACAATCCGTGTCTTGGCAGGCAGGCGCTCGGCGATGAAGGCGAGTGTGATGCCGGCGGCAACCGAGATAATCGTCTTGGTCTGATCCACGAAAGCGACGATCCCCTTCAGTGCCGCCTCCATATCCTGGGGCTTCACGGCAAGAACCAGGATCGAGGTCTTCAGCGCAACATCGCGGCCCTCGGTTACGGTCTGGATGCCATAGCGCAGATGGATCTGCTGCCGCTTCGCCTCGACGATTTCCGAAGCAACGATCTGATCTGCGGTGACCAACCTGGCCTCGAGCAGGCCGCGAATCATCGCCTCGGCCATATTGCCGGCCCCGATAAACCCGATGGTCCGACTGTGCAGCATGCTGCGCTCCTTCCATCCGTACAGCCTTTCGTCTTATAGCGTCAAACCCCAGGCGAGTCAAGGGGATTCGCCTGCAACTACTCCTTGCGGCGATCGGCAACTTACGGTATATGGTGGGGGTAGA
>Ga0233425_10006834_pt1 | contig 16500 bp, 16 predicted proteins | sample Watercolumn_Towu_2_FD_181712 | JGI IMG/M metagenome (GOLD analysis project Ga0233425, IMG submission 181712) | Freshwater microbial communities from Lake Towuti, South Sulawesi, Indonesia - Watercolumn_Towuti2014_140_MG | ecosystem: Environmental > Aquatic > Freshwater > Lake | place... | reverse complement strand
TGCGCGCCTCCGGCCGCCAGGAAGAGCAGCTCGCCCAGCACGGCGCCTACCAGCTCATGCTGGGCGGCCGCACGGCGCAGATGGTGCGTCTGCGCATCCGGCGCAGCGAACCCTACGTGCCCGAGATTAGTGCCAACAAATACGCGCTCAACATCCGCTTCATCACGCCCGGCAGCGACGGCCGGCCGCGCCAGGCGGAATGTGATGTCGTCTTTGAGATGACGTTCTGCAACCTGTAGGCCTCGTGGCGCAGGTTTCCCCGCCGCGCAGCGTCAACTGTCCCACCTGCGGCAAGCCGGTGCCGTGGATCACCGAGAGCATCTTCCGCCCCTTTTGTTCCGAGCGCTGCCGCAACATCGACCTGGGCGCCTGGGCGGCGGAGGAGTATCGGGTGCCCGAGCAGGAAAAGCCGCTGACTGACGACCAGTAAGTCAGTCCCACGCCGCGCGGATGGCGGCGATGCCGTGGGCGCCAGCTTGTTGCGCCGCTTCCAGATCCCCGCGCCGCAGCCCGCCGAGGGCGAACACCGGCAGCGAAACATTCTCCAGCAGTTCGGCGCAACGTGGCCAGCCGAGGCCGGCGACGCCGGGGTGGCTGGCCGTCTCGCGCACCGGCCCGAGCACGGCGAAATCCAGGTCGAGCGCGGCGGCGCGCGTCAGTTCCGGCGCGTTGTGGCAGGAGGCCGCCACCAGCGGCAGTTCGGGTCGTTCTGCCAGTCGCATGAGCTGGGCGCAGGGCAGGTGCACGCCGTCGGCGCCGACATGCCGTGCCAGTGCGAGGTCGCCGTTCACCAGCACGCGCGCGCCGTGCGCATGCGCCAGGCGCGTCGCCTCGCGCGCGAAGGCCTCGCGTTTTTCCACGGACAGCTGCGGCTCGCGGATCTGCAGCAGGCGCAGTCCGCCGGCCAGCGCGCGCGACAGTTTCTCGAGCTGCGCCTCGATGCCGATCGTACCGGCGTGGGTGATGGCGTAGAAATCCGGAAAAGTCAGTCCGCGCAGCACGGCGACGTTGGCGGGCAGCATCGGTGCGACGTCGACCTCACCGGCCCGTTGCCAGGCCAGCGCGTCGTGGTGAATGTCGCGGATCTCGCCGTGCCAGCCGCTGACGCGGAAGAAATGCAGGCGGACGTGGGCATGCGGGTAGACGAACTCGCGCGTGATCCAGGGGAAGAAGCGGTCGGCCTCGATGCCGAGCTCCTCGTGCAGCTCGCGCACCAGTGCCTGCGCGGCGGTCTCGCCCGGCTCGATCTTGCCGCCGGGGAATTCCCAGTAGCCGGCGTAGGGCTTGCCTTCAGGGCGGCGGCCGAGCAGGAAGCTGCCGTCGGGGCGGAGGATGACGGCGGCGGCGGCTTCGACGATTTTGCTCATGGGGAGAAAACCTCTTTCAACACAGAGGGCACAGAGACAAGGAGCGCACAGAGGAAAACTTTCCTGAACTTATCTCCGTGCACTCTGTGCCTCTGTGAACTCTGTGTTGTATGCGGTTATCTTTTTATGCCGCCATGCCGGCCGGCGTAGTCGCGGGCGAACTGCCAGGCGACGCGGCCGCTGCGCGAGCCACGCATCAGCGCCCACTGCAGCGCCTCCTCGCGCGCGGCGGTGATGCCGGCGGCCGGCACGCCGTATTCGCGCAGCCAGTGCCCGGCGATGGCGAGATACGCGTCCTGGTCGAAGGGATAGAAGGAGAGCCAGAGGCCGAAACGCTCGGAGAGCGAAATCTTCTCCTCGGTGGTCTCGCCGGGATGGATCTCGCCGCCGACGTGCTTCGTCTCCAGGTTCTCGTCCATGAACTCCGGCATCAGGTGGCGGCGGTTCGAGGTGGCATAGAGCAGAAGGTTGTCCGGGGTGCTCGCCACCGAGCCGTCGAGGATGCTCTTCAGCGCCTTGTAGCCGGGCTCGCTCGCTTCGAACGAGAGGTCGTCGCAGAAGAGGATGAAGCGCTCGCTGCGCGGCGCGACGAGGTCGACGATGTCGGGCAGATCGATGAGGTCGTGCTTGTCCACCTCGATCAGGCGCAGCCCCTTCGCAGCGTAGCGGTTGAGCAGCGCCTTCACCAGCGAGCTCTTGCCCGTGCCGCGCGCGCCGGTGAGCAGCACGTTGTTGGCGCTCTTTCCTTCGACGAACTGGCGCGTGTTCTGCTCGATGCGTTTCTTCTGTTCGTCGATGTTGCGCAGGTCCTGCAGGCGGATGCGGTGCGGCCGCGCCACCGGCTCGAGGTGGCCGCGACCGCCGCCGCGCTTGCGCCAGCGGAAGGCGGTCGAGGCCTTCCAGTCCGGCGCCGCCGCCGGTGCAGGCAGCAGGGTTTCGATGCGTTCGAGCAGCGCTTCGGCGCGCTGGATCAGGCGGGCAAGGTCTTCCATGCGGATTGCTATACTTTCGGGAAAATCCGAATGTAGCGAAATTCATGTCCCCGCGCCAACTCGCGCCCCTCTTCGGTGCGCTGCTCCTCGCCGGCTGCGCCCTGCAGCCGCCCGCCCCCGGCGTCGAGGCGCCGGCCGCCTGCCTTCAGCCTGCGCCCTGCCCGGCCTGTCCCGTCTGCCCGGGCGTCGCGCCGCCGAAGCCTGCGGCGAAACCCTTGCAGGAGGCGCGCTGGGAAGATCTGAAGGGCTGGCGCAGCGACAACCTGGCCGAGGCGCACGGCGCGCTGCTCGAATCCTGCGGCGTGCTGGCGAAGCAGCCGGCTTGGCGCGCGGTGTGCGAGGAAGCGCGCGCGCTGCCGGCGCAGGATGCTGCCCTGCGCGCCTTTTTTGAGACGCGCTTCCGCCCCTGGCGGGTGGTGAATCAGGATGAATCCACCGAAGGCCTCGTCACCGGCTACTACGAACCGCTGCTGCGCGGCAGCCGCGAGCGCAGCAAGCAATTCGCGCATGCGATCTACGGCGTGCCCGACGACCTGCTGGTGGTGGATCTCGGCGAGCTGTATCCGGAGCTGAAGAATTTCCGTCTGCGCGGCCGTCTCGACGGGCGCAAGGTGGTGCCCTACTGGTCGCGCGCCGAGCTCGTGCCGCAGGCGCCGGCGCTGGCCGGCAAGGCCCTGCTCTGGGTGGCCGACCCGATCGAGCTGTTCTTCCTGCAGGTGCAGGGCTCGGGTCGCGTCGAGCTGCCCGACGGCCGGCGCGTGCGCGTCGGCTATGCCGAGCAGAACGGCCATCCCTACCAGTCCATCGGCCGCTGGCTGGTGGAGAAGGGCGAGCTGAAGCTGGAGGAAGCCTCCATGCAGGGCATCCAGGCCTGGGCGCGCGCCAACCCGCGGCGCGTGAATGAACTGCTCAACGCCAATCCGAGTTTCGTCTTCTTCCGCGAGCTGCCGGACAACGGCGGCGGGCCGCCCGGTGCGCTCGGCGTGCCGCTGACCCCGGGGCGCAGCCTCGCCGTCGACCCGCGCGCCATTCCGCTCGGCGCGCCGGTGTTCCTGTCGACGACCTTCCCCAACAGCGAGCAGCCGCTGCAGCGCCTGGTGCTGGCGCAGGACACCGGCGGCGCCATCAAGGGCGCGGTGCGCGCCGATTTCTTCTGGGGCTTCGGCGCCGAGGCGGGCGCCCAGGCGGGGCGCATGCGCCAGCGCGGCGAGATGTGGGTGCTGCTGCCGAAGGACCTCGTCCCGAACCATTCCTCAAAGTAGTGCGCGCATGATCAATCCGCGCACCGCCGCGGTGCGCGGCCGGGAGCGCCTGCACCGCAATGGTGCGCCGCACCCCCGGGACTGACTTTAATCCCCTGATTCGAATCCCGATTTTTTCTGGAACGGATTTTGCACCTCGTGCGCTCAACTCAACTTCGGAGCGCACCATGGATCCCGTCGTCAAGATCACCTCCGCCGACGTCCTCTTCGTCCTGCTCGGCGCCATCATGATTCTCGCCATGCACGCCGGCTTCGCCTTTCTCGAGCTGGGCACGGTGCGCAAGAAGAACCAGGTGAACGCCCTGGTGAAGATCATGGTGGACTTCGCCGTGTCGACCATCGCCTATTTCTTCATCGGCTACGGCATCGCCTACGGCGTGAATTTCTTCGCCGGCGCCGAGACCCTGGCGCAGAAGAACGGCTACGATCTGGTGAAATTTTTCTTCCTGCTCACCTTCGCCGCGGCGATTCCCGCCATCGTCTCGGGCGGCATCGCCGAGCGGGCAAAATTCAACCCGCAACTCGCGGCAACCTTCCTGCTGGTCGGTTTCGTCTACCCCTTCTTCGAGGGCATCGCCTGGAACCAGGCCTTCGGCATCCAGGCCTGGCTGAAGGCGAGCTTCGGCGAGGAATTCCACGATTTCGCCGGCTCGGTGGTGGTGCACGCGGTGGGCGGCTGGATCGGTCTCATCGCCGTCGTGCTGCTCGGCGCGCGGCGCGGGCGCTACAACAAGGATGGCGGCATCTCCGCGCATCCGCCCTCGAGCATTCCCTTCCTTGCACTCGGCGCGTGGATTCTCACCGTCGGCTGGTTCGGCTTCAACGTCATGAGTGCGCAGCTGCTCGACAAGATCAGCGGCCTGGTGGCGATGAACTCGCTGATGGCCATGGTCGGCGGCACCCTGGCCGCACTGATCGCCGGCCGCAACGACCCGGGCTTCGTGCACAACGGCCCGCTCGCCGGACTCGTCGCGGTGTGCGCCGGCTCGGACTTGATGTATCCGCTCGGCGCGCTCGTCACCGGCGCCGTCGCCGGCGCGCTGTTTGTCTATCTGTTCACCCTGACGCAGAACCGCTGGAAGATCGACGACGTGCTCGGCGTCTGGCCGCTGCACGGCTTGTGCGGCGCCTGGGGCGGCATCGCCGCCGGCATCTTCGGCATGAAGGCGCTCGGCGGCCTCGGCGGCGTTGCCTTCATGGCGCAGCTCATCGGCACGCTGATGGGCGTCGCCGTGGCCGTGATCGGCAGCTTCGTCGTCTACGGCACGCTGAAGAAGCTCACCGGCCTGCGCCTCGACGCCGAGGAGGAATTCAACGGCGCCGACCTCTCCATCCACAAGATCTCGGCGACGGCCGAGCGCGAAACGCTGTGGTGACGCACGGCCCTCGGGAACGCTAGCCACAGCAAACCGGCAACCAGCAGGAACACGGTTCCCGGCTCCGGAACGAGCGCATAGCGTTGGGTCGGATCGGGATCGATGGCGTCGAGCCAGTTCATGAAGGGCAGGTAGTACTCCTTTTTCATGCCACCGCCAAAAGCCAGGCTGCCGGCGCCGGCGCCCATCAGATGGGTGTAGTCGGTCAGCAGGGTGGCCGTGTTGAGGGCGCCGGCCCAGTATTCGTCGAACAAGCCCAGCATGTGTCCGAACTCATGCGAGTTGGTCTGCGCCCCGTCGTTCAAGTACCAGGTGGTCATGTCGGCTCTTCCGTTCCCGGGCTTGACGGTAATGGTCTGATCGAACTCCCGGCCGCCCCGACCGTTGTCGTAGCCGTCGAAAGTGACATCGAAGACGATGCCGAACAGAAAGATGTCGTCCTTGAGAATGCTGAATTGGTTGTTCCACCAGCCCTCGATATTGGCTTCCCATGCCAGCTTCTGCGCCCGCTTCTGGGGATCCGTCAGATTGGTCAGGCTCCAGTCGAACGCCATCTGGACATCGATCTCGACGTTGCTTCCGTCGAACGAGCGGGTGTAGCGGTAGTTCCATCCGTAGTTGGTCGTGTGGGCGGTCAGGTTGTTGCCGTTGCCGGCGTATTCCTCCCAGGATTGGGTGGCGTTGTTGTAACCGGTCAGCTTGACCTTGCCGGCAGCGAGCAATGGCTGCAGGGTCGCCAGGTCGAGTCGCAGTTCCTGCGCTGCACTCCAGGTGCCGTTGGGCAGCTGTTGAAAATAATGCGTGAAAGCCGTTCCAGCTCCGCCAACCTGGTAGCCATCCCGGTACTGGCTCGAAAGGTGCTGGCTGGAGATGCGTTCTGACGTGATGACGGGGTAGGCAAACGATGCCGGTGCACACAGGAGCAGCGCGCCGGCTAGGCACAGCCGAAACACTTGGGTGTTCATGTTTACTCTCCCCGAGGTGGCCATGGCGGGAACCGGCCTGGCGAATATTCTCGGCACAGGCAGCCTTGACCTTATATATTCAACATAGCCGACCGTCGGTAACATACAAGCGCGCTTTTGCAGGGTTCGGGAGGGCGGTGCAGATGCCTGCTGGACGATATGTTTCGTCCGTCTGATGGCATGGGCTGATGGCGATACGAGCCGCATTTTGGAGAGGGGATCGTGATGTCGAGAATGCTTATCATGTTGTTGCCTGTCATTGCCGCGCAGGCGGCCCTCGCCGGGGTGGAGAAGGGGGCGCTGCGGTCGGGCACGGTCGAAGTGCCTTACGAGGTGGCGCGGCCGCAGGGCAAGGGGCCGTTTCCGCCCGTGCTCTACATCCACGCCAAGCGCGGCTACGACGAGATCGACCGCGCCCATATCGGGCGGCTGGCCGAGCAGGGCTTCCTGGTGCTGGCGCCGGACTGGCAGAGCGGGCATTTCATCGAGCGCTGGCCGGACCGTCATTACCCGGAGACGGAGGCGGACGTGGAGGCGGCGCTGGACGCGCTGCGGCAGCGCCCCGACGCCTGTCGCATGCCGGCCGGCGTGGTCGGCGTCTCGCGCGGCGGCTACTATGCGTTACGCCTGGCGGCGAAGCGGCCAGAGGCAGTGGCGGCCATCGCCACCTATTACGGCCATTTCCAGGACCCCAACGCGCCTGAGCCCCAGCAACTGTTCGGCGTCGCGCCGGAGGTGAAGGAACTGAAGGCGCCGCTGTTGCAGATCATCGGTGATGCGGATTTCGAGCTGCGCCGCATCAACAACGGCCGTGCCTTCTATTCGCTGGTCGAACGCGGCGCCACGGTGGAGGTGCAGATGTACCCGATGGCGCGGCGTGCATTCGATTTCCGCAACGATGCCACGCCGGAGGAGAAGATCGCCTCCCGCCACGCGCGCGAGCGGGTGCGCGCCTGGCTGATGCGGTACATGAAGCTCGGCGCGGACGGGCGCTGTTCCTGACTGAAAAAGTCAGTCGCCGCGGTACGGCGACCGGGGGTTGTTACTTGATCTGCGCCAGTTTCTGCTCGAGATGTGCTACGGGAACGGCGCCGGGGATGCGTTCGCCGCTGGTGAGGAATATGGTCGGCGTGCCGCGGATGTTGTACTTCTGCGCCAGCGCGACCACCTTCTCAATGGGCGCGTCACAGCTGCCGGGCGCGGGTGGCGCTCCGTTTACCATCAGGTCGTTCCAGGCCTTTGCGCGGTCGGCGGCGCACCACACGGCGCGCGATTTCTCGACGGAATCCCGCGACAGGATGGGCAGCAGGAAAGTGTAGATGGTGACGTTGTTCATGCCCGCCAGATCCTTCGCCAGCTTCTTGCAGTAGCCGCAGTTCGGGTCCTCGAAGGTGGCGAAAACGCGCTTGCCGTCGCCCTTGACGGTCTTCACGGCGAGCTCCAGCGGCAGCTCGGAGAACTTGATGGCGGTGAGCTTGTTCAGCCGCTCCTGCGTCAGGTTGCTGCGCGTCTTGGTGTCGATGATGTTTCCGTCGAAAAACAGGCTGACCTTCTCGTCGGTGTAGTAAAGCTCGTTGCCGACCTGAACTTCATACAGGCCGAGCAGATTCGTCTTGCGGACAGCGTCGACCTTGCCGCCAAACCAGGTTTCGACCGCCTTTTTGACGGCTGCTTCGTTGGCGTGCGCGATGCCGGCAGCGAGCAGCAGGAGGGCAAGGCAGGTGCGGGTGATGAAGCGCATGTACATGATGTCTCCGAAGGGGTTAGCCGAGCGCATAGCGCACGAGCATGTTGCGTAGGACAGGCAGGCTTTCGGTAAGGTTCAATCCAAGGTTGCGGAGGGCCGAGAGGGCCGCATGCTGCGGGCGGAACAGCCTTTGCAGCCCGTGCGTGGTCCATTGCAGCAGGGCGACCTCCTCGGCGCGCGCGCGTTCGTAGCTGCGCAGCACGCGTTCGTCGCCGCAGTCGCGGAAATCCGGCAATTCGAGCAGGACGCGGGCCAGTTCGCGCGCGTCGAGAAAGCCGAGGTTGATGCCGTGGCCGGAGAGTGGGTGGATGGCGTGGGCGGCGTCGCCGATGAGCGCCAGGCGCGGCGCGACGCTGCGCGGCACGCGCATCAGGCGCAGCGGGAAGGCAGCCGGCGGCGTGATCTGCCGCAGCGCACCGAGCTGACGGTGACCGGCCTGCGCGACGCCGTCGCAGAAGGCGGCCTCGTCCAGCGCGAGCAACGTCCGGGCGTGGGCTTCGGGGGTCGACCACACGACCGAGATGCGGTTGCCCGGCAGCGGCAGGTAGGCGAGCACGCCGTCGGCACGGAACCATTGGTAGGCGGTGTTGTGATGCGGCCGCTCGCATTCGAAGTTCGCCACCACACCCATCTCGCCGTAGAGCAGGGTGTCGGCCGGCAGGCCGGCCTGCGTTCTCACCCAGGAATCGGCGCCGTCGGCGCCCACCACCAGCCGTGCCTCCAGCGTTTCGCCGGAAGTCAGTCCCAGCGACACGGCGTCTTCGCGGATGTCCAGCCGCTGCGGCTGCGCCGGGCAGAACAGCGTGACGTTGGCCTGGCGCCTGACGGACTCCCACAGCTCGCGCTGTATGAGGCCCGATTCGACGATCCACGCCAGCTGCTCGACGCCGCTGTCGTAGGCGGAAAAATCGAGCTGGCCGTCGCCGTCGCCGCGGATGGCCATGTCGTAGACCGGCGTCAGCCGGGCGGGATCGAGGTGCCGCCAGGCGCCGATCTCCTCGAGGAAGGCGGCGCTGGCCGGGCTGACGGCATAAATGCGGCTATCCCAGCCGTCCGGCGCGGGCGTGGGCGGCCGGCTCTCGATCAGGGCGATGCGGAGGCGGCTTTGCCTGAGGGCGGCGGCGAGGCCGGCACCGGCGAGGCCGGCGCCGACGATGACGAGATCGAAGCGCAACATTGGTCTTGAAGCGTGATGGTCGCGCATTGTGACGCGCCCCGGCCAACCTTGACAAGGCCTTGCCCGGCAACGATAATTCGCCCCCTTCCCCAGTGGTGATGTAGCTCAGTCGGTTAGAGCGAGGGATTCATAACCCCTAGGTCGGCAGTTCGATTCTGCCCATCACCACCATCCTTCCCTTCCGTGCCTATAATCAACGCGTTTCCTTGTCCACGGTGCGGCATGCGCTTCGCCCTCGTCTTTCTGTTGCTGGGAGCACTGGCGCCATGGGCTGCGGCGCAAGCGCCGGCCGAGCGCATCGCGGGGCCGACGGTGAAGGCCGGCGATGCCTGGATATTCAACAAGCTGAATGGCTGGAACGGCGTGCTGGAAGACACTTCGGTCGTTCGCGTCACGCGCGTGGCCGCCGAGGGCATTTTCATGGAAGCGACCGCTCTCGATGGCACCGGCCAGGCCCGCATCCGGCGCACGGCCGGCTTCAACCTGATGCGCGTCGAGACGCCGAATTCCACCAAGACAACGCTGCCCTTCTACCCGAACTTCTCCTTTCCGCTCTGGGTCGGCAAGACCTGGCAAGGCAAGGTGGAATTCCGGAGCAGCGATCAGCCGGTGAAGGAAGTGCAGGCCGAACTGAAGGCGCGCGTCGCGGGCTACGAGAGCGTCACGGTGCCGGCCGGCACGTTCTATGCGCTGAAGATCGTCATGGAAGGGTCTTACCGGGCGAAAGACGCGGAGGGCCTGACGTCCGGCCGCATCGAGGACACGCTCTGGTATGCGCCGGAGGTACGCAACGCAGTGCGCTACGAATACAAGGACACCGCCGGCGCGGCGCCCTTCAACCACGAAATCCACGAGCTGGTGAAATACTGGCTCGTGCCCTGATCAGGGCACGTTCTTGATATAGGTGCTCGCCTCGATGTGGCCCGGCACGCGTTCCAGCACCTGGGCATACAGTTCCTTGGCCTTGCGCGTGCGCTTTAGCGCAGCTTCGGCGCGCGCCCAATACACCAGCAACGTGGCATCGGCGGGGTAGCGCGCCGACACTTCCGCGGCGTGCTTCGACAGCTCTTCCCAGCGCGACAGCGCTTCCTCGCTGATCATGATGCGCACGTGCGCGGTGTAGTTCCACGGGCTGTCGGCTAGCACCTTGCGGCCGGTCTGGAGGGCGTCATTCCAGCGGTAGAGCGCCATCTGCGGCAGCATGATGCCGAGCTTGGCCTCGATGGAGCGTGGGTTGACTTCGACCGCGCGCTGGTAGCGCTTTTCCGCCTCGGCGTACTTGCCCTGCAGGTGGAGCAGCCAGGCGGTGCGCATGATGGCGAATTCATTGACCGGCTGACGCGTGGCGAAGGGCTCTATCAGCCCCTGCGCATCGGCATATTTACCGATGTATTCGAGCCGATAGGATTCCGACCAGGGATCGGGTTGTGCGCCGGCTGCCGCGGCGATCAGCATGACGGCCAGCGCAAGCATGGCCCGAAGTGCCAAATTTCTGGTCTTCATTGCGATTCTCCTGTACGTCTCATCGTAACCCAAAGCGATCATGCCGTGACGCCGGCCGGATCCAGCTCGGCCTCCCAGCACTTGCCGGCCATCTCCATGCGCAGGCGGCGAACGCCGGTACCCGGTGCGATCCACGCCTGCGTTTCGCAATCCCAGGCGAGGCCGGGTGCCATCCGCAGGACGTGGCGGCCTTCCTGCAGCCAGGCGCCTTCGGCCTCGATCCAGCGGCGCTGGTAGGCGCTGTCGCAAGCGGCGCCGAGCGGGCGCAACAGCAGGCATGCCAGGCGCTGAACTGGCGAGAGCGGCAGCAGCCGCGCCGGAGGGTGGTCGCGCCATTCGTCGGCGACGGCGGAAAACGGCGTCAGGCCCAGGGCCAGCAGCCATAAGTCGAGCATCGGATCGCGCCGGGCATTCCGATCGTAGAAGCCAAGCACGGCGGCGGTCTCGATATAGGCCGCCGAGGCGCGCCGCCCGGTTTCCAGCCGGGTCTGGCCGAGCAGCGTCAGCCTGGAGCTCAACGTCGTTCGAATGGTTGCCGCATCGGGCGTGCGCAGGCGGTAGACAAGAGGGCGTTCGCGCGGCAGGCGCATGGCGGCGGCCAAGTGCTCGTCGATGAGCGCGGCGCTCACCTGCTCACCGGCCTCGGGCAGGTGGTAGAGACGGAACTCGCGCGCATGCCGCGCATTGCGGACCAGGACGTTGGTCAGGTGGAAAGGCCGCGTCGGGCTGCCGAGCTCGTCGTCGCGCTGCACCTGCAGGTGCAGGTGCGGGAGGGGGGCTCGGCCCGAGCTGCCGCAGGCGGCCAGCGGCTGGCCCGCCGCGACCCATTCGCCGATGCGCACCTTGACGCTGCCCCGCTTCAGGTGGGAGAGCAGGACATGCAGGCTGCCGGCGCGGAGGATCACGAAGTTGCCCCAATTGTTGGTCAGATCGGCTTCGCCCGGTGCGGCGTCGCGCAGTTCGTCGCGCAGGCGCACGACTTGGCCCGCGATCGGTGCCAGGACCGGTGCACCGAAGCAGAAGTAATCCTCGCGCTGCGTGCCGGCGTCGTGATGGTTCTGCCCCCCTTCGGCGATGTCGAAGTCGAGCGCATGCTGCCAGGGCGTCCGATGCGTGTCGGGGCCGTCGAATCCCTGGGTGACGCGCCATTCCCCATGAAACGGCGGCAGCAGCGGGAGGCTGTCGGTCGCGCCGCCGCGCGCCTCGGCCAATCGGGCGCGCTCCAGATTGATTTCCGGGGACAGGGGTTGATCCAGGACGAGGACCGGCTGGCTGCCCGGCTGGCGCGCGCCCAGGCTGCCGAGCACCAGATAGGCTGTCGCGATCAGGGGCAGGGTCAGCAGCGGCAGGTGCAGGGGATGCAGCAGGACAGCCAAGGCGTTGGCCAGCACGCCCGCCAGGGCGCTGCCGATCAGGGCGGTCAGCAAGCTGACGCGACTCGGGACGGCGAAGAAGCCTCCGATTGCCATGGCCGCCAGGGAGAAATTGAAAGCGACGAGGGTGGCGTCCTGACTTCCCAGCAACCGCAGGGTCAGCTCGCCGGAAAGATAGCCGGCTACGGCCAGAAAGGCGAGATAGCGGGAAGCGGCGAGCAGGCCGAGGAAGATCAGCGCGCCGGCGAGCGGGTAGGGCGTCAGCAGGAGCCAGCCGAGAGAAACGAAAAAACGGTCCAGCCAAGGCCAGGTCAGGCTGATCGGTGAGCCCGCCAACGCGCTAAGGGGCAGGGACGAGGGAGCATTGATCTGCCAGGCCAGGAAAACCGACCAGCAGGCCAGGACAAAAGGCAAGCTGAGCAGGGGCAGCCGCATCGTTCTCCAGACCGGCCCGGCCAGCCAATTCACCAGCAGGGTGGATATGAGGGCGGCGAAAGAGACCCAGAAGACAAACGCCCCGTCCAAGGCATGAAATGCGCCGATGACAAGGCCGCACAACAGACCATTTACCAAATGCAGGCGTCCGCTGGCGGGCAGCCGAAACAAACGCGCCCAAAATGCGGCGGCAATCAATCCTGTCGCACCGCCCAGTGCGGCACGCGGCGTCCACAAGGTGATGGCGGCGAACCAGGCGCCGACCCAGGCCGAGTGGCAGAAGAACACCGCGGCATAGGCCTTGGCCACCGACCGGGCCGCATGGCGAAGCCGGGATTGCGTTGCCGGCGCCGTTTGCATCATGAGGACGCTTCGGGGAAGGGCCGCTGCAGTACGGCCGGCAGGCGCTCGCGTTCGAGCAGTGTTTGCAGGGATTCGGCCTGCCGGATCAGTTCGACCGAGCCGTTCTCCATGACCATCACGATGGCCGGCCGGCTATGGATGAATTGCATCCATTGGGTGTTGTTGTAGGCCCCCACCGGAGAGATCAACAGGGCGTCACCGACATTGAGCGGCGGCAGCATGACGGACGCGCGCACGGTGTCGATGTTCATGCACAAGGGGCCGTAGAGGACGGTTTCCTCGGCCAAGCCCTCGCTGGACTGCAGGGGGCGCACGTCATGGTTGTACCAGTAGGCCGTGAACAGCAGATTGACGCCGGCGTCGAGAATGGCGGCGCGGCGCCCGTCCGGCAGGCGCTTGCCGCCGACGACTCGCGTGACGAGAATTTCCGCGTCGTCGACCACGGCGCGCCCGGTCTCCAGCACCAGAATGGGCAGTGCCTTGCCGAGCGCGGCGCGCCCTCGGGTGGTCTCGTGCAGGGTTTCGACGACGGCTTCGGCATATTGCTCGAAGCTGGGGACGACCTGGTCGGGCGGCAGATAGAGGCCCTGCAGCGCGTTGCGCGAGGCGAAGCCGCCGCCGATGTCGAGATACTCGATGCGGCAGCCGGTTTCGGTTTCGGCCGCTTCCATGAAGCCGGCCATGATGCGGACCTGCTGGGCGTAGGCACGCACGTCCAGCACGAAGGTGCCGATATGGCTGTGCAGCCCGGTCAGCTGCAGCCATTGGCTGGCGCCGATGCGCCGCGCCGCGTCCATCGCCGCGCCGGAGTCGACGTTGAAGCCGAAGCGGCTCCAGGGCTCCGTATAGCCGGTATCGAAATTGAGCCTCAGGCCGACCGGAACCTGCCGGCCCAGACGGCGCGCGATCTGCTCCACAGCGAAAAGCTCGTCGAGGTGATCCAGATGCAGCGTGGCGCCTTCGACGATCGCCAGTTCGAGGGCGGGAGCCGGCTTCCACGGACCGTTGAAGATGATGCGCGAGCCGGGCACGCCGAGCGCGCGCGCCTTGGCGTACTCGAACTCGGAAACGACCTCGGCCCAGGCGCCCTCCTGATGCAGGACATTGCAGACCGCACCGAGATAGTTGGTCTTGTAGGACCAGCCGTGACGCACCTTGGGCCAGCGGGTCGAGAAGGCGCGCCGGAGATGCCGGGCGTTTTCGCGCAGGCGCTTCTCGGAAACGACGAACAGCGGCGAGCCGAATTGCTCCAGCAGCGGGGCGATCGGCACCGCATCCAGCTCGGACTGGTGCAGTTGCGGGCGCAAGGCGCCGAACTTGTTCATACCGCCCGGCCGGTGGGGCGTCAGCACGGGCTTGGTCCACGGCGTGCGCTGTGTCATGACTTGGCGACCTCGCGAGTCGAGCGGCCTTCCACCATGAGGGATTCGAAAGCGGACAGGGGCACGATGGCTTCTTCGGCGTAGCGGATGAACATCAGGCCGGGCTGGGGAGGTGCCAGTTCGCCCGGCTTCTCGCCGAAGGCAAGGGACAGCAGCAGGGCGGGCAGGTTTCTGCCGACGCCGTGGGAAAGATAGATCCAGGCCGGGAAGCGCGGATTGATCTCGATCAGCTGGTATTCCCCCTGCCGGTCGCGCATCACCTCGATCTCGATCGGCCCCTTCCACTTGAGGGTCGCGACGAGGCGGCGGGCGATGCCGGCGAGGACATCGTCATGAATGGAGATGCCAGCCCAGGCTTTGCCCCGGCCGGTGACGGCGCGCTTCTTCATCATGACCTCGCCCAGCAGCGCGCCCGTGCCGTCGCCGATGCCGGCGAGGTTGCATTCCTCTCCGGCGACGTGGCGCTGCACCAGTACCGGCAGCCCCCATTCCGCGGCGATGGCGCGGAAGGCGGCCTCGGCCTCCTCGACGTTAGCGGCGACTCTCGCATCGTAGAACACCCCCTTCACCACCAAAGGGAAGGACCATCCCTTGCGGGTGCAGTCGCGGAAGAAGTCGGCTTGCGTGATGGCGACGGTCTCCGGGTAGCCGACTTCGGCTTCCCTGGCCAGGTCGGCCAGTCTGTTTTTGGCGCGTCGGGCGAGTTGTTCGGCGCTGGGCAGGTAGCTGCGGATGCCCAGGGCGGCCAATCGGGGCGCCAGGTTGATCATCAAGGGCAGTTCCGCGTCGAGGCAGGGCAGCAGCATGTCGATGGGCTCGGCCGCATGGATTTCCGTCAGCCTGGCGAAGAGGGTGTCGGCGCCGCTGCCGGGATAGGAAATCAGGTGCGCGCTGTCGCAGTATTCGCGGCGGTGCAGCCCCGGATCGAGCGCATCGTAACCCAGGCCGAGGATGCGCAGGCGCTTGCCACGGGCTTCCCGCAGGCAGCGGGCCACGGCCAGCCCGGCACCCGGGTTGTCCGGCACCGCATTCATGCCCGTGACGGCAACGGTGATCGTGCCGGCACGGGTCATTTGAAGGCGTTGCGCAGCAGGTTGGCGAACTCGATTACGTCGCGCTCCGCGGCCAGGGGCGTGACGTCGAACTCCTCGCACAGCGAAGCGACGATGCGGGCGAGATCCGTTTCGTGCTGCAGCCTGCGCAATATCGCCAGGCCTGCGCCATTCACGGTGAAGCTGTTGCCGGTGACCGGATCGAAAACGAAGCCGCTGTCGCTCAAGGCGAGCCGCATCAGCACGTCCGGCTTCGGCAAGACGATCGCCCCCTCGATCTTCGCCGGGTCCTTTTCCATGCCTCCTCCCGTTGGAATGGGTGTCATATTATCGGCAAAGTACCCTACGGGCCATCCCTGCCGCGGAGGGGCGGCTATCATCACGGTCTCGACAGCCGGCCCGATGGCCTATAATCCCTAGCATGAATCCGATCGTATCGGCGATTCTCAGCAGCATCATCGACAGCATCATGGAGTCGGCAATGGCGCCGCCGCCTCCGGCGCCGCCAAGTGCGCCGGCGGGAATCGTGCGTCCGACGCTGCAGAGCGGGCCGCTGGCCGTGATGGGGCCGCCGCAGAACGGCTTTGCCCAGTTCAACGACAAGACCCTGCGCCTGTCGGCCAGCCTGCAGATCCGCGACATCCAGAACCGCATCGTCATGTCCGGCACGATGCAGCAGCCGGTCCCGGTGCTCTACAAGCTCGACGAGTACGGAACGGTGCAGCGCGTCTGGGTGCTGACCCGGGAAGAGGCGGAAATCGCCGACCAGTTGATCAAGCAGCGGTCGCAGGCGGCTCCCCCCAAACAGTAGTGGCCAAGAAGCTCTACATCAAGACCTTCGGCTGCCAGATGAACGAGTACGATTCGGACCGCATGGCCGACGTGCTCGCCGCCGAGGGCATCGAGAAGACCGATTCCCCCGAGGACGCCGATGTCATCCTCTTCAACACCTGCTCGGTGCGCGAGAAGGCGCAGGAGAAGGTCTTCCACGACCTCGGCCGCGTCCGCGTGCTCAAGCAGTCGAAGCCCGACCTCGTCATCGGCGTCGGCGGCTGCGTGGCGAGCCAGGAGGGCGATGCCATCGTGCGCCGCGCCCCCTACGTCGACGTCGTCTTCGGCCCGCAGACCCTGCACCGCCTGCCGCAGCTCATCCGCGAACGCCGCGCCTCCGGCCGGCCGCAGGTGGATGTTTCCTTCCCCGAGATCGAGAAGTTCGACGCCCTGCCGCCGGCGCGGGTCGAGGGCGGCTCTGCCTTCGTGTCCGTGATGGAGGGATGCAGCAAGTTCTGCACCTACTGCATCGTGCCCTACACCCGCGGCGACGAGATCTCCCGGCCGCTCGACGACGTGCTGGCGGAGATCGCCGGCCTGGCGGCGCAAGGCGTGCGCGAAGTGACCCTGCTCGGCCAGAACGTGAATGCCTACCGCGGGGCGATGGCGGACGGTGAAACAGCCGACTTCGCCTTCCTGCTCGAGTGCGTGCACGAGATTCCCGGCATCGAGCGC
>Ga0233425_10006833_pt1 | contig 16502 bp, 15 predicted proteins | sample Watercolumn_Towu_2_FD_181712 | JGI IMG/M metagenome (GOLD analysis project Ga0233425, IMG submission 181712) | Freshwater microbial communities from Lake Towuti, South Sulawesi, Indonesia - Watercolumn_Towuti2014_140_MG | ecosystem: Environmental > Aquatic > Freshwater > Lake | place... | reverse complement strand
TCTTCAATCGCCTGTAGCAGCCTGGTTAACTCTTCTGGCGTAAGATCCTCAGTCTTGAGGTTGTTCACCTTTGGCATGTCAACGGCAAATCTCAACCCCTCACAAAGCTGCTTCTTCACGCCAAAATTGATAATTCTCCTCAGAAGTTCCAGGGTGTTCTTGACGGTCCCGGGTTGGTGAGTCTTGAGCATGTTCAGTCTGAGCCGGTCAACGTCTAACGGGACAAGGTCTTTTGGCTCCTTGTTCCCAAGAGTCGGCTTGATGTGCAGCCGGAAGCGGTTTTCATCGGTCGCAATGCCTTTTAACCCAGGATTCCCATCCTTATACGCTTCCCACAGCAGTGCAACGGTCCACGTTTGCCTTTCCTGTTCAGCTCTTTCAACCTCGCGGCGTTCCTGGTTGGGTAATTCATCGCCCTTGATCTTCTCAGAACGCTTGAGGTTTGCCCTGGCAGGGGTCATGTCGTCTTCAAACTGGCGTCCTGCTTTCTCTTCGATGAGCTTGCCATTCTTCCGATAAACAATGTAATAGATTCTCTCCATTCCTCCATCTCGGGCAGTGCCTTCAACATAGTACACGCCTGGATACTTTGTTTTGAATCTGGCTTGCTTTGGCATCGTCTCATCTCCTGACCCGAAGGTCTACTTCCCAAACCCGAAGGGCAGACCCGAAGGTCGCATGCTCTAACCCGAAGGTCTTTGTCCCCAACACTATCCCCAACACTCTTGATACATTTTAGGGTAGTTTTAGGTAAAGTCAAGTGAAAGGTGATTTTGTAGAATGCCTTAAATAGTGGGTTGTTAGGAAGTATGAGGAAATAGCGGTAAATGGTTCCCTTCGTTCTCATAACCCGAAGGTCGACAGTTCAAATCTGTCCCCCGCTACCAAGAAACATCAAGGGCTTAGGTGAGATTCAAAACCCTTTCTTTATTGGCTCAGTTTTCATTTCCAACCCTATTTCCACCCCTAGAACCCTAAAAACCGATTCCTTGTGTAAATCTGGACACTCAGAGGAGAGAAGAAATGAAATGCAAAATCAAGCGAATTGCCTCGGTGCTCTGCTTGGTTGTGACCCTTGCCACGCAGGAAAATGCGTTCTTGAGAACCAGCAAGAATTCCAACAAGTATTTGCGGACAATCCCACCAACGGGCTGCCCGGAGACGAGCGACTGGCATATTCTTTTGCTTCTCTTGGCGGCGATGCCCTTTTTGCGGCGCTAGATCCGTATTGCCTGACTGGGAACCAAACCGTTGACAACCTCGGTGGTAACGTTACTTCTGCCCAACTAGACTGGCTCGCAGACCAAGTGGCCCAGACTAAGGCCACCCATAAATTTCTTTTTATTCATACGCCCTATTACTATGTCACTGGGCAAGACCCCGACGAGAATTCCACTTCGAACCAAAGCCACACGCTGCTGTGGTCCCACTTGGATAAGAACCGGTTTGACTTCCTTGCCTGCGGGCATCAGCACCTCTTTTCCTGGAAGGCCATTGACAGCAGCATTCCCCCCCAATCCCCAAACAAACCCACCAGTTCCTCCCTGGCAAAACAATGTCGTTCAGCTTCTCAACGGCACCTGCGGCACCGGTCCGGACACCAGCATCAAATACAGAGTGGACCCCAGCCTCTGGCATGTTTCCAACCCTCACAAAACCTATTATTTCAGCGTGGTGGATATCAACGGTGACCAAGTGAAGGTGACCAACTACAAAGGCTACACGGGAGATTATACCGTATTTGACACCTTCACACTTAATCAACCCGGGTTGGTTCCTGCTTTGTCGAAATGGTCGACAGCATTTTGTGCTGTGGTGTTGCTTATTATAGCCTTCGCCTTAATTCGCAGGCGAGCGATCAAACAATATTGAGCGCTGCTGCCCTCCGCATTTGTTGCTGGGCTCGAAGAACAGGGCTGCAGGAAATGAGCTGGAAAAGGCCGTCCCCAGTTCGTTGAGGGAGAAGATCGTCGGCAGATGTTCACCATGCCCAGAGGGGGGCGTGAACAATGTCTCCTATTCCTTTGGCCACTGTCGTATATTATTTTGGTTACAGCCGGAAGCCGTGCTGTGCCTGTGTGGTTCAATCAAGGCTTTGCCTTGCAGGGAAAGAACAAATTGATAGGATCCGTGGGTCCTGTCGGCAAGGAGGCAAAAGGATGAAGTATCGCCCCGCAATGAAGTTCAAATTTAGATTGCGTTGTTTCTTCCTTGTCCTGGCTGGGCTTGTTGTGATGCCTGTTCAACCGGCCCGCTCGGTGACGATCGATGTACCATGCAATGTGGCGGCGCTCATCAATGCAATAGTCACCGCGAACACGGACCCCGGATCTCACACCCTGGAACTTGCACCAAACTGTACGTATACCGTACAGACGATAAACAACAACGGATATCATGGTAACAATGGATTGCCGCAGATAACCAGCGAAATGACCATCAACGGGAGCGGAGCGATCATTGAACGTTCGCTTGCAGGTGGCACTCCTGATTTTCGCCTCATTCAGGTCAACGCCAACGGCAATTTGACGTTGAATAGCGTCACCATCCTCAACGGGGTGTGTCACACTTTCCCAAACGATGAGAAAGGCGGCGGTATTGCCAATCTCGGCACCATGAATGTAACCAATAGCTCTTTCTCCAACAACCTCGGGGGATGTGGCGGGGCGATCTTTACCAAAGCGGAAGGCGGTGTCACCAATAGACTGACTGTGACAAAAAGCAGCTTTTCGAACAATACGGCAGATGGGTGAGGGGGTGCGGGAGTCTTCAGCGATGGGTCCATCGCTATCATTCAAGATTCCACTTTTGAAGACAATTGGGGTTCGGATGGGGGAGCCATTGCGTGTGGCGGCACATTGGTCGTGAGAGACAGCACGTTTTCCGGCAACCGCGCACAAAAAGATGGTGCAACCACGGCCGGCGGAGCCATTTATGGTTGGGCGTGCAACATCGAACTGACGTCTTCGACTTTTGTGAGCAACTCTACCAGCCACTATGGTGGGGCAATCCACGTATACAACAGTCCCACCGTGATGGTCACCAATACCACTATCCACGACAACCTTGCCAAGACTGGTGGCGCGTTGAGCATCCAGGGTGGTAGCGTCTTGACGGCAACCAACATAACCATTGCAGGCAATCAGGTTTCCGTCGGTGGTAGCGCGAGCGGTGTTTCTTGTTTGGGTTCAGACAGCAAATTCATTCAGCGAAATACGATCATCGCGAATAATACAGGAGACGTGAATTGTGCCGGGACCGGTACGATCATTGATGGCGGCAACAATTTGCGCTTTCCGACAAGCGATGCAAGTTGTGCCGGCTCATTCGGCGATCCGAAACTGGGACCACTCGGTGACAACGGTGGCCCCACCAAGACGATGGCATTGCAGCATGGCAGTGCCGCCATCGATAGGATTCCCCCAGAAAACGGATGCGGTTTTGGCATCACGTTTGACCAGCGTGGCGTACCGCGCCCGCAGGGGGTAGGATGCGACATCGGGGCGTTCGAACTGAAGACAGAGTCAGTACCAGCCATGAGTCATTGGAGCACCCTCTTAACGATGACAGCACTCGGCATCTGCGCACTGATTTTGCTCAGAAGGAAATCTGCAGTCTGCTAGTTGACCTACAGAAAGGGAAAAACCCGCATACTCGACCAAATCATAGTTGGCCCTCTTCGATTATCGATGAAGTAGTCAATACAGGACTTGTGGCTGAGGACTGCCACAGTAATGGTCATTGACACGTCTGCCTTGGTTGCGATTCTTTTGGGGGAGCCGGAAGCGGAGTCGTTTGCTTTCGCAATAACCGGTGATCACAAGAGACTCATCAGTGCCTTTACCTCCTTCGAAACCGGGATAAGATTTCAATAGAAAGGCTTTGGTTTGCTGATTAGGCCTTCGATGAAGACTCACATTCTTGTCTTTTCGATTTCTTTCTTCTGTACAAAATCAAAATATTCATCAGCCTCCTTTACGTTGGCAAAGATTAACCCGTTTGGCAGAGCATTGACGATTTCAAACACTTTCTGAATCTGAGGCTGTAGTTTTATTAGCATCACATGGCCATCTTGTGACTCTACGACTTTTCTCGCGTTAACGATTGACCTGATTCCCATGCTGCTAATGTAATCCAATTTTTCCAGATCTAGAATCAATAACTTTGGAGAGCTGCTCAGCAATGGGCCGATCCGCTCTTCAAATTGGTAATACGTGTTACCATCCAGTCTGCCTTCCAGGGTAACTATGTATGATCCTTTCTGACGTTCTATAATATCCTCCTGCATAGACATGGTGTCTTTCCTCCTCAATGAATGTGCAATAATGGGTGAATATTACGAACCGTCTATCCTACGAGCCTCTTGCAGAACTCTCAAATGTCGTCTCCCCGGCGAAAGCCGGGGTCCAGAAAGCGCTGGGAGAGCTAGGTTCCGGCCTCCGCCGGAATGACGTTCAGGGGCTTTTGCAAGAGGCTCCTACAATTTCCGTGCGATGGTCAGTTCCTGTAAAGCCCTATCAACGCCACATCATCTACCCTATCTCGGGTTGTCTGATAGCACAGTATAGCTTCCGATTTCGCCACAGGGCAATAAAATATAGCAAACCCCTGGAGGTTATGCACTTATGTTTCAAAAGAGTCATCAACCCAAACTTGCGTCCAAGTACCCGGACCCCTTCAACATATGAACTCTATTATTGAGACTTCGGTATAAGAACGACCGGTACAAGAATGACCTTGACAGCATCGACACCCTCTATTATCCGATTCGGATGGAGACCGATGAAATGGCCTTTCGTGAGGAGGCAAACAACCTATGCTTAAGATCCGACTAGGAGGCATCAAGGTCCTGGAAAGGCGCGCTTGCCTCTTTCCGTTCTGCAGAAGTGGAACCGACGCCTTGGACGACCTTTGCTCAAGACTGGCAGCCGACAGAATAAACCTGGGTCTACTCGTCCATATTGCCGACTTCAGGATCGGCGAATCGTCAACGGCTGCCTCCATCAGAAGTCTTGACGCTTTTGCAGGGTATGTCTATGGCTCAATCCGTCCAAACGAATGTAACATAGAGAAGACCGTGGCTGATGTTTGTAGAGTTTCCATTTTCCCTCATGATCAAAGGCCTGATGTCACAGCTTCATTGATCAGAGTCCTGGCTGATAGCGGGGTCAAACCGTATGTTCTTGGCAGCTCGACTTCGGCCATGACGGTTGTCGTCTCTTCGTCGGATTTCCAAGTCACCATGCAGAGGCTTTTCGACGCCTTCACATTCCATCCCTATGAATCCTATGACGACTGGCGCGCTGCCTATCGCGGCGAGGAAGCACTTCGCAAAGATGTCCGGTTGTCATATCACGAGGAAGTAATCTCCATCTTCGGTATTGCACACCGTACCAATTTTGATCAGTGGAATGTCACGCTGCCTCTCGAACGTCTGAAGAACTTTGAGATGGCTTTGTCATCACTCAATCAATTTCAGCTCGGGATGCCCTTTCTGGTCTCGATCTCTCCGCCCGGGGAAGACGACATATATTTCTCATTCCTTCTGGAAGCTGCTCATCATATCAAAGTCGCCCGGACGTTTGCCGAGGCACTTCCGGATGTTCGCTTCTCTTGCCTCGCTCCAGTTGCGCTCCTTTTTTTTCACGGTCCGCATTTTGGAGATCGTTACGGCATCGCCAACGCTCTTGTGAAGGTACTGCGGAAAGCTCGTATAACACTCTTGGCCCTGAGTTGCGCCGTCGCTTCCATATCGCTTGTGGTCCGGGCCTGTGACTTGGATCAAACCATTGAAGCACTAGGTTCCGTCTTTCAGACACCAGCGGCGCAACCTAGAAATAGATCATGAGCATGAGTCTCGTCTTGAAAGGGAAGATCAAGGGGAATTTGCAGTGGGGCAAGAGAAAATACCCCTGCCCCCTTTGCGAAGGGGAGAAACGCTATTTGTGGAGGCTCCTGCAAAACTCTCAATTTCCGTCACCCCGGCAGGTTCCCGTCCTGAACCCTGCCGGGACAAGCTTTAGCCGGGGTCCATGGGGTACACAAAGTCCTGGATTCCGGCTAGGAGCATGCGGGAATAACGCCCGGGGACTTCTGCAATAGGCTCTCTGGACAAACCTCAATAGTTGAATGAATCCATCTGACTCCGTCATTCTCCGACTCATTCTATAAGGGAAACCCTGTTATTTCTTGCTTTCCTCCTTCTTCTTGAGTACCGCGGCCTCTTCTTCGGCCTGAGCAATAGCGGCGGCGGCAGCCCCGGCTTCGATCAACTTTCTTGCCGTATCCCCTTGCTGTTCGTCTGCGGAAGCGGATTTGATCTCCGGAGGCAGGTAGACGGTAACATTGCGATGGGCGAATTCTATGCCTTTTTCTCGAAATGCCTTTTGAATGCGATGGTAGAGCTCACGACGAACAACGAATTGCTCGCCGGGTAAGGTTTTGTATTTCACACGCAGAATCATCGCCGAGTCGTCCATCTGCCTCACCCCCTGCGACTTGATCTCGCTCAACATCACTTTTCTGATTTCTTCATCCTGCATCATATCTCTATTGATTTGCTTGATAATTTTACGAATCTTATCAAGATCGCTGTCAAACCGGACACGAATATCCAGCTTGGTGACGGCGTAGTCGCGAGAGAAATTGGTTAGCATTTTCAGGTCGCCGAAGGGGATGGTGAACAGCTGGCCGCGCGGGTGCCTCAGGGTCAACGATCTCAGCGAGATGTGCTCCACGGTACCCTTGGCGGTGCCAGCCTCGACGTAGTCTCCCACGCGGAAGGCATCATCGATGAGGAAGAAGATGCCCGAGATGATATCCTTGACCAGAGTCTGAGCTCCAAAACCGATGGCCAAACCCACCACTCCAGCTCCGGCCAGAAGAGGCCCAATGTTAACGCCGAGGGAAGCGAGGATGATGAAGGTAATGATGACAAAGAGCACTACAAGGACGAATTTGCGCAGTAGCAAAAGAAGTGTGGCGCTTCGGGACCCGACTGCTCCGGCATCATCCAAATCCTCTCCTTGAAACGGCATTTCCTCCTTCAGCTTTTGGTCAATCCTCACCCGCACCAACTCCCAGACAATCAAGGCGAGGACGATGACGATGATGATGCTCAGAACGTTGCGAGCCAAGACCCAGCCAAGATCGAACTGAATTCCCCACATGTGGAGCATAGTGAAAAGGAGAAAGATGGTCAGAACCGCCCGAAACGATTTTCTTATTAGGGGAAGGTAGAGCCGAGCGTCCTTGTCGTGGGCACCCCCTTGAGAATCAGGGGAAACTGTATCCTTCGACCGTCCCAATTCAGGCCCCACATTGGTCTCCGAGGGTGTGAGATCGATGATTTCACGAGATTCTCCGGAGGCCACCGTGAGCATCTTCTGCACCCAATGATCCAGAGCGATGCAGATGGGAATCAAAAAGAGGCTGAGGATGAGGTTCAGGATCGTGACGTCAGCTCTCATTAGAACCTTCCCCCACCAGAAGCCGCCGATGACCATCACGTAAACGGTGGCCAAATAGTGCCAGAGGCCGGCGCATCTGGCCCGCAGCAATCCGGCAGGCTCTGTTCCACGATCGGGAGCGGGGCAGATGACTTCGGCCACGCGCCGGCGGCTGCTCCAAATCATTACCACGAGCAGCACGGTAATGATGGGAGCGGCACAGGAGTAGATGAACATGGAAAGCTCGGCACCACCCCCGATGCGGCGTATGACAGTACTGACGACAGCCGTCGGAAGGCAAAAGGCCGCGATCAGAATGAACCAACGATAAGCGAACCGGGCATCGCTATCAGTCAGCGGCACCAGACGTAAACCGGGCATCTTGGGGGAGATGAGGACTCGCGCTCCCAACATGATGAACCGGAAATAATAGCTCGCAATCAGAGCATGGGCCACAATCAGGTAGCCAGGCTCCCCGCGGTCATAGCAAGCGACAAACAGCAGGAAAGTGATCAGTACATAGGTCACAACACCGAGAGCATCCAGAAAAAGGCGGGAAATGATCAATCCCGCCTTTTCGAGCTTTGCAAGCGGTCTTGCTTTGAGCAACCCATCACGAATTCCCGTGGTTGCTCGTAGAACAAGCTTCTCCACTGCCAGCCCACCAAGGACGATACCGACCAGAAAGACCAACGTTAGAAGGAATTGCCTGGCCCCTTTGCCGCCGGTCAACCGAAACCAAATGCGAGGCAAATTGTCTGCCTCTGCTTCCGCGCCGCCCATGATGCCGGAAAGCCGCTTGTGGAGAGAGGACAGGGCCTGTTCTGCCTGGAAAAAGAGCGGCCCGATGGAAACTTCCCTGCCAACGCCGACTCTTGCTCCCGTAGACTGAGAACCTGCGGCAGCTTCTTTCTTCAGTTTCTCTGCCAAAGCCTTTCTCACCTGTTCGTCACTCATGGTGGCAAGCTGGCTGTCAACTTGTTCAGGGCTCATCGCAGAAGCGGCTTGAGGTGATTCCTCTGCTGGTGAAGGCTTTCCTTTGAACTTGCCGGGATACTGTGCCCATGCACCTAAACTGGAAAGCAGCAGCGTCATCGTCAAAGCGGCAATCAAAAAGCTTTTCTGATAGTTGAAAGACTTCATGGCAGGCATCCTCCGTCTATCTGGGAACGGTTCGTCACCATGAGTATAACGCCGAAAGATTGGGGAAAGCATCCGAAAAGAGCTAATCCTGATTTGGACTATATTAGACCAGCCATCACAGGATATAAGGAGTTGTCCAAAAACAAAAGGATTTCTTTCATCACGAAGGAAACGAAGGGGTTTCTTCGTGATCTTCGTGTCCTTCGTGGTTCGAAGGAAGGCTGAAATAAGTGCAAATTGCTTTGGACGAACCCTAAGTGCTCTGGTAGTCTTGCCGAAAGAGAGTTTCGCCGGAGGGGCCTTCGACTGGCTGACTGCATACTCTTTGATGACAGGTGCCGCCCTGCTCTTCGGCTATGGCCTGCTGGGGGCTACCTGGCTGGTGATGAAGACCGACGGGGTGACACAGCAGTGGGCGCGAAAGTGCGCCGCCTACGTACCGGGTTATGTGGGCTTCTTCCTGTGAACTCAAAAGGCATGCAAACCTTTTCTTCGTCGCCGGATATCTGCAAAGCCTTTTGTTGACCACCCTTTGGGGGACATGCTATTCAAAACCTCAAACATGGAGTGGTTACATTGAGCGCAGAGAAGAGCACAGAACCTATTGAATCACCCTCACCGTCATCAAGAGTAAACGCATCACCATTTGTCCCGTCCGGCAAGGATGAGCCTGATACAGGCAAGGCAAGTCTCCTTGTGCTCATGATCTGTGTTTTTTTCTGCGCACTGTCCTTGCGTCTCTTTTTCGTGAACGAAGTCCTTTTGCAGAGTTCGCTTTTGTACGCAGACCTCAACACCGTCGAAAGAGCCGGATTTCTTGTGCCCCCTGACAGCACTGCCTATATCCGGCTGGCAAAAGATATCTTCCGTGGCTACTTCAGCGCCCCCCCCGACCCCGATGCACTTTGGCGTACAATGGGGTACCCCGCTTTCCTGGCACCCTTCTACCTCTTCGATCTTGCTCCCACAGGAATCCTTGTCGCCCAGGCCGCCTTGGGGTCCCTGGTGGCCGTATTGACTCTGCTGATTGCAAAAATGCTCACCGGCAGCACTCTCCTTGCCGGTCTGGCAGGACTCCTCTCTGCAGTGTCCCCTACCGGAGTTGGTCTTTGCGCCCTTGTGATGAACGACATGCTGCTGGCCTTCATCGTTGCTGCTGGACTGTGCTTTCTCTATTTAGGGGCGATGAAGGAGAAGCCTGTATGGATCATTATGTCAGGGCTATCCTTTGGTGGTGGAGTGTTGGTCAAACCAATCTTGATGTTGTGGTCATTCTTGATCATACCGATCTATCTTCTTTTTTGTTTGGGAGAACAGAAGCCTGCAAAGTGGAAAGCACTCGGCGCTGCTGTCATAATACAGATGGTGGTGCTTGGACTCTACTGTACACGCAATTACGCCTATGAAGGAATTTTCACCCCTTCGAGCAATATCAATTTCGTATTGCACGACTATCTCAGGCCGCGCGTAGAGGAGTGGGTGAAGGCAGGAAGGCTCCCGGACAATCGCGCGGTGCGACACAATCGAGATGAGACTCGGGCGCTCCTTGACGAAGAGACCCGGGGGAGTTCCACCAAGGAAAAAATCAGTTTGATGAAAACGAGAGGCATGCAAGTCCTTCGTGCACACCCACTGCTAACCCTCCAGGTCGTGCTCCAGGATATGAAAGAACACGCGTTATCAGGGTGGGATTATTTCCCCAGGCAGCTCCCCTTGGGAGCTTTTCAGGTGGGGAGACTCTCTTACGCAGCCGAGCAGGAATCTCACGTCAGGAAAACAACTCTCATCTTGTTGTCGGTGTTTTTCTGTGCTTTGCTCATTTCAACAGGGGTCAGACCTACGGCAAGAAATCGCAAGATGTTCTTCCAGATATCAGCCTTGATGCTCATCTATGCCTACTTTTCAGTCTTCTCCGGCACAGCGTTCTGGGGAGGGTCCAGAATCATGTATCCTGTTGAGATTGTGTTGGTCCTCCTAACGGTTCTGGCGCTTCAGGCAGGAAGTGTGATGTGCACGGGGATGCTTGAGAAGGCGGGGCTCGCTCCACTAAATGCGTCACCAGCTGTTGGCGTCATCCATAGGAACATACCATGGGTCCTCGCGTTATGCGTGCTTGTTGCAGGCGCCTATGGAACCCTTGTCATTATCGAGAAGGACAGTGAGACCTATAACACGTTTGCCATGATGCTTGTCCGTCGCGACAGCATTGCCGAGTCGGTCAACTATTTCCAGAATGCGCTCCAGCTTGACTCCGGGAACCTACAGGCGAAATCTGGCCTTGCTTATGCCTTTGTGCGGTTGGGAAGATATGGAGAAGCAGTTCCACTTCTGCGAGAGCTTGTCCGTGTCAGGCCAGGCGATCCAAATAACCACTTCCTCCTGGGCGTCGCTCTGGCCAACTCGGGCAGTCGCCAAGAAAGTGTGGTACACTTTCAAGAAGCCCTCCGCCTCAACCCCAATCTCAAGAATGCCCGCGAAGCCCTGAGGATGCTTGGGATTCAGCCAGGGGAACAGTGATTCTTGCCTGTGGAGTGGAAAACCACAAATATGCGAACACGCCTTAGCCTTCTTGCGGCCATTGTCCTACTGGTCGGATTGAGCAGTGCCGTCTCGATCTATCTGACTGCGGAGAACGCTTTTGAAGATGGCTTGGTTCATCAGTTTGAACATTCCAAGAGGTACAGGCACGATCTGGAAGTCATTGGGGGGAAGGCGAATGTGCTTGCAGATGATTTCTATCGTTGGTTTGCTGGCTTATGGCATGGGAAATCACTTGCAGTCACCGTGGGGTGGATTTCTGTCATCATTTCCGTGGGTCTTTTCCTGGCTGCCTGCAATTTGCCATCCCAATCACGATCTGAAGGTCTAAGCGACCAGGACTAGGGTTGGAACAGGAGAGCACGACTACTGAAAAACATGTTGAGATTTTATGGTCGGTTGCTATATTAGCGACTTGTAAAGTTTTTTTAAATAACACGGAAATAGATTGCCTCGCGCAACTGCAATACAGATATGAAACTCGTGGTGATGTCGGATACTCATCTTAGCCGTGTAACGGATGAATTCAAGGCGATTTGTGAGCGCCTTTGTTCCGATGCCGATATGTTGATTCATTTAGGAGACCTGACCCAAGGCCCAATTCTGGACTATCTGGAGAACTATCCGTTGCAGGCTGTGGCTGGAAACACGGATGATGAGATTGTACATCTTCGGCTGCCGGTTAAGAAGGTCCTGCAGGTCAAGGGCTTTCGTATCGGCATGATGCACGGGTGGGGATCGGTCAGCGACCTGCGGCGCCGATTGAAGATGCAGTTTACCGACGTAGATGCCATCTTCTTTGGGCATACTCACCAACCACTCAATATTCAAGAAAACGGTCTTCTCTGGTTCAATCCCGGATCTGTGTTCATGGGGCGAGGGCAGTTTCAAGGAAGTTTGGGAGTGGTTCATGTCGAACACCGGCTGCGCGGTGAAATTGTTGAGTTGTAGGAGGCAATGATGGAGAATCTGTGGGCTCCCTGGCGCATGGAGTACATATTGGGAAAACGGGAGCCTTACTGCATTTTCTGCCCCGAAGGAAATGGCTGTTCTGATGAAGAGCGGCTCATTTTGTTTCGCGGTCGCCTGGTCATGATCATGATGAACAAGTTCCCTTATAACAATGGACACCTGCTAATTGCACCGTGGCGGCACACAGCCAGTTTGGAGGATCTTTCCAAAGAGGAAATGACTCACATGATGTACTACATGAGAGCCTCGACCAGCATCCTGAAATCCACCATGAATCCGAATGGCTTTAATGTCGGCCTCAACATGGGCTGTGCAGCGGGGGCGGGAGTGGAAGATCATCTTCATTTTCATGTGGTGCCGAGATGGCAGGGAGACACCAATTTTCTTACCGTTTTTGCCGACGTCAGATGCATTCCTGAACATCTGAAGCAGACTTATGAGAAGCTGCACCCCTATTTCAGAAAGGAGAGTCTACATGAGATGGGTTAAACTGATTGCGGTCCTTGTGATCTTGGGGTTGATCGCACTGTTTGCCTGGCAGAATATTCCGACCTTCAATGCCGTGCAGTCTTTCCAGTTGAATCTCTATTTCGGCCAACCATTAGTCTGGACTCATTCCGTGATTGTTCTGATGGCGATATCCGCCGGAATCGGTCTTGTGCTTGGACTCCTGGTGATGCTCAAACCTTTTGTCAGCACGCGCAGGAAACTGGCCCAGGAACGCCAAGAACGGCAGGAATTGCAGGAAAAGCGGGAACCCGTGCAGCCTCAGGAAGAGGAACCTCCGCCAGGATAGGATTGTCCACCGACTACTCTGGGGAATACCGCTATTTCAGATAGAGTATTTCTCCAGGTAGCCCCTGGGGGTCACCATCCAATCGTTCCAGATGTATGTCCGGCTGTTGCCCACCAGCAGGATTGACTGCATGTCGACGTCTGCAAGAGGCATCTCTGCCAGCGTGGTCAGGCATGTCCACTGATCCGTCCGCGTAGCGGCACGAACAACGGCCACAGGTGTATTTGGGCACCGGTACTGCAGGATGATCTTTTGGGCCTTCTCCAGCAGGTCGGGCCTGGTCTTGCTGCGAGGATTGTAGACCGCCAGGACAAAGTCTGCCGAAGCCGCGGCAGCAATGCGTCTTTCGATCAATTCCCAGGATGTGAGGTGATCGCTCAGGCTAATTGCTGCAAAATCGTGCATCAAAGGGGCCCCTACCAGGGAAGCTGCAGCGTTGAATGCCGCTACCCCCGGAATCACCTCTATGGAAAAGTCGGCCGTCTGCGCAGGCGGAGCTGTGGAACTTGAAATGGACAGCTTCCTCTCTCGACAGAGATCGAGGACAAGCCCGGCCATCCCATAAATACCTGCATCGCCACCGGAGACTATAGCCACACGGCGCCCCTGAAGTGCAAAATCAATGGCTGTCTGGCAACGTTCCAGTTCCTTTCTCATACCACTGGCGAATACCCTTTTGCCATCAAGGAGGTCCGGGATTAGTTCGAGATAGGTCGTGTAACCCACGATGATCTCTGCGGAAATCAGGGCCTGCAGAGCCTGAGGGACCATCAATGAGCGATCCCCGGGGCCGATGCTCACGATGGAGAGCAGACCCGGGCAACAGCCATGGTCACGTTGTTGTTTTTCTGTTTGGCTACGATCAATTCGCTGCTCTGCGCACTCAACAGAGCGGTCGCTTCGCATACGCTTTCGACTCCTATGTGGGCCAGTACCGCCCTTGATGGGTTCGGCACCGCCATCTTCTCAATCTCACTGCGGGAGTGAAACACAACTGGCCGATCAAGCAGCCTGCCCGCCTCCAAAATCCCATCCTCATCGGACTTTAAGTCCACACTTGCCAGGTTCCTTATCGAGGAGAGCGCCAGCCCTTCTCGCTCGAATATGCCATGCAGGAGCCCCATAATTTCATCAACGAGGGTTCCTCGATTGCAGCCAACTCCCACGACCAGGTTGCGCGGGCGCAGAATCAGACAATGCAAACCCTCAGGCACCACATATTCAGAAACCCAAATTCCAATACCCGTTCTGTTCCACCCTGCCCCGGAAACCTCTTCTTTAAGCCAGGATACGCTCGGTGCCGAATTCAGGTGAGTTTCAAGTCTGTGCTCCGGGTCGTACACCCACAAAGGTTCGTCCTCAAGCAGTTTGTGAGCGACAGGGCTGAGCAGTGCAGGGTTTTCGATTTCCAGTCCAAGCTCCCAAGCGATGAGGTCGATTGCCGGCCGGTTCTGTACATCCGAAGCAGTGGTAATCACGGCCTGCCCTTTGGTGATTCCGGCAACTGTTTCGGCGAGACGATTGGCACCTCCAAGATGACCCGAGACGAGGCTGATGACATATTGTCCGCGCTCGTCAAGGACTACAACCGCGGGGTCCTTTGCCTTATGTTTCAACAGCATCGCGATATGACGAACGACAATGCCGGTTGCCATGATGAAGACCAGCCCCCGATAACGGTTCCATACGAGCGGGAGCACGGTACGCAGCCCGTTAAACCCCACGGCACCAAGGGCCATGGCAAAATGATACTTGTTGGGAACATAACAGACACTGCCCGGAAGCCCTGCCTGGATTTGTAGAGCCAGGTTCACACCATTCCTGGTAATGGCGATGAGGGCCACGGAATAGTCCTGGGTGTTGAGTCCTGGGTCCTGAGGGTTTGTCCGAGAACTATCTGCTGTCATCTCACCCCTATTTCATCCACGAATGAACACGAAGAATTTCGAAGTCACACGAAGCTGTCACCCCGTACCCTTGCCTTCTTCCCCCTTGTCTCCGCGTCTCCCCCTCTCCGCGTCTCCCCCCTCTCATTCAGGGGCTATCTTTTGCTCTCCGGAATCCATGTTCGAATGATTCATCGTATAGCTTGGATCTCTTCAGGTCTTTCCAGCGGTGCGCCCCGAACACCTCACCAATCAAAATGATGGCCTGACTTCGAATGTCACTGGATTTCACCTTTGAGATGATATCCTCCAATGTACCCTCAAGGAAAGCCTCCTCCGGCCACCCCACCCGATAGGCCACGATAACCGGAGTATCCCTACCATATAGAGGGGCTACCTCAGCGACCACTTTCTCGATCTGCTGAACACTCAAATAGACGGCGAGTGTGGCGCGATGCCTTGCGAGCAAGTGCAGTTGTTCCGTTTCAGGTACCGGAGTTCGTCCAGCAAGCCTGGTCAGAATTACAGTCTGCGAGACCTCTGGAAGAGTCAGTTCCTGCTTCAGCGCTGCCGCTGCGGCAAAGACCGCCGAAACGCCGGGCACAACTGAATACGGAATGCCCTCTTGGTCCAGCAACTGCATTTGCTCCTGAATGGCGCCATAGAGGCTGGGATCGCCTGTATGGAGGCGCACGACGCGTTCTCCCATAAGATGCCCGTCCCGCAGCAGCTCATGGGTTTCAGAAAGTGACAAGGATGCACTGCTATACACCCTGGCTCCAGCCTTCCGATCCTCGATCAGGGCTTCCGGCACGAGAGAACCCGTGTAGACGATCCGGTCTGCTTCCCGGATGAGCCTCCATCCCTTGACCGTGATCAGTTCGGGGTCACCGGGACCCGCTCCAACGAAATAGATGGGGTATCTCATGTCACCGACTCTTGGATTCCACGCTCACAATGAAGACCGGGTTGAGCGCCTCGAAGCGGAGACTCTCACCGATGCCAATAGAACGATTGACCTGCACTTGACTAATATTGAGCTCGACGGGCTTCTCTCGCCAGAAAGACATGACGGTCTCCAAGGTGTCCAGGGAGACAACCGTTTGCACGATACGACCTCCCGGTAACAGCCGCTCGGCCACTTGCGGGAGCAGTTGTCGAAGCTCACCGCCACTGCCACCAATGAAAACCCGATCCGGCGCCGGGAGTTGGTGGATTACAGCAAGGATGCTTCCACATACGGGTTCAATTGCATGAGCTCCAAAGGACTTCACATTGTTCTTCAACGCTTCATATCGCTTCACGTTCTTTTCGACGGCAATAACCTGCTTGAGCCTTACAATACGTGATGCCTCAATACCCACCGAACCACTTCCAGCCCCAATGTCCCACACGGTGAGGCCAGGTTTCAGCTGCAGATGAGCCAGTACTGCGGCACGAATCTCCGTCTTGGTGATCATTCCGGCATCGTGCTCAAAAACCGACTCATCAAGCCCAAAGACCGGGAGTCTCTCAACCGGTGCGGCAGACTTTCCTCCAGCACCCGCAGCGGCTACCACGACGATGTTCAGGGAAGAAAAAGTGCTTGACCTCGCTTCTTCCAGAGACATTCGCCGGATGTTCTCGGTGGGAAGCCCCAGGTCCTCCCCGATAATGAGCGACCGTTCTCCCATCCCCTCTTCCAGCAATCGTTCGGCAATCCACGCAGGGTGGTGATGG
>Ga0233425_10006831_pt1 | contig 16503 bp, 11 predicted proteins | sample Watercolumn_Towu_2_FD_181712 | JGI IMG/M metagenome (GOLD analysis project Ga0233425, IMG submission 181712) | Freshwater microbial communities from Lake Towuti, South Sulawesi, Indonesia - Watercolumn_Towuti2014_140_MG | ecosystem: Environmental > Aquatic > Freshwater > Lake | place... | reverse complement strand
TTCGTCGGCTATGCTGGCAGCGATCAGCGCCGCCTCGATCAACGTCAGCTCGTCGAGGTCGCCATCGGCCGCATCCGCCAGCAACCGCTCCTCCAACGCATTGCGGGGACTCACCGCCGTATGTGCTTCGGCCGCGCGCGTCACATTCGGCAAGGCCGTCAGAATCAGCACCAGACAGAATCGGGAGTACATCGAGGAAATCAACATCTATGTCCGAAGTCACACTGCACCGCGTGCCGCGCACCGGGTGTGTGCTGAAACATAGGTTGCGAAAAGGCGACGTGCCGAGCTGCCAAAACGCGACAGAAGGTGAATTGGTCGCAGTCGCACCGCCGCCGCAGCCCGGACGTGCAGCAGTGACGATCAGACATCACCCGCCTGCAGTGCGCGGCCAGCGGTGCTGTAACTGCGAGTGGGGATCCCCTACACTAACCGCATCTTCCCGACGATCGGGAGCCGCCCTTTGCCCGTGGCGTCGGGTGTCTCGCCGCGAGGCGATTCCTCGGTTGAAGGCGCGCCCATGAAATACCGAATGTTCATGCTGTCGACTGCCGTTATTCTCTTGACCGGGATACCGATTGCCTGGCCCGCGGCGGCCGCTGACCCGGACCCTCGCCCTGCGACGCTCGTCAGCGACCCCGACCGGCCCCGGGTGGCGTTCAGCCGATTGCCGGTCGTCGCTCTCGATGTTGACACTCGTGCTGACCAGGGTCCCCTGGAACTGTGGCGGCACAGCGTGGGGCACGGCGGTGTGAATTCGGAGCCGCTGCCGGAACGAGTCGTCGCGGGCACCGCCAAGTTGCAGCCGCGGCTCATTCGGATCTTCATCCAGGAGTTCTTCCGGATCTACCCGGAACACGGCACGTTCGACTGGAGCCGGCTCGACCCCTACATGGATTCATTTGCGCGGACAGGCGCCAAGGTGGTCGCAGCCATCACCATCAAGCCCAAGCCGCTCTTTCCTCAGATCGATCCAGGCATCTGGCGCCCGACGGATGTGCGCGAGTGGCAGCAAGTGATCGCGGCGTTGGTCCAGCGGTATTCCGTGGATCGCCCGATCGTCACCCACTGGGAAATCGGCAACGAGACCGACATCGGTGAAAACGGCGGCTGCCCCTATTTGATTCCAGAACCGCAAGACTACCTGGAGTACTACCGGATGACGGCGCAGCCGATCCTGACATTGTTCCCGAAAGCCAAGGTCGGCGGCTGCGCGGTGGCGATGGGGGGCGGTGACTACCTGCCGCGGTTCATCGAATTGTGCCGGCAGCAGTCCGTGCAGTTGGACTTCATCTCCTGGCATCTTTATAGCGACGACTCGACCCAGCACGCGGCGCTCGTGAAGCGATACCGGCAGCTGCTGGAACCATTCGGCGCGAAGCGGCCAGAGATGATGGTCACCGAGTGGAGCAAGGGATTCGAGCCCGTGTCGGTCGAGGAGATGGCGTTCGCACCGCGCCGCGCGGCACTGACAGCGGCAGCCATCCTGGCGATGCACGACGCCGGCCTGGACTGGTCGTTCTACTATCATCTGCGGGATCAGTCGGCGCGGTGGAGTGAGTTCCAGCCCTTCTTCCGCGACCCGAACATCATGTATCACCACTGGAACGAGGTGCCGCATCGCTTCGGCTTGTTCGGCGTGAATCAGGAGGTGCGTCCGCAATATTTCGTGTTTCAGCTGTTGGGGAAGCTAGGCCGCCATCGCCTGCAGGCCACTTGTGAGTCACCGGACTTACGGATCCTGGCCGGGCGGCACGACGACGGTACTGCCGGTGTGGTGATCGTCAACTGCGACCGTACCGCTTCAACAGATCGCGTGACCGAGGTGCGCTTCTCGGGATTGGCTCCCGGTCGTCGGTCGCTCACCGTGTTCCGCATCGATCACCAACGATCCTGGTCCAATCGCTCGCTCGAACTGCGGCCGACGGAACGGCGCGAGGTCGATGTTCGCGAACGGTTCGCCGTTCAGGTCTACACCCCGGGCGATAGTGTCTCGCTCGTGGCCCTGGAAACAACGGCTGCGGCGGATGCGCCGGCACAGTAGCGCTGAGAGACAGGAGAAGAAACGTGAGGATCACCGGGTGCGCGATCATGTTGGCGCTGTGCGGTGGGAGCCAGATCGCGGCAGCCGCAAGTCCGCCTGACCCAGCCACAACTGCTCTGGCAGAGGAAGTGCGCAGTAAGGGCTGGATCGTTTACGCCGCTCGCTCTCACCAAGGTGATTGGGACCTGTTCCTGTGCCGGCCCGACGGCTCCCAGGTGCGCAATATGACAAAGACGCCGGCGCACAACGAGTTCTCGCCACAGTTCTCCCGCGATGGGCAGCGACTCCTCTATCGCCGCCTGCCGCGCCGCGAGAACATCGACAACAACCAGCACGGCACGCAAGGGGAACTAGTGATTGCCAACAGCGATGGCAGCGGCCCGCAAGTGTTCGGCGCTGCCGGCGAGTATCCTTGGGCCAGTTGGAGTCCCACCGGCACAGAGATTGCCTGCCTGTCCATCAAAGGCGTTTCGTTGATCGACGTGGCCACGAAACGCGAGGTGCGCAAGTGGGAACGCCAGGGTTTCTTCCAGCAATTGACCTGGTCGCCGGATGGCCAGTGGCTGAGCGGAGTCGCCAATTCGTTCGGCGCCAGTTGGAGCATTGCCCGCATGGATGCGGCCACGGGGGCAGTTGCCGCCGTGAACCGCGTTGACTGCTGCACTCCCGATTGGTTCCCCGACTCACGGAATCTGATCTTCTCCTGGCGACCGCGCGGACAAGAGGCGAATTCCGGTTACGGCTGGACGCAACTGTGGATGGCCGACGTTGAAGGCAAGTCCCGGCGATTGGTGTACGGTGAGGATGGACGCCACGTCTACGGCGGACACGTCTCTCCGGACGGCAAATACGTGCTCTTCACGGGCAACATGCAGGAGGACGGCGATCCTGCCAATGCCGGCGCGCCCATGGGGCTGATGCGGCTTGCTGACGCGCCGCTGATCGGCGGCGAAAGCCAGGAACTGCGGAAGCGGCATCCGCAGGCGGGACGCGGCCCCGTGCTGGTGCTGCCTGCCGGTTGGGAGCCGTGCTGGACGTTCCGCCAGATCCCGGAGCCTGCAGGCAATCGAGACGAGACTACCGCGAGCCGTGATTCTGCCGATATCGAACAACTCGCCAGCGACGTGCGGGGGCAGGGTTGGATTGCGTTCAGCGCCAAGAACGAAAGGGGAGACTGGGACTTGCTTGCCTGCCGCCCTGACGGGTCCGATCGGCGGCGGCTGGTCAACTCCCCCGGCTTTCACGAGGCCGGCGTGCGGTTCTCGGCTGACGGCCGGCGATTGCTCTACTACCGTTTGCCCAAGACCGAATCGCTGGACAACAACACCTACGGTACCTACGAACTGGTCATCGCGAATGCCGATGGCACTCAAGCCGAGGTGTGGGGATCGGACTACCAGTGGGCTACCTGGAGCCCCGACGGCAACCAGATTGCCTGCCTCACGGGCCGGTCGATTCGAATCGTGGACCTGACGACGCGCCGAACCGTGCGTGAACTGGACCGCAAAGGCATTGTCCAGCAATTGTGCTGGGCACCGGACGGAAAATGGTTCGCAGGGACTGCCAACGGACTGGGGCCGTATTGGAACATCGCCCGTATCGACGCTACCACGGCCGAAGTGAACGCCGTCAGCGAGACCAACCGCTATAACTGTACGCCCGATTGGCTGCCCGATTCCCGGCGGATCGTCTATTCGCGCGGGATCGTCCCGGAACAGGGGGGTTTTGCTGAGATCTGGGTGGCTCGTGGCGACGGCCAGCAGCGACAGGCCTCGTACGTCGAAGAGCATCGGCATCTCTATGGCGCGTGCGTGTCGCCCGACGGTCACTTTCTGTTGTTCACCCGTTCCGAGACGGATCTGGGTCGAGTCGATCCTTCGCGGACGCGCATGTCGATCATCCGGTTGCCCGCCGATCCCTCGGTGGTTGGAGAAAGTCCGGCAAGGCAGGCGCGGCATCAAGCGGCGTACAGTGGTCCGCGCCTCGACCTTTCCTGGGGCTGGGAACCGCACTGGACGAGCCGTGATTTGTCGCGCGCGCCGTTGCTGGAGAAGGAGCCGCAGCCATGAGACCCCGGCGGCACCACGGTGCGCGGAACCTGCTGCTTCTCACTTGCTGGCTGCTGGCCGGTTGCCGGCCGCCCGACAGCGAGCCCGCGGACCTTCCCGTCGAAGATCCGCGTGTCACGAAGCTCGGTTCGATCGAGGTCACCGCCAAACTCACCGAGATTCCCGAGGGGGCCATCTTCAAACGCGATCTCTACGACTACGCCACCATTCTGAAATTCGAGGTACTCGAGACTCATCGGGGCGAAACACACGCGAGTACGATCTATGTCGGCCAATACAACCCTTTCAAGCCCCGCGCGCAGGCGGCTGATCGCCGCGTGAAAGACATCGGTGGCAACGCCCGGACATTTGCGGCGGGCCAGGTCTATCGCATGGCACTCGAATGCCCCTTGGATGACTACTTCATGGGGGGAATTGTCAACAAATACTTCGGCCAGGACACGGGCCCCATGTATTGGGCAGTCTGGACGGATACCGCAGACTGACGTCACCGATGGTCTTCAGCTCCCACCTGTTCATCTTCTACTTTCTTGCTCTCGTACTGGTGCTCTACTACGGCATCCCCCGGCGCCGCTTCCGCGCCGGAATGTTGGCGCTGGTCAGCTACGTCTTCTACGGCTGGGCTAATCCGCCGTGGGCGCTGATCATGTTCGCCAGCACGATCATCGACTACTTCTGCGGACTGACGCTGTTGAGGCTGTCGGGGCTTCAGCGCAAACCGGACGGCCGCTGGCCGTGCATCCCGCCGACCACGCCGCGCACGCGCCAAATGCGAGGAATCGTTGTGGCGTCGATCGCTGCCAACTTGGCGCTGCTGGCGTTCTTCAAATACTACAACTTCACCGAGGAGAACCTGAACCGCGTGGCGATGGCGTTCGGCGGAACGCAATGGCTGCCGATTCTGCAGGTCGTGTTGCCGGTGGGCATCAGTTTCTACACGTTCAAATCGATGAGCTATTGCATCGATGTTTACCGCGGTGATGCCCCACCCATGAGCAACTTCATCGATTTCAATTGCTTCGAAGCCCTGTTTCCCGATCTGGTCGCCGGCCCCATCATCCGTTACGGCGCGATTGAGTTGCAGCTGCATCACCGTACGCACACCGCGGCCAAGTTCGCGCGCGGCGTCGCCCTTTTCAGCCTGGGTCTCGCCAAGAAGATCCTCATCGCCAACCCATTAGGCTATGTGGCCGACGCAACCTTCGGCGCCGCGGCGCGTCATGCGCTGGACGCCTGGACCGGACTGTTGGCCTATTCATTTCAGATCTATTTCGATTTCTCCGGCTACAGCGACATGGCAGTCGGGTTGGGGCTGATGTTCGGCTTTCTGTTCATCCGCAACTTCGACGCCCCGTATCGTGCCCAGAGCATCACCGATTTCTGGCGGCGCTGGCACATCAGCCTGTCGAGTTGGCTGCGCGACTATCTCTACATTCCGCTCGGCGGTAACCGGCACGGACCGGCACGAACCTATTTCAATCTGTTCGTGGTCATGTTGTTGGGCGGGTTCTGGCACGGCGCGTCCTGGACCTTCCTGGCCTGGGGCGCGATCCACGGTGTGATGCTCGCCGTCGAGCGCGCAGCGGGAAAACAGAGTCTCTATCGAAGCCTGGGGCGGACGCCGCGCGTGATGATTACCTTCCTGATCGTCTCCCTCGCTTGGGTCTTCTTCCGTGCGGAGACTCTGCCCGATGCGGTCGCTTACCTCGGGTCACTGCTTGGCCTCGGCCCGCAGACTAGCGGAATGGATCTGTTGCCGGGTGTGATCTTCCGCCCCTATTACCTGTTCACGTTGGTCATGGCTGCGACGCTGGTGTGGACAGCTCCCCAGGTCTGGACGTTCACCGAGCGTCTGACGCCGACGCGGGCCGGCTGGTGCATGGCTTGCCTCGTCATCTCGATCCTGTTGATGTGGACGCAGACCGAGAATCCGTTTCTCTATTTCCAGTTCTGAAGTGTTCTCAGCGATGGAACCGTCGATGATCAGGAGTTGCTTCGCCACCGACCAGCAGCACTCGACGGCGCCTTCTGCGGACGAATTGCGCGCGGCAATCCTCCACACGCAAATCTCGCCCGCCGTGGCCTGGACCATGATTATCGTATTCCTGAGCGTCATCTTCAGTGTGCCTCTGTGTCAGGTGGTCGTTGAGTTACGTCGTGGCGAGCGACCTGGACTGCTGGATTTGTTCACGGCCGGCCGATTCCCCACTCGCGCCGACCTGAGACAATACCAAGACGCACTGCAGGAGCGGTCGTGCGCTGTCCGCTACTGCCAGCCGCACGTTCAGAAATGGTTGACTTCCTGGGATGGGTGCGGCACGGCACAGGTCGTTCTTGGGCGCGATGGTTGGCTGTTTTATCGTCCGGGAATCGATGCCGTAACGGGTCCGGGATTCCTCGACCCGCGGGCCCTACGCCGCCGGGTACGCAACTGGCGTGATGCGGCGGCCACGGAAACGGTGGTCCCCGACCCGCGCGCCGCCATCCGGGAGTTCCAGCAACAGATCCACGCTGCGGGAGCGCAATTGGTTCTCGTGCCGATTCCGGACAAGGCGAGCCTGCAGGCCGCTCAGTTGTGCGGAATTAACCGGGCCATATCGTCAGTTCAGAATCCCTCCTACGCGGACTTCCTTCGAGACATGCGGGCGGCAGGTGTCGAAGTGTTCGATCCGTCACCCGCTGTCGTGCGGCCCGAGGACATTCGCTATCTGGCCCAGGATACGCATTGGACACCCCAGTGGATGGCTCAGGTAGCCCGGGAATTGGCGGTGGCGGTGCGTCCGCACCTGACGGCAACTGCGCCCACCATGCTGCGAGTGAGTTCCGAGTCGGTGAGCAACATCGGTGACCTGGCGGAAGCTCTGCGGTTGCCCGACAGACAGCCGCTATTCGCACCGCAGACCGTTACGATTCAGCGGATTGTCGATGCGTCAGGTCGGCCGGTCCGCGCCCAGGCCGGGGCGCAAGTCCTGCTGCTGGGTGACAGTTTCACGAACATCTATTCCGCGCGGCAGATGGGTTGGGGGGACGGTGCCGGGTTGGCAGAGCATCTGGCGTATCAACTCCAACAGCCCATCGATTGGATCGCTCGTAACGACGCCGGTGCCTATGCGACGCGTGAAATGCTCAGCAGCCAGCTGAGTCAGGGGCGCAACCGTCTGGCTGGCAAACGCGTGGTCATCTGGCAGTTTGCTGCTCGTGAACTGGCGTGGGGAGACTGGCGATCTGTTCCGCTGCCGCGACAGTCTGACTCACCGGGCTCTGACTTGTCTTTTCTGCGACCGGGCTTACAGTGATAGCGGAGGAGGATGTCATGGCAGCGGAAGTGCACCGGGAATCCGATGGCACCGATCTGCACGACACGTGGGACTTCCCCTTTGATGATCCGCGTGTCGATCGCCCCCAGCCGTATTCCTCACTGGTCAGCGTGGATGTGGAGGCGCTGTCTCACGAGGGCCACGTTCGCGCACGGAACGAGGACGCTTTCCTAGTATACCGTGCCAGCCGCACGTGGGAGCGACTGCGAACCAACTTGCCCGACGAGGACATTCCCGAACGGTTCGACGAAACGGCCTATGTCTTTTGCGTGGCTGACGGCATGGGTGGTCTGGCCGCCGGTGATGTGGCCAGCCGGTTGGCAATCCGCACGGGCGTGAACCTGGTGCTCAACTCCGCCCGCTGGTGGCTCAAACTCGACTGCCCCGAGACCCGCGCCGAAGCCATGCAGGCCTTCGCCGCCAAGGCTGTCAAGCGGTTCAGCCAGATCGATAAGACCCTGTTGCAGGAAGGGAACAAGAGTTCTGTGCTATTCGGAATGGGAACGACGCTGACGGTCGCCTGCAGTTTCGGGGCCGACTTGTTTGTGTTCCATGTGGGAGATTCCCGCGCTTACCTGTTCCGCGACGGCACGCTGGCACAGCTCACGCGCGATCAGACGATGGCGCAGGTGCTGTTGGAGACGGGGGTCATATCCGCCGAACAGGCCAAGTCCCATCGCGGCCGCCACGCCTTGACCGGACTGCTGGGGGGGAGAGGATCCAAGGACGCGCCTGAGGTCCACATGCTCCGGCTGAAGAACGGCGATCAGCTGCTCTTGTGCACGGACGGGCTGACAAACATGCTGGACAATGCCGCCATCAACCGCGTCCTTGCGAGTTCCGGTTCCGCGGAGGAGGGCTGCCGGCGGCTGGTGGATGAAGCCCTGCAACAAGGCGGCCGCGACAACGTGACCGCCATTGTGGCTCGGTACACGCTGCCGGATCAGCACTAGTTCGCTGGTTCTTGGCGAAGCTGCCGAGACTTCGCATGAAACCACGTTCCGAAGGAAGGGAGTCGTTCCGAAAATCAAGGCCCCACCCATTGTCTCTTTGCTGTGGTGGTAATAATTTGACGTCGTAGCCGCGCCTACCACTCGTGTGGAGCAGATCATTGGGCGGGCCCGGAACCGATTGATCGGTGCGGGCGAAACGGCATCAATCGCGATGCCGTAACACGGCGATTACCAGCGAGTTGGGGATCAACCTATGCGATGGCAGGGTCGTAGACAGAGTGAGAATGTCGAGGATCGTCGTGGCCTGCCCGTGGGCAGAATGGCCATTGGCGGCGGCTTGGGTACGTTGGTCCTGGCGCTGTTGGTGGCCTTCCTGGGAGGAGACCCCCGGGCTTTGCTCGAGCAGGCCGGCCCCCCCGTGCCGCAGCAAGGCGGCGAAGCTGCTAATGTCAACCCCGCGGAACAGCCGCTGAAGGAGTTCGTCTCCGTCGTGCTCGCCGATACGGAGGATGTCTGGAACGAGTTGTTCCAGAGACAACTCGGCGGCAAGTACCGCAATCCGAAGCTTGTGCTCTATACGGGGCAAGTGAAATCAGCCTGCGGATTTGCCAGCGCAGCCATGGGACCGTTCTATTGCCCGGCGGATGAGAGCGTCTACCTGGACCTCAGTTTCTGTGAGGAATTGCAGACGAAGTTCCGTGCTCCCGGCGATTTCGCCGTTGCCTACGTATTGGCACACGAAGTGGGACACCACGTACAGAAGCAAACCGGCTTTACCGAACTGGTGGACAAGCAGCGGGGGCGGGTCAGCGAGGCCGAGCAGAATCAACTCTCGGTGCGGCTGGAACTGCAAGCGGACTTTCTGGCCGGCGTTTGGGCGCATCATGCTCAAAGAACCAAGAACATCCTGGAGTCGGGTGATCTGGAGGAAGGATTGCAGGCAGCCAGCGCCGTGGGTGATGATCGGCTGCAGAAGCAGGCCCAGGGTTACGTGGTCCCCGATTCCTTCACACACGGCACCTCCGAACAACGTTCGCGCTGGTTTCGGCGCGGGCTCCAAACGGGTGATTTGGGAGAAGCGAAGGCCCTGTTCGAGCTTCCGCAAGAGCAGCTCTGACGCCGGTTTCCGGCGCCAGAGCGACCTCCATCCGCGTCAGCACCGTGCGCGTCTCAACCGTTGACTGATATCGTTCCTCTCAGACCATAGAAGGAAATGACCATGAGCAATCTCGTCGTAGTTGTATTCGGAGATGAGACAACGGCTTTCGAAATGCGGACCGAACTCGTGAAGATGCAGAAGAATTATCTCATCGAGATGGAAGATGCCGTGGTGGTCACGAAGGATGCCAACGGCAAGGTGCAGCTTCATCAAGCGGTCAATCTGACCGCAGCCGGCGCGGTGGGAGGTGGATTCTGGGGGACGCTCGTCGGGCTGATCTTCTTCAACCCGCTGCTCGGAGCGGCGGTCGGCGCGGGGGCCGGTGCGTTGTCGGGCGTCCTGTCCGACATTGGTGTCAACGATAAGATGATGAAGGATGTAGCGCAGTCGTTCCAGCCCGGCACCTCGGCCCTGTTTGTGCTGATCCGCAAGGCAACTACGGACAAGGTCCTGGACGGGCTCAAGCAGTTTGCCGGCAAAGGCAAGGTTTTCCAGACGTCGTTATCCAAGGACACGGAAGCCGCACTGCGAGCAGCCCTGGAAAAGCTGTGAACACACAGGAAACGGGTTCGCGCTGACGGCATCGTGATCGCGAGGGCGTCTGCTTCCGCCCGTGACTTGCGTCGCGGGCCATATCTATTTATCATCGCGGCAAACTGGCCTGGTACGCCGCACGAACGATGTGCCAGTCAGTCACAATCAGGAGGCCTGAAGATGGACCAGCGATGCTCGCGTAGAGGATTTCTCTGGACAGCCGCGGGAGCAGCGGCGTGCGGTGACCTGTTGTCCGTGTACCGACCATCCTCCGCGCGCGCCGCGGACACCGCGGCACCTGGTGTACCTGCGGGTCCCGAAAGCCCGCGCTCGGCGGTCTCCTTGGTGCATGGTGACAGCCGCCGCAAGAACATCTGTGAATCGCTGGTGTCCATCGAAGACCAAATCCTGCCGGTCTTGCAGACGAAGAAACACGTCGTCATCAAACCGAACATCGTGAGCACGAAACAGCAGCTGGCTTCGACTCACGTCGATGCGTTGCACGGCATCCTGGATTTCCTGGGACCGCGGTTCAAGGGTCCGGTCGCGATTGCAGAGTCCTCCGCCGGATTCACCACGGAAGGCTACGACAACTTCGGCTATCAACAGGTGGTTGCCGAACACAAACCGCTCCAGGTCAGCCTCGTCGACTTGAACGAGGAGGGCCAATACAAGACGCACACGATTCTGAACGGCGACCTGCATGCCGTGCCGGTCCGTCTGGCCGCACGGCTGCTCGACCCCGAAGCTTTTGTGATCTGCTGCGCCGTGCTCAAGACTCACAACACAGTCGTGGCTACGCTGTCCCTCAAGAACATGGCGCTCGGTGCGCCCCTCCACAACAGCCGCAAGGAAACAGACCGCTGGAACGACAAGCGTCTCTACCACGGTGGCGTGCGGCAGACGCATGTGGATATCATGCTCACCGCTCAACGCCTGCAGCCATTCTGGGGCGCAACGGTCATCGATGGTTTCGAGGGCATGGAAGGTAACGGGCCCACAAACGGTACGGTCGTGCCGTCGCGCATCGCGATCGGGTCCACGGACTTTGTCGCCGCGGATCGCGTCGGCGTGGAAGCAATGGGAATCGATGCCTCATGGGTCGGATACCTGCAATTCTGCGGTCAAGCCGGCCTGGGACAGGTAGACCTGTCCCGCATCGATGTCCGCGGTGCTCGACTCGCTGACGTCACGCGGAAATACCAGATGCACAAGGACATCGAACGCGAGTTGAAGTGGCGGGGCCCGATGCAGGAAGTGCCCGAGAAACTGGGCTGAAACTCGCTGGTGGTCGTTTCGAGCCGCGCTCACCTTCATCTGGACCGCATAGCGAGGACAGATCAGCGGGTCGATCTCGTAGATCCACTGGATGAGCATCGCTCGCGCCCGGCTGGTCTGGACACGTACACGTCCGAGCCGACCTGTCCGGCAAGCACTGTCGGACTATTCATCACAAGACCTTCCGCTCCGTCTCGGGTGCGCTGCTTGCGGTCGATCACAGGAACGGAGCAGAGTCAATCGACAGAACGAGCATCGCGCTGCGGGAGCCGCGTGCCGCAGACGAGAAGCCTATTTGACTCAAGGAGATGACGCGTTGAGTTTGTTTCGCCAATAGTGGCTCGGTCTAAAGTTTCTTCAGCAATTCCGCTGCCTTGGATTCGAACAGCGCCTGCCACTGCGGAGCGAGGAGGCAGTCGCTGTCCTCCTGTGCGTTGCCGACGTTCTTCAGTTGTTCTGCCGTCGGTGCGTAATAGATGTAGCCGTTGGTGTAGCCGGCGACGAACGTGAGTGCGTGGGGGGAGGCCTGCTTGATGTCCAGCCCGATTTGCACGGCTAATTCGCCGGGGAATGTGACCAGGACGAAATCTCCGACGCGGAGTCCCACCAGCTCGACGTCGATCGTGCGTCTTCCGGCGTCCACGTTCTGCTGTTGATGCATCTTGAGGAGGGCCAAGTTGGTCTTGACGCGAGTCAACTCCTCCATCGCGTAGATGTTCTTGAGGTACTGTTCCATATTGCGGCGGTTCTCCGCGTCAAGCCGGTGCAAGTCATCGCGGCCGATCTCCCGGTCGTGCAGGTAGCGATGTGCGTAGTAGGAGGGGAATTCGTCGGCCAATTGGTATTTCACCACCAGGGGAAGAAACGTCTTCAGATTGAGGCTCGTGCCTGTCAGGGACTCGACTAATCGCGCCTGTTCCGCCTGGAGCGAGAGGATCCGGTCGGCAAGATCGGCACGGGGCAGTTCGAGGACTTCGTTGAATACGCGCAGGTCACTGTGCTCCTTGCACTGGATCTGCTTCGCCGCTCTCAGCGTACTGAGTCCCAGCATGTTGCCGAGCGGTTCCGCGTCGCGCGGGTGATCGACATCCTTGTAGAACACGGGGTTGATGTCACCGGCACATCCCTGGAGGAACAGAGCGACGGCGCCGTCACCCAGGCTTTCTTCAATCGCTCTCGACGCGAACCCCGACAGATCCGCGGTATTGCCGCCGTTGGGTACTCCTTGAATCGGGTGACAGGCAAAACTGTAGACGATTGCCAGAATGCGACCGTCCGTTCGGTCGAGCCGCAGCACACCAATTTCCGGATCAACGGGTCCGACACTCACGACGACGTCGTCGGGGGGAAGCGAATAAGCATGCCGGACGTCCGCCTCGCGGCCGTCCTTCAACTTCATGCGGCGGTTTTCCATGATGCGATTCTCGTAGCCGACACCAGCACCGACGTTAACGGGCACCATGGCCTGCAACGCCGTTTTGACGGCCTGCACGGTGCGCTGTTCCACATCGGCACAGACGATCCCGTGGCAATGACTGGCGTTAACCATCACGTTCGTGGGCGGAATCCTCAGTTCGTCGTTGAGCTGCGTCCGCACTTTGACCAGATAGTCGTTCTTGATGTGGCCGATCTCCCCAATCGCCACGGCATCCACCGTGACGATCGCCACCGTCGTGCGCCCGTCGCTCAGCACCAGCGACTTCACGAACAACGGATCGTTGACGGGTCCCGCTTCCCTGTTCGTGATGTCGACCTTCGCGACGCCGGCTCGCAACGGTGCGGCGGCTGCCAGCGGCGCCGGATTTGCGCCCATGGCGATCCACGCCAGGAACAGTACTGCCGGGAATGTTGTCCGTGGCGAAAAGCCGCCTCCCAGGAGATTCCTACGGACAGGATCGATCTTCCCGCCCGGGACGAGCGGTAATGGTCTCCGCGATCGATGTGGCGGTTCACACCCTCCGGCAATCCGGCAATGCGCGCGTAGTGCTCCTCCGCACGCCGTCCCGCACAAGCGCGGTCGCGTCATCTGGAGTACGGTGACTAACGGGCGCATTTGTTCTTGAATTGGATGAGCAGCCATCTGGTTTCCTATGTGGCACTAATCGTCAGAATCGCGACTTCTCGCGCAACGTTCAGCGACCGGCGGGAGCGGGTTCTCATGCTGGTGCGGTAGCACCGATTCGGCTGGCGGTCCTACCGCCCTTTGTTCTCTGTGGCACTGTCTTGGCTCTTCTGGTTTCGGCATTATCCAGGTTAGTCCACATCCCGCGGTGTGCACAGCAACGGTGCCGCGGTCTTATGGGAATAGGGTGGTTCTCAATTCTTCGTCACGGAGAATTGCAGGCTCGTCGTACCGCTCAACCCGGTGAGGTCCACCGTTCCCTGTTGGTCCACCGGCAGGGACCGCTCCGCCGCGTTGACGGACTTCACATGCCAGCCATCCGGCACGCGCGCGCGGAGCAGCGTTCTTGCCGGCGGATTGCGTGATGGCAATTCGACATCAGCCAGGACAATGCCTCGCTCGAGCCTGGATTCCAGGCGGAACGACACCGGACCGAACGCCGTCGGCGCGCGCTCGACCTGGATGCTCTTGCCGTCCTGCAGCCAGCGTTTCGACGTGGCGAAGGCGAGCCGCAGCGTCTCGGGTGCGCCATCGTCGTCGAGGTCCCAGTCCTGCACCAGCATGTGCCGCAGCATGGAGAGCACATGCGCGCTGGCGGCACTGTTTGGCGGGCAGTAGAAGAAACGTCCGTCGGCATCAACGGGGGCGAGCGTACAGCCCTCGCCGCCAATGAATGTGTTACGGCTGAGCCCCTGCGCCAACATGCCGTAGAAACTCACGAGGGCCCGTTCGGGGTCGTCGCGGCGCAGGGTGTCCAGCACGTACCGGGTGCCGTAGAGTGGGTTCACGCGTTGGTCGTTCGTCCAGAAGTTGAACTGGGCGCCGCCGGACTTGATCATGCCGAGGAACACGCCGCCGTGTTGTTCCTGATAGCGCGGGATCCAGGTTTCCTCCTCGCTGCCGGGTGGAAAGATGCCGCTGCCGAGCGTGTAGCCGATGATGATGTTCCAGTAAGACCCGATACGATAGTGCAGAATCGGGTCGTGCGGCGATTCGCCGCCATCCAAGGCGATGGGCACGAACGGCGGCGTCGTGTTGTGCACGACGGCTTGCTCGACGGCGCGCAGCACGACCGGCCGAAACGCCGCCGCCTCGCTGCCGTAATGGCGGGCGGCGTCGGATTCGCCGAGTTCGCCCAGCAGCGTTCCCAGGTCGCGCAGGGCACGCCATGCCTTCGCGTTGACGTTCAGGCTCTGTACCGGCGTCGCGATGTCGCCGCAATACTGCTCCCTGGGAAACAGGCCGTTGGGCCCGGTGCGGCCGCGGACAAATCGTTCGGCCTCTGGCTCCCAGCGCGGGCGCAATTCGCGCACCATCGAGGCGTCGCGAGTCTGCCAGTAGTAGCGGACAACGTTGTTGATCTTGAAGGAGGCCTGGTGCAGTTCCAGCCCTTTGCGCGTGAAATCGAACAGCGGCCGCATCAGCTTCCGCACCTCCGGCTCGTAACCCCAGACCAGCAGCGCCATCAACGCGTCGCTCCCTTCCGCCGAGTAGATGCGGTCGTATTGGTTGCCGGTGCTGTACCGGAGTTGGCCGTGATTAGTGAGCTGGAAATTCTGGCACAGTGCGTTGTGCCAGGCGTGATTCACCAGCGCCTCGGGCACCTCGATTTGCATGCTGCGAAGGAGGAGCTCCTTCCAGGTTGAGACACAGGACGCGCGCTGTGCGGCGTAGATGGCAGGGGATGCGCTAAGCGACGACGCGTCCTCCAGAGGGATGCACGGTACGGCCAGGGTGGCGGCAGTGTCCTGCCGCAGATTGGCGATGATCCGGCCGCGTTCGCGTCTCCAGGCGGAGTCGAATACGGCGAGCACACGACCGGAGGCGTCGAGCAGACGGTCCTGCTCCCACGTGAGCGGCGGCGGAACCTCCACTTCCACCGAGAGGATCCCGTTGGTCCCTTGGGCAAGATCAAACTTGACGAAGACCACGCAGTGCGCGGCGTGTTCGGAAGCCGTGCTGGCAAACGCTTCGAGACGGTAGATTTCCGGCGGTGTGGGTTGGTCAGTCGGTGCCAGCGGCACCATGCCCTCGGAACGCACCGGGGAAGGGTGGGCGTAGCGTATCTCCACGATCGGCAGCCAACCTTCCGCAAGCACGGGTTCCGTGACGCGATCGCGCAGCGTGCCGAAGAGGAATTCATCCCCACCGACCCGGAACTTGACCGGCGTGCCGACGTCATTCCAGGAGAGCGCGCCGCCGCGAAGGTTCAGACCACATCCATTCGAAATGAGCCGTGCCTTGGGCCGGGATTCGGGATCGTTGTCCCGGACGAATCGCGCTGGCGGGGTCTCGGGAAAATCCCCCGGCGGGCAGAGCGCGATGGGGTAATACCGAAAATCGGCATTGACGTAGCGCGGCGGCGGAAGCAGCGGCGCGAAGAACTCGTAGCTGGCGCCGTTGGGCTGTGCGAGGGCCGCCTCGCCCCACACATCGCGCCCGGATGCGAGCGCCTGATCAAGGTCGGGCAACTCGGCCGCCCGGCCGGTGACGCCGAAAAACACGAGGAGTCCAGCCGTCGCGGCATGACGCGCGAGATCCGTAATGTGTCGGTGGGTTTTCATCGCTACATTCTCTCGAATACCGGGCACTGTCGAAACAGGACTGAACCCGTGGTTCGTGGATGTGGCCGCGGTGATTTGATACGATAGTCGGCCAGGGAATGACGACCGGCAGGCTCCTGGATGGCTGCACTTGGCTGTGGGCCCGCCACGCTGCTCCGTGTGCGAATCACGCGCAGTCCTACCGTCACGGGCACTTCCGCTTTCCGCCTGGCAGAAACGCTCCTCTTCTTGAACAATTCGACACGCACCACTGGGAATCATGAAATGACTCGACACTCGTCTCGCCCGGAAGCAATCAGGATTTGCGTTGTGTTGCTGGGTTTCCTAGCCGCTCCATCCGCATTCAGCGCGGAGGATCGGGTGCAGGTGATTCTCGCCCAGAGCCGGTTCACCGGAGGCGTGGCGGTGCATGTGCACGGCAGCAACGCGGAGTTGTTGCGCTCGTTGCAGCAGCAATGTCCCA
>Ga0233425_10006830_pt1 | contig 16504 bp, 9 predicted proteins | sample Watercolumn_Towu_2_FD_181712 | JGI IMG/M metagenome (GOLD analysis project Ga0233425, IMG submission 181712) | Freshwater microbial communities from Lake Towuti, South Sulawesi, Indonesia - Watercolumn_Towuti2014_140_MG | ecosystem: Environmental > Aquatic > Freshwater > Lake | place: Indonesia... | reverse complement strand
CGCGTCCCTCCAGCAACCGAGCCGTTTCGATCGCCCAATCGACTTTCGTCTTCCGTTGGCGAACGGCGACTTCCCGCCAGCCAGCCAAGGGTTCGGCGAACATGAAGATGACGGCCGTCCCCGCCCGTTCGTATTCGTAATCGACCCGCTGGGCGTGTTTGACTGTGGCGGCAATGGGCACGCGCGTTTCTTTCAACAACTGCACCGGTTGCTCATCCATGCACAACACGGGCACCTTCCGATCGTACGGCTTTTCGTACAAACAGGAATTGCGGCGACGCAAAGCCGGTCGCCTGATGGATGCTGCTGTCCAAGCGGGAGATGTCATCGTGTTCGCAAAGCTCGATCGCAGTTTTCGTAATCGGCGAGACTTTGAGAATACGATGCACACATGGCGGCACACCGGCATCACGCCGGTCTTTCTGGACTTGCGAGTTGATGGCACGACACCGCAGGGGGAACTCCTGTTGTCGATGATTTCGGCCGTCAGCCAGTTTTATTCCGCCCTGCTGTCTCAGAGATCGAAGGAAGTATGGGCGCGACTGAAACGGGAGGGTGCCGTAGTGTGGGCGAACACCATTCTGCACAAACAAGGCCGAAAACGCCGCCACCTGCTTGACCGCGAACGGGTCGTCCTGGCCAACTATGTGCGATGGCTGCACGACTACAAGGGGTTGCCATTCCAGCGAATTGGCGAGAGAGTCGAAACCGCCATAGCGCGCAGACGCTCGCATGCGATCCGTCCGCTGTTTGAGCGACCGTGGACAGTGCGCCGTCTGTCGTTGTTACGGGCGTCCTTTGTGAAGTATCGCCACCTGGTGCGACCGATGGCGGCACCCCGCGAATCCGCGCGACCGCGCATATAGGGTGGCGGCGAGTTTTTTTGCGCCGACTGGCCAAGCGGTTCGGCCGGAGTGACGACAAGGCGACTAACGGGAGAAACAGATGAAAACTACGCAAGTTACAGTCGTTCGCAGCACCGCAAAGGCACACTTGGTGGCTGACCAGGCGGGGCGCGAGGGGTGGATTCAGCAGCGCTGGCTGCGGGCTGACGGCACGGTCAGCACGGCCACTTTCGAGAAGGCGGTCGCCAACACCGCCGAGCGGCAGGCGCAGCGCAAGGGGTTGTTCCGGTTCCTGTCCAGCGGTGCCAAGTGATGTCACGTGGGCCGGACTTCCAATCCGGCCGGACGGGTTGGTACACCGGCCTGCGGCATCCGCTGTAAGCCCGTCAAAAAACGGAACGATTGTCGGGCGGCTTCCGGTGCGACGTGGCTGTGGCGACTCAATTCGACATGCAAGCCGCCCGCGTAACCGATCTCGCGTAGCGCCTGCATCACAGGTGCGAAGTCGATCTCGCCATCGCCGAACATCAGGTGTTCGTGAACGCCGCGCCTCATGTCTTCGATGTGGACGTTGAACAGAAGGTCGCGCCAGCGACGCAGGTGATCGGCAATCGAGCCGTCTTCCACGCAGTGCACGTGGCCGATGTCGATCGTCAGCCCGAACAACGCCGGTCCACCGAGCGCGGCTCGCAACCGCTCAAACTGCGAGAACGATTCGACGAACATCCCCGGTTCCGGTTCGAAGCCCAGCCGCACGCGATGCGACTCGGCGTGGCAGAGCACTTGGCGGCAGCCCTCGGTCAGACGGTCAAACGCGGCGGGTTCCGAAATACCTTCGCGCCGAATGCCGGACCAAAACGAAACCGCGTCGGAGCCGAGTTCCGCCGCCACGTCGATGGCTCGACGCAGAAACTCCACCCGGCGCCAGCGCTCCGCGGGATCGGCCGTGAGCAATGTCGGCTCGTGTTTGGTGCGCGGGTCGAGGAGGAATCTCGCCCCCGTCTCGATGACCGACGCCAGCCCCAGCCGCCGAAGTTGCCTCCGCATCCGATCGACTTCCGCCGCGAAACTGGATCCGAACGGATTCAGACACGACTGGTCCAACGTGATTGCCACGGAGCCGTAGCCGATCTCCGCGAGCAATTCGAGCGCGTCCTCCCAGCGGTGAAACGCGAAGCCGTTCGTGTTGTAGCCCAGGCGCATCAGTCCAACGGCTTGATCCGGATGTTGCGGTACTTCACGACACTCTTCGGGTCGTGTGCCTGCAAGGCGATCGATCCCAACTGAAGCCGCTGCGGGTGCGTCGGGTTCTTCGGCTCGGTGTACTCATTGACCACCTTGTCGTTCACCTTGATCGTGATCTTCCTCCCTTCGACGCGAATCGTGTACGTGTACCACTCCTCGTCCCTGGCCGCCGATTCAAGGATCTTCTTGACGTTGTACAGGCTGCCCGACTTCACCGGGTCGGTGTGAGTCTGGTTGACCTGGGCTTCGTACCCCTGGCTGGGCCACGTCTCCTCATACTTCGTGCAGAAGTAAACTCCGGAGTTGCTCCCCTTCGTGGTCAGAATCTCCAGCCGCAGTTCGAAGTTTCGGAACTCCTTCGTCGTGAACAGGTGCGACCGTTTGGGCGGCGTGACGATGACGCTGTCCACGACGTTCCACTGCACACCTTCGCTGGCCTTCCAGCCGTCGAGGTCCTTGCCGTTGAACAGCGACACAAAGCCCGCTTCGGCAGATTTTGCCGCACCCGCATTGTCATCGGCGGTCACGTTGACAGTGAACGAAAGGACGACGGGGACGGCCAGGGCGATCAGCAGCAGAGGTAACTTCTTCATGGTGGCACCTCGAAGTGAGTTCGGTGTTGAATTGTGCAGTGACACGTCGGTAAATCCGGCACGGCGTCACTCTACTGACGCCGGACGGGTTTCACAAGAATGCCGAACAGTCACCGGGCTGGCGTTTTTGCCTGGGGCAACGGCAAAATACGCGGTGTTACGCAAGTCCGGTCCAAATTCTTCCGTTCAATTACGTTGGGGCGATTCTGCCCCGCGGGGAGGCACCCATGTTTGGTGCGGTTTGGCTACGGCGATTGGTACGACGCTGGGGACGACGCGGCTTGCGCACGCGGTCGGATCGGCCGTCGCGGCCGCACGCGCGGTTGCGGCTCGTCCGACTCGAAGACCGCCGCGTGCTCAATGCGGCTCCGCTGGCATTGCTGGCCGGCAGCGAGTTGACGGTCCAAACCGGTGACGCCGACGGGCAGTCCGACCTCGTCCATTTGTTTGCGACTCGGGACGGTGGTGCCGAACGCCTGCACGTCGAACTCAACGGCGCCGAAATCTTCGCCGGCGATGCCGCACAGATTTCGAAGGTCAACGTCCGTGGATCGGTCGACGACGACGTGCTGCTGGTCGATTTCGGGAACGGCAATCCCCTGCCCCACGGCGGGCTGTGGTTCGACGCGGGTGGGCAAACGGCAGGCGACGAGTTGCGGATCGGCGGCGGATCGGTGGCGTCCGTGAATCACTCGCTGGCGGCGGATGCGTCGGGCGCGGTGACGATCGAATCGCTCGATGGATTCGCGACAGTCACATTCGCTCACGTCGAGAATCTGCACGATGCGTTGCAGGCCGACACCCGCGAAATCACGATCGCCGCCGAGGCCGATCAGGCCACGTTGTCGAACGGCGACTCCGATGACTTGCATCGCGTGACGACTGACCTCGGCACGTCGGACACGTTCGCATCACCGTTCGAGCGGCTGACCATTCAGCTTGGAAGTTCGTCGAGCGCGATCGAACCCGGCGGAACTTTGAGCGTGGACGGCGACGTCTCGATCCCCGGCGGCACAGTCCTTCTCGATGCCGGTTCACACGGAACGCTGCTCGTGTCCGGCCGCATCGATGCCAGCGATCACGTTTCCGGAGGATTCGGCGGCACGGTGCATCTGCTGGGCGAACGCGTGGGCGTGTTCGACGGCGCGATCGTCGACGTGTCAGGCGACCATGGCGGCGGCACAATTCTGCTCGGCGGCGATTTGCAGGGCGACAACGCGGCGATCCACAACGCCGAGTTTTCGTACGTCGCTTCGGAGGCACGTCTGTTGGCCGATGCGACGTCGTTCGGTGACGGTGGGCGAATCATCGTTTGGGCGGACGATTCGACGCGCGTGTTCGGCGAGCTGTCCGCCCACGGCGGCGCGGCCGGTGGTAGGGGCGGCTTCGTCGAAACTTCCGGCCGGATATTCCTCGACGTTCGCAGCACCCCCCTGCTCTCTTCGGTCGACGGCGCCGGCGGCACCTGGCTGCTCGATCCGAACAATGCCACGGTCGGAGTCGGCGGCACCGTGAATTTCACCGTGGTCAATCCGTTCACGACGACCGACGACAACGCCTTCCTCGACCTGGGACGTCTGCGAAACGCGATGACCGGCGGCGCCAACGTGATCGTGCAGACAGCGGCGGCAGGAGCCAACACCCAGGCAGGCGATCTCCGGCTGGTGTCCGCCTTCGATTTCGCCGGGACCGGGACGAACACGCTGGCGTTCATCGCGCACAATAGCGTCATCATCGATGGTCCGATCTTCACGAGTTCCGTCGACACGCTGAACCTGGTCCTGCAGGCAAACAGCGACGGAGTCGGCGGCGGCGACGTGATCATCCACCAGCCGATCAACCTTGGAAACGGCTCGTTCAACTCGACGGGTGTCAACTTCACCGCCGTGCAGAGTGTGCAATCTCAGGGAGGAATGATCGCGATCGATCACACGGGCAACGTCGAGATTCGCGCCCCGCTGAACACGAGCGGCGACATGCGAGTTGCCACGAGCGGCGGAGCGATCACCAGGCCGCCGTCCACCGGTCTGCTGGTGGCGAACGATCTGCTGCTTTCGGCTGCCAATGGCATCGGCACGCCGACGGACAGAATGCTGGTGCAGGTGGCGAACAATCTGGCGGCTCGCGTGACGAGCGCGAACGCGACAGACGGTATTTTCATCACGGAACGCTTTGCCGGCGGGAACCTGCACATTGGCGAGGTGAACGACGCGGCGGGCGTGCCGGTCGTCGGCGTCACCACGTCGAACAACAAACCGGTCGATGTGCGGACAGAGAACGGGTCGTTGTTCATCGATCGCGATGTGAAGGCGGATGGAACCGGCAACGTGTTCCTGCTCGCGGGGGACACGTTGGGCGGCGGCGCTTCTGACCTGGAGATTCTGGCGAACATCACGGGGGACGAGGTGGTGCTCGTCGCCAACGACGAGATCAATCAGAACAGCTCGTCATCGGTCACGACCGGTCGGACCGTGCTTTTGGATGGCTTCAATGGAGTCGGCGACGATCCGGCAAAGGTCGAGGTGCAGGTGGCGGTCGCCATGGCGGCTCAGTTGCGGAACCCGAACGCCACCGGAGGCGTCTTCGTGCGCGAGTCGAATGCCGGCGGCGATCTGCCGATCGGAACGGTCCAGGGTGTGGTGGGACTGAGCACGACAAACAATCGCCCGATCGAGGCGCGTACGAGTAACGGCAACATCCTGGTCAATGCCGACATCAACGCCAACGGCGCGGGCAATGTCACGCTGCGAGCCGAATCGACCGGTGCCCCGAACTCGATCGTCGCCGGTGGTGGACGCGTGATCACGGGCAGCGGCACCATCGACCTGAATGGGCTTGGGATCGGCGTGGGCGCAGCCAGCCCGCTGCCGGTTCGCGTCGGCACCGGCGAGTTGTCACTCACGACGACCGGAGTGGGAGCAGCGGGCGACATTGCGATCACCAACGATTCGGCTGTCGGGCTGGCGACCGGGCAGATCGCGCCGATCAACACCGACGCCAGCGAACAAACGGTGACGATTCGTCAGACTGCGGGGAATTTGATCGCGAACAGTCAGTTTGGAGACGCCGCCGACAATTTGCGGTTGCACGCCGATACTGCTGCCATCGCAGCTGCGACAGGCTCCACCGTGTTTGCTCGAAACATACTGCTCGAATCAGCGAACGGGATCGGGGATGGAACCAACGCGGTTGAAGTCGTGCCGGCGGGCGTGCTGGCGGCGCGGCTGACCAGCCCGACTGCGTCCGGAGACATCGTCGTTCGCGGGGCACACCAGGGGCAGGACTTGAACATCGGGACCTTCGTCGGCGTTCCGGGCATTGCCACGACGAACAATCGGTCAATCACCGTGTCGACGGTCAACGGCGGGATCGTGATCGGAGCCGATGTGGCCGCGAACGGCGCGGGCAATGTCTCGCTGACCACGAAGTCGGCCGGGGCCGCCAGCGACTTGCTGGCTGGAACCGGTCGGATCTCGACGTCCACCGGAACGATTTCCCTGTCGGCTCGCGGAATCGGAACGGGCGCGGCCGGCGCTGTGCTGACCGGGGTGAGCGCGGGTCAACTGACATTGACCTCCACCGGCTCGGCGGCGGAGGGTGACATCGCGATCAGCAACAATTCGCCCGCCGGGCTGAACACGAATCAGGTCACGGCGATTGCGACGGCGGCGGATTCCCAGCGGATCACGATTGGCCAGACGGTGGGCATCGTCGCGCTTGGCAATCCGATCGGCAACGCCGCGGACGATCTGGTGTTGCAAGCCGGCATGGGGACCATCACCGGCGCGGGCGTCGTGACGGCCCGCGACCTGCTGCTCGACGCGGGACTGGGAATCGGTGACGCAGGGGTTCCAGTGACGACCCAGGTCAACGGCCAACTGGCCGCGCGGGTGACATCGGTCGCCGGGGGCGGCGGCATCACGATTCTCGAAGCGGCAGCGGGCGCCGACCTGACGATCGGGACGTTTGCGGGCGTGACCGGCGTGTCGACCGTCAACGGTCAGACCGTGAATCTGAAAGCGGATGGAGGTCGGCTGGCGATCAATTCCGCCGTGTCCGTGACCGGCAATGCGAATGTCTCGCTGCGATCGGCCGGCACGCAGGCTTCGGTGGACGTTAACGCGGCGGTCGGATCGATGACCGGGCTGGTGCAGGTGCAATCCGAAATCGACATCAGATTCGGCGGCGCGGGAGCTGGGCGCATCCAAAGTGTCACCGGCGATGTCCAACTGGCGGCCGATTTCAACGCTGATGGAACCGGTGCGGTGACGATGGGTGATTTGAATCTGATCGATGCCGGTAGCGGGCACGTGCTTGTGCAGGCAGCCGGTGACGTCACGCTGGGTGGATTGCGAACGACAAACGCCGACTGCACACCGGTTTCGTCAGCAGTGCGAATTGTCACTACCTCGGGAGGAGTCGTGGACGGCGGAGAAACCTTGATCGACGTGGATGCTCCGAATGGCCAATTGCAGATTCTCACCACGACGGGAATCGGTTCGAGCGGTCCCTTCGGTGCGCTGGAGACCCGCGTAGCGTGTCTCGATGTCGAGACGCAGACCAGCGGCAACGTGGCGATTGACGAGAGCGATGGCGTGCTGGTATTCCGTGCCAACAATCGTGGGCCGGGCACGATCCTGATTCGCGGCAACGGAACCATGACGGTGGACAACTCGGCTGGCGGTTTCGGTGCGGCTGTCAACGGCACGAGCGGTGCCGTCACGCTGGCCGCGAGTGGCGGCGCGTCGGACCTGATTGTCAATTCGGGAGTGGTGACGACGTCGGGCGCGATCGCGCTCACAGCCGATGACGATGTGCGGTTTGGTGCGGCGGGAGACGTGAATTCGAACAACGGTGATGTGGCCGTCACCGCCGATGCCGATCGCGGTGCTGGCGTCAGCGGCTCCGTGACGATGAACGCCGACACGCGGATCAACGCCGGCACGGGCGTGATCACGTTCACGTCGGACGGCGACGTGGTGGTAACCGGGTTGAGCACGTTGAGTTCGGCGTTTCCGGCCGTGTCGATCACTTCGCGGGAAAGTGGGATCGTGGATGCCGGCGATTCGGCGGTTGATGTGGCCGCACCGCTGGGTGCTGTCGAGTTGTTTGCAACGACGGGAATTGGCTCCGGGAACCGGGTGGAAATCAACGCCGGCCGGCTTCAAGCCGGCAACGCCACGTCGGGCGACATTGATCTGGGTCAATTAGCGCCGATCGTCATCGAACGCATTCACCAGGTTGGGCCGGGCAATGTGACGGTCATTTCGGGCGGGACGCTCACAGTCAACTTCTTCTCGACAACAACTCCCGCGATCGAAGCCACGTCCGGCAACATTTTTCTCGATGCGAACGCACCGGGAGCAGACCTGATCCTCCATGGCGGGTTGTTGACAACCACTGGCAACATCACCGGCGAGGCCGATCGCGACATTCAGTTTGGTTTCTCGGGGACCGTCCTGTCGAACAGCGGCACCGTGGTGTTCACGGCCGGGCGCGATGCCGCCAGCACCACGGGTCGCCTGACGATGGATCCAAACAGTCAAGTCAATCCCGGGACCGGAATGATCGTGCTCGTTGCCGATCAGGACTTGCGGGTGACCGGACTGCGAACAAACTTCACAAGCCCGCCGGACGCCGTGACGATTCGATCCGAAAACGGAACCGTGTTCGACGCCGGCGATGCTTCAACGGACGTCGTCGCGCCGAACGGCTGCCTGAACGTGATCGCCCCCGGAGGAATTGACACGACCAATCCGCTGGAGATCAACGTGGCGTGTGCCAGCGGCGCGGCGGCTGGAGCGAGCGGTGGCACTCGGAATCAGAATCCGAATGATCCACAAATCTTCTTCCTGCCCGGTCCCGGCGGCACACCGGGTGGAGGATTGACTCCCGGCGGCGGTCCGCCGCCACCGTCGACGAATGGCAAGCCGCCGCCGGAGAACGGTCCTGGGCCCGGACCGGGCAACCCGCGACCTGGCGGTGGATCGGTCGATGCAATGCGCGAACCCGATCGCGGCGGCCGGCAGAATCCCGAGTTGCCGACCGATTTCCTTGTCAATGTCTCGCGCGTCTTTGCTCCAGACGAGCGCGACACGGTGATGCCGGAACCGGTACGATTGGATGCGGTACCAATCACCGAGCAGGAGGTCATTCTACGGCCGCTCGATGGAACGGGACGCGAGGTCCGCAGCATCCGGCTGCCGGACGATGTGCTCGACGACCTGCCGGGGCTGTTCAAGAAACTGGAGCGCGGCCGGTTTCGAATCTATTTCCGTGAAGCGGGCGAAGAGCGTGTGCTGCTGATTCGCGAGGTGAAGCTGCTCGACGGCCGACCCGTGGACGATTCCGACGCTGGTCTCGACAAGCCACCGACTCCGGCTGCCGGAAGCCGGCCACGTGAATGACACGCTGGTCCGGATGAGGCTTGGCCGGCAACCAAAAAAAAATCGGAAACTTAACGACCATCCATCAGCAATCGCCATGTCCAACTGCCCTGCCTGCCAATACCCGCTGCCGGACAACGGTTCTTCGGGACGTTGCCCCGTCTGCGGACAACCGATCGCGCCGCTGCCGAGCGGAGTGCTCGAGACGTCGCACCGGGCGATTGACGAGAGCGCGGCGAAGCCGAGTCAGCCGCTGGCCACTCTCGCGCCCGGTTCGGTTGCACCCGGCGGCGGCCCCACGCCCGACGTCAGTCCTCCAACGCTGCCGCCGCAACCGGCGCTCAAGGTCGAGGCGGTTGCTGCCGGCGGCGGATCGTCGAGCGTTCGACCACCGACGCCGGTCGCTCCTAGCTCAGGCTCCGGACGCGATACGACATCGCCACCAGGCCAGCCTGCAAAACCGGACGCGTCGATCCGCGACACGACTCCTCGCAGCCTGCTTCCCACATATGCTCCGACCGGGCAGGTGTCCGCGCCTACCAAACCCGATGCGCCACCCGATTCCTCGAGCAGACCCACGTATCAACCCGGCGGGCCACCTCCGCAGATTCCGGCGGACATCCAGCAAACGTGGGGCGACGTCGTCAAGCCGGGCGATAGCCCGCGCGAATCGATCAAAGGCCCGTCGCACACAGGACCGGTCAGCTCGGCGCTGGTCGTCAAGCCGCGGGCGTTGCAGCATTACTACCAGCGTGACCCCGCGCAGGCTCCACCCGATTACGAATTGATCGATCTCCTCGGGAAAGGAGGCATGGGCATCGTGTACGCGGCGCGGCAGTCGTCGGTGGACCGCATCGTCGCACTCAAAATGGTCAAGCCGGAAATCTCGGGTGATGCCGAACTGCGGCAGAAATTCCTCGCCGAAGCGGTCGTCACTGGCGATCTCGATCACCCCAACATCGTCCCCATCTACGATGTCGGCACCGACGCCGGCAACGCGCTCTTCTACTCGATGAAGCGCGTGCAGGGGACGCCGTGGAGCGATGTCATCGACCGGCAGTCGCTCGAAGGAAACCTCGACGTGCTGATGAAGGTTGCCGACGCCGTCGCGTTCGCCCACTCGCGCGCCGTGCTGCACCGCGACCTGAAGCCTGCCAACGTGATGCTCGGCGAATTCGGCGAAGTGCTGGTGATGGACTGGGGTCTGGCCGTGTCGGTCCCCGATCCTTCCGGCCGCGCTGGCAAAGCCGAAGCGCTCACGCCCGCGACCAGCGTTGGCGGCACGCCGGCCTACATGGCTCCCGAAATGGCCAGCTCCAAAAAGGGACCGGTCGGCACCCACAGCGACATCTACCTGCTCGGCGCATTGCTGTACGAACTTTTCACGCACCAGTACCCGCACAACGGGCGAGACAACTACGAGGCGCTGGCGAATGCCGCCGAGAACCGCATCGAACCGACCGACAAATCCGGCGAACTGTTGGATATCGCGCTCAAGGCGATGGCGACCAAGCCAACCGATCGGTACGCAACCGTGCGCGAGTTTCAACAGGCCATCCGTGACTATCGGTCTCACGCGCAGAGCATCGTCCTGACCGATCGTGCCGGGCACGACCTGAGCGATGCACAGCCTGCGAGCGACTACCAGTTGTTCTCACGAGCCGTGTTCGGATTCCAGGAAGCCCTTGTGCTCTGGTCCGGCAACGCGAAGGCTCAGACGGGACTGACCGAGGCGCAGTTCGCCTACGCCTCGGCCGCCTACGCCAAGGGAGACTTCGATCTCGGCGCGTCGCTGCTCAACGTGAGCGTCCCCGCGCACGCCGAACTGAATCGCAAACTGGTCGACGCCCGCGCCGAACGCGAACTGCGCCAGCAACGACTTCATCAGGCCCGACGGTTCGGCGGGTTGCTGGTGGCCCTCGTGTTCGTGGTCATCACGACGGCCTTTTTCTGGATTCGCAACGAGCGCGACCTGAAGGAAGAGCAGCGCGTGGCGGCCGTGAATGCCGGCGAGCGGGAGAAGAAGGCCAAGGAAAAGGAAGCCGACGCGCGGAAAGACGCGGAGGCAAAGAAAAAGGAGGCCGAACTCGCTCGCGATGCCGAAGCCGAAGCGAAGAAGCAAGAAACCCAGGCCAAGAACGCGGCGATCGCCGCGGAGAATGTTGCTGTCGAACAAAAGAATCTTGCCGTAGCCGCCAAGCGGGCCGAGGAATACGAAGCCTATGTCGCACAGATCGGCCTCGCGGCGGCGAAGATCGATGAAAATGCGTTCGACAGCGCCCGGGAAATCCTGTCGCGCTGCAAGCACGAACTGCGGAACTGGGAGTGGGGCCGCCTGATGCACCTCTGCAGTCAGGCGACATCCACGGTCGAAATCGGTGCGCCGGTCGATGCCGTGGCCGTGTCGCCGGACGGTCGCCGGATTGTGACCGCGAACTGGAACGGCCGTGCGGAACTGCGGGATGCCTCGAGTAGAAAGGTCATCGCAACGCTGCCGCACGAAGGGAAGTACGTCCACGCCGCCGCGTTTTCGCCCGACGACAACCTGATCGCCACCGGCAGCAACGACGAGTCCGGTTTCCTCAAGCTGTGGGATGCAAAGTCCGGCCAGTTCCTCCGCAATCTCGACGGCCACGCCGACGCCGTGCTGCATGTCGCGTTCTCCCGCGACAGCCGCCGCTTGCTCACGTCGTCGTACGACAAGTCCGCCCGGTTGTGGGATGTCACCGCCGGACGCGAACTTCAATCGTTCGTCGGCCACGATTGGTGGGTGTGGGACGCCGAGTTTTCTCCCGACGAGAAGTCGATCGTCACCGCAAGCCAGGATGGCACGGTCATCGTCTGGTCGGTCGCGACGGCAGAGGCGGGGCCTGCATTCACGGGGCATCAGGGACCGGTCTACGCGGCCACGTTCGCGCCGGACGGCAAGCAGGTCGTCAGCGGCGGCTACGACCATCGCGTGCTCGTCTGGCGGCCCGACGAAATTGAACCGCTGGACGCGGCAAAACTCGTCGGGGGCGAAGCGGCAACGGCACCTCGCTATCGCACGTTCGATGGGCACACGTCGGCCGTGCGTTCTGTTTCACTCGCGCCGGACGGACGGCAGGTCGTCACGTCGAGCCACGACAATTCGGTGCGCGTGTGGGAGCTTGCAACGGGGAAGGCGTTGCGGACGTTTCGAGGACACGGCGGTCCCGTGCGAGCGGCCGTGTTCGCGCCGGACGGTAAGTCGGTGTTTTCCGGCGGCCACGACCAGCACGTCATGCGGTGGAGCATCGCCGACTACGAAGAAATCCGCGTGCTGCACGGCCGCGTATTCGAGGGCCACGCCGACGCCGTTTTGTCCGCCGCGTTCTCTCGCGACGGGAACCGCATCGTCACCGCCAGCCGCGACCGCTCGGCCAAGGTCTGGGACGCGAAGTCGGGTCGCGAGCTGAACGCACTGGAGGAAGGGCACTCGTTCCTCGCGTCGAGCGCCCTCTTCTTCCCCGACGGACGGCGGCTGATCACCGGAGCCGTGGACAACACGGTTTGCGTGTGGGACGTTTCGACGGGCGGTCAGTTGCTGCGGCTGGAACGGACGGGACGTGGCGCGGCGTTGGCGCTATCTCCCGATTCCCGCTGGATCGTGACAGGCAGTGATGCGAAGTCGGCGAAGGTGTGGGAGGCGGACAGCGGTCGGCTGCTGCGCGAACTCAAGGATCAGCACACCGCCAGCGTGTCGGCCGTGGCCGTTTCGCTCGACGGACAACTGATCGCCACCGGCGATGCGGGGGGGCAATGCCACTTGTGGACCGCGGCCGGTCAGCACATGCAGGCTCTCAACGGCCACACGCGCAAGGTGTCGGCCATCGTCTTCCATCCCGATCGGCGTCATTTGCTGACGGCCAGCCACGACAAACTGGTCAGCGTGTGGGATATTGAATCGGGGAAGGAATTGCCGGCGGCCTCGCTGAAGCATCCCGAATCGGTGCTGTCGCTCGCGCTCAACCGCGACGGGACGCAAGCGATCACGAGCTGTGCCGACGGCGGCGTGCGCGTGTTCGATCTTCGCACGTCGAAGGAAGTCCGCAAGCTGCCGATTTCTGAGGGTCTGGTCAACTCGGTGGCGTTGTCGCGCGATGACCGGTGGGCGATCACGGTCAGCACCGACGTGCACCGCGTCCGGCTGTGGGATTGGCAAACGAGCCGCGAAGTGTTGCGAGACTTCGGCGAAGCGAAGTCAGTTCCGTTCCTCGATGGTGGACGAACCGGCGTCTTCGTCTGGTCGGCCGCGTTTGCTCCCGACAGTGCCGCCATCGTCACGGTGGGCGGCAGCGAGGCGACGCTGTGGGAGATTCCGACCGGGCGGCAGATGCTGAGCTTCAGTCCGCACGCCGCGGTGGCGTCGGCCGCGTTCTCGACGGACGGCCAGCGCGTCGTCACCGGAAGCTGGGACAACTCGGCGAAGATTTGGAACCTCGACGCCAACCGAGTCGAATTGAAACTCGAAGGGGAACACACGGGGTACGTGAACGCCGTCGCTTTCTCGCCCACGGGGGACATGGTGCTCACCGCGAGCGACGATCACACGGCCAGGCTGTGGGACGCGAAGAGCGGCAAGGTGCTGCGAACTTTCACCGGCCACACCGATCGCGTGCGGCACGCGGTTTTCTCGGCCGACGGCAGGCACGTGCTCACCGCATCGACCGACGCGACGGCTCGGTTGTGGAGCACCGCCACGGCGGAGTTGGTTCGGGAATTCAAAGGGCACGAGATGGGATTGCTCGCCGCGGCGATTTCGTCGGACGGGAAGATCGTGCTCACCGGCAGCGAGGACGGGACGGCGAAGTTGTGGGACGCGGCGACCGGCCGCGAACTCCGCACGCTCGCCGGCCACACGGCTCGCGTGACGTGCGTGGCCCTCTCGCCCGATACGTCTCGCGTGCTGACCGGCAGCCAGGACCATTCCATCAAGCTGTGGGATGCCCGGACCGGCAAGGAACTGCTCACGCTGAAAGGTCACACGCAGGAAGTGACGTCGGTGTCGTTCTCGACCGACGGCCGCCTCGCCCTTTCCAGCAGCCGCGACGGCACCGCCGTGCTGTGGCTGGCTCAGAAGGTGGAGCGGGTGACGAGTGCGGAGTGATGCGTTGCGACCGTCGGTCTTCTCATGTGTGCCACTGGCTTTGCCAGTGGCTTCGGCAACCCCTGCGTCAGGACAGCACTGGCAAAGCCAGTGGCACCCCGGCGCCGACCCCGGAGACCTGCGGTCGGACGCTCGGCGGGGTCGGGAGACCCGCGCCGAACTTCGGGAGACCCGCGCCGAACTTTGACTTCCGTGTGATTCCGTGTCTTCCGTGGTGCATGATCCGGGTTAGACAATCACCACCGACACCACCGGACTCGTCACGAAGCCGGGGTTGGAGTTGGAGACGCGGGTGCGGAGATTCACGGTGATGCCCACGGTGAACGGGCCGACGGTCAGGCTGTTGCTGGTGATCGGCGTCGAGTGGCCGAACTCCGGTTCGCCGGGGAGTTGGTATTGCAATTCCCTGGTCGTGGCGTGAGCGCCGCCGGTGGGATCGAGATTCACGGTGACGGTGTGATTCGCGTTGGGCGTGGCGGAGGTGATCGGCAGCACCTGAGCTTGAGGCTGCCCCTTCTCGGTCGGAATCTGCGACAGGGCCGCGTCTCCTTCGGGCGTCCCCGGCGGATATGCTTTGAGCCACGCCTGATACCAGCGTTTGTTGGCCCGGTCGAGCTTGCGGTCGGCGGTGCGGAGAGCGGTCTTGGCGTTGGTCACGTCGCGAGATTTTTCCGCTTCCGACTTTTGAATCGCCAGCGCCGCGTCGATGAGCGCGGAGAAATCGGCCACGGCGATGGTCGTGCCTTGATAGTCGATGGTGAGCGCCGGCTTCGGCGGCACCATCGCCGCGCGAGCCGTGTTCACGTCGGTCCACAGCGGGACGATTTGCCGAGCACGACGTAAGGCACTGTTCTCCGACGTCGCCGGGTCAACCGCGAAAATCGCATCCAATTGTTCCTTCAGCGGATCGTCGTCGTCGAGCAAGCCATCGAGCAACCCCGGCAAACGCACGGTGAGGTTTTCGAGCTTGTCGAAGATGTCATGCTTGGCCGCGAGCGTATCGGTGAGATCATTGGCCTTGTTGTCGCGATTCTGCGCCAGCGTCGGCAGGCTGTCGGTGAGCGTCCCATGCCCCGTGCGCGTGAGGTTGTTGATCTCGAACGTGGGCTGCATCCCCCACACCGCCTGAGTCGGCACCGCGCGTTCGTGCGTGATCTCCCAATACTCGTTCATGATGGCTCCCTGTGTTAGCGTTGGATGTGAGAAGCTATCCAAGCCGCCGATGGCTTCGTCCGGCGACCGGAGAAACGGCTGAGACCAGACGTGAGGATGCCCGATTCCCTCCGCGTCTGCAAGCGGCAGGTACAGGAAGTCATGGAACAGATTCGGCGAGCGGAGGGCGTCAGCCCTCCGAGAAGTCATGCCGGGTGACTCGGGGGCCTCACGGCCCCCGCTCGCCGGCCGGGTGGCGGGCAACGCCATCCGGCCACAGTGCCACATCACGCCGCCGGAATGAGAACCCCGCCAGACGGAGAGTCCCCCCATGCAGGCGGAGAGTCCCCTCCGGCAGCCGGAGAGTCGGCCCGTTCAGCCGCAGCGACCGCCCGCCCAGCCGTAGCGACCCCGCATCCAGCCGCAGCGAACGCCCGCGCGACCGCAGAGAAGCCCCAACCAGCCGGAGCGGACGCCCAGCCAGCCGCAGAGAAACCTCAGCCAGCCGTAGAGAAGCCCCAACCAGCCGGAGCGGATTCCCAACCAGCCGCAGCGAAGGCCCAACCAGCCGCGGCGGATGCCCATGCAGCCGCAGAGTTTTGACGTTACCAAACTCGCGAAACGCTAATCAGATAATATACTTATGTCATTTCATGCGGTTTGGAAGCCTGGCGAACATCGGCCCGAATGTGTGTGCCACTGGCTTTGCCAGTGGCTTCGGCGAACCCCGCGTCGGGACAGCACTGGCAAAGCCAGTGGCACCCGGCGAAGGCTGCAACGCCTGAGCGACGCGAGCCCTCCTGGGCTCGCCGGCCTGTTCGGACAGCCGCCTTGGTCAAACGACCACCTCGGCCGAACCCTCAAGAGATGTTTGGTGCGTCGCACCGGCCCCGGCCGGGCGAACCGACACCGTTTGCAGAACCACTTCCTCGCGTTACGCATCCACCACGAACTCAGTTCTCTGTCACAAAACCCGAGTGAGGACCATTTCCCAAATCCCTCACCTCACTCCCGGTGCGCGCTCTCTTGGAAATTGTCCCGCGTGTAGTTGAAAAGGTGCTGGCGGCTCCCGGACGAAAAACGATTGTCAACCGGCACGTGGCTTGGCGTCAAGGTGAACGGCATCGAGGGCTGCGAGGAGCAGCGGCAGCTCGG
>Ga0233425_10006829_pt1 | contig 16504 bp, 13 predicted proteins | sample Watercolumn_Towu_2_FD_181712 | JGI IMG/M metagenome (GOLD analysis project Ga0233425, IMG submission 181712) | Freshwater microbial communities from Lake Towuti, South Sulawesi, Indonesia - Watercolumn_Towuti2014_140_MG | ecosystem: Environmental > Aquatic > Freshwater > Lake | place... | reverse complement strand
CCTTCACCGTTCCAACCGGACATCTCAGCGTCTCGGCAATCTCGTCGTTAGTCAGCTCCTCGTACCGCCGCATGATGAAAATCGCCCGCTGGCGCGCCGGCAGCGCATCCACCGCCCCCGCAATCGCCTCGCGCAGACGGACCTGCTCAAAACTGCGCGCCGGGCTGTCCGGAGAAGGCAGGTTCATCACCGCATCCTGGTCAAGTTGCTCGGCAGCCGCGGTCGCCCCGCGCCGACGTCTCCGGCGGAGAAAACTGAGAGCGACATTGACTGCGATTCGGTAGAGCCAGGTGTAGAAACTCGACTTCCCCCGAAAACCCGGCAGCGCCCGATACGCCCGGACAAAAACATCCTGCGCAAGCTCGGTGGCGTCCTCGGGATTGCGCACGAAGCGATAGACGAGGGCATAGACCCTTTGTTGATAACGACGTACCAGTTCATCAAAACCCGCTTCATTTCCTTCACAGAAGCTCCGCACCAATTCGAGGTCTTCGTTCATCAGGACTCACATGCAGTTAGACTGCCGCGAGACAGGCCGGTTTAACCCGCGAAGGCACACGGCACTGGTGTTGGCAGACCATCTAACACTGCGGCAATACTATACTTAGGATATTGACCCCGCGGTGCTGATGACGCATGACAAAAAGAGTCACGGAAAACCCAGGATCGCTCGGGAACGCATCCCTTCGACGGCAAGCACGCCAAATTTACGATTCCAGGTTTCCGTGCTCGATATGTTAGACAATCCCGGGCTCAGAAAAGTTTCGGTGAATCTTCGGACCTGAGGCCGCGTCGGCAACAAACAGGGGCGGCGCCTTAATGACACCGCCCCTGAGTCAGTTTGTGATCTATCTGGTGACCAGCAGTTTGGCGGTTCGAGCGCCGGAAGACGAGGTGAGTGTGCAGTAGTAGACGCCGGCGGCAACTCGCTGGCCGGTGATGTCGCGGAGATTCCAGACAAGCCGGTGCAAGCCCGCGGGGGTGCGGCCGGATGCGAGTTGGCGGACGAGGGTGCCGCGGCTGTCGTAAATTCGAACCGTCGCGCCAGTGCTTCGCTCGAGGGCGAAGTCTATGCGCGCCTCACCAAAGGCCGGGTTGGGGGAGACAGTGAGCGAGGGGGCGAGGGGTTCTGGGGTCCAGGGGTTCAGGGGTTCGGCCACCGCGCCGGGGAGGGGTTCGCCGAAGTAGTTCATGATGCGCTCAAGGATGGTCCATTTCTGGACGTAGCGGCTGGTGGCATGGTCAATTGCCTCGAATGGTTCAGCGAAATAGACCAGGCGATAGCCGTCGCTGTAGCGGATTGCGGCATAGACGGTGGTGTCGGCGTAGTCTTTGTAGGTGGTGACCGGGAAGGCGCCGCCGATGGGGCGGATGCCGTCAGGGGAGCGGCAGTTATTGGCGCCGCCGGAGCCGCCGCAGACAATGGTGTCGCTGTTGCCGATTGGGTCGCCGGGGAGGCCGATGGTGAAGAGCTTGGTGGTGTTGGCGACCACGAATTGGGCTTTGAGGTAGTTGGTATAGAAGGGGTCAGTGCCAATGGTCTGGCCGATGTTCTGGCCGCAGATGAAGAGTCTGCCGCTGTTGTCGAGGTAGGTCTGAAGGGCGGCGCGGCACTGGGCACTGAGGCAGCTGGCGCTGTCGAGGCCGGTGTACCAGATGACGACAGGGTAGTGGCGGAGGGTGTCGCTGGAGGGCGCGCCGGAGGTCTGCGTGCTGTACTGGTCATAGAGGACGCGGAGGCTGTCGCAGGCTTCGAGATACCAGCGGGTGATGGTGCTGCCGGCGTAGTCGTCAACCAGGAGGATGCGGGGCATGCCGACCTGAATGGAGAGGTTGGCCGGCACGCCGAGGTTGGCCGGGGTGGCGGTGGCGGTGATGCGGAATGTGACGCGGTGGGGTATTGCGCCGGGGCTGACTGTGAAGGTGAAGGAGTCGGCGGCGCAGTTGGCGCTGGTGCCGCCCGGGATGTTGGGGAAGGTGGCGGTGTTTTTGGTGATGGTGATGTCGGGGTCGGTGCAGGTGATTGTGGCGGCGACGGTGGTGGCGGTGGCCCAGCCGGCTTCGTTGCGGAGGGTGATGGTGAGGCCACAGGCTTCGCCGGGTTCGGCTACGCCGTTGCCATTGGGGTCATTGAGGTGGTTGCCGGTGAGAGTGAGGAAGCAGCGGGTGGACATGGCAAGGGCTTTCATGGCGTTGATGCGGCCCGCGCCCATGAGCCCGGCGCGATAGTCCGGGTCGGGCATGGTGTCGCAGGTGGCGAACAGGCCGTCTTTGCAGGCCTGGTTACTCAAGGACGGGTCAGCGGCTTTCATGAGCGCGACCAGGCCGGCGGTGATGGGGGTGGCCATTGAGGTGCCGTCGAAGGCGGCATAGCCGTTGTTGAGGACAGTGGAGATGATGCCGGTGCCGGGTGCGGCGACATCAACCCAGGTGCCGTAGTTGGACCAGGACGCACGATGGTCGGCTGGATCGCTGGCCGCGACGCCGATGCAGACGTCATAGGCGCCGGGGTAGTGGGGCGACGTTATGCCGCTGTTGCCTGCGGCCGCGAGGACGAGTTCGCCGGAATCCCAGGCGTATTGCATGGCATCGCGTTCGGGATAATAGGGGGAGGAGCTGCCATAGCTGTGGCTGGTGACCCAGGCGCCTTTTTCGACCGCGTAGTAGATGCCGGCGATGGCCGGGCCCATGTAGATGCCGCCGCCGTAGCCGCAGCGCAAGGCGAGTCCTTTGCAGCCCCAGCCGATGGCCGCCACGCCAAGTCCGTTATTGGTGACCGCATTGGCGTCGCCGAAGCAGTGCTGGCCGTGGTCGTCGCCGCCGGTGGGCATCGGGTCGGGGTCGGAGCTCTGGAAGTCATAGCCGCAGACATCGTCAATATAGCCGTTGCCGTCGTCGTCGATACCGTCAAGGTCGCCGCCGGGTGAAGGGGACGGGTCAAAGCGGCCGTTGTGGTTGATGTCCTCGAGCGTATTGATCCAGACGTTGTCGGCGATGTCTTCGTGGGTGTAGTCAATGCCCTGGTCAATAACGCCGATAATCACCGACGCCGACCCGTGAGAGACGTCCCATGCGCCGGCAGCCTGGATTTTCGGCAGATGCCACATTGTTGAGTAGCGCGGGTCATTGGGGACTTCGGCCGTCGGCCGGCGGATGTTCGGGCAGGCGTAGTAGACGCGCGGGCATTGTTCAAAGGCGGCCTGCATTGCCGGTACATCGGTGGCCGGGTCGGCAATGAGGGTGTAGAGCATATCCAGGCCGTACTTCTGCGCCAGGGCGTTGGGATGCGGGTCGCGGATGATCTTGGTGATCCTGGTTACGCCCCAGGTGCGGCTGAGCTCATCAACCGCAGGTATGCCGAGTGTGGTCAGTTCGCCGTTGACAGCGGGGTTGACCGCACCGCGACAGTCATCGGTCAAGCGGACGATTAACTGACCGGGGGCGTAGCTTTCGACATTGGCCAACTGATTTGTGCCTGCTGCGGCAAGCAACATGACAACCGACAGAAAACTCATCTATCCTCCTGTACGGATACCGTCTCGAACTCGCGCGCCCGGCCCGGAGCAATACGGTGAGTTCGGACGGTTCCGCTGCTCATAGGCGACGGGTGCCCGGCCGGCATAGCGATGTCATACCGTGGCACGGACTTCCCGCAACGCGCGTTACACTCAATTATCTATACCGACTCGTCGGATGTCAATAGCCCAAATGCGCAATTCGGAATGCGGATTGACTGCGGAATTCCGCGAACGGACTACCACAGAGGACTCAGAGAACCTCAGAGGACACAGAGGGAAGCTGAATCCCTGTTCTCTGTGCTCTGTGCTGTCTTCTCTGTGGCTCTGTGGCAGATTCACTCCGCAATCGACATTCCGCAATCCGCAATCTTCTGTGGCGTCAAAAAAGGTGCGCCCTCCGGGAAGAGGGCGCACTACGCGTGCTTGTCGCTAACCTGGGAAGGGAGTCGCTTTCGACCCTCGCCTTGGAGCAGGTTTGTCTGGTGTTCCAAAGACCCCTGAGGTGAGATCCCAATTGTCAGAGATCGTTAGAACAGTTACGCCAGTTCCCTTTGCACTCGTCGTGCCAAACTGTGGTCGGGCCAGGTCTGGCTAGACTAAGATTCGCGCGCTGAACGTGTTGCCGGACTGCCGACCAAATCGCGCAATGCGGCAGGTGTCCCTGAACTGCCGTCAAATTCGGCATCGCTGCCGAAATCCTCGGCAGGGGAGACAGCGCGGAAAGCGCAGGAAGGACTCAGGACGTGCGCAGAGAGGGCTTGCCGGCTATGTCTTTCTGTGGGGCGGGCGAATGACCAGCGGGTCAGCGGTTATTGACAAGTGCCCTCGGGCTGACTAACATTTCAGCGTGACAGGCGTTTCTGGCCGACAGAGTGATTCGTCGCGGCTGCTTTCAGCGGTGATCACCGGGACCGGCTTCTGCGTTCCGGACAAGGTCCTGACGAATGCGGATCTGGAGAAGCTGGTTGATACGTCGGATGAGTGGATTATGGAACGGACCGGGATTCGCGAGCGACGGATTGCCGCACCGAATGAGGCGGCATCAGACCTGGCGTTTGCCGCCGGGGAGCGCGCGCTGGCCGATGCGAAGGTGAAGCCGGAGGATGTTGATTTGATACTGGTTGCGACCGTCACCGGCGACATGCTTTTTCCGTCCACGGCGTGTCTGTTGCAGGAGAAGTTGAAGGCCGTGAATGCGGCGGCGATGGACTTGAGCGCGGGCTGCACCGGGTTTATCTACGCACTGGACGCGGCGCGGCAGTATCTGGCGACCGGGACGTACAAGACGGCGCTGGTGGTCGGGGTGGAGGTGCTGTCCCGGATTACCGACTGGCAGGACCGCGGGACTTGCGTTCTGCTGGGGGACGGCGCGGGCGCGGCGGTGGTTCAGTCGTCGCTGGAACCGAATCGCGGCGTGGTTGCAGCGCTGCTCGGGGCGGATGGTTCGGGCGGGTCGGATCTGTGTATGCCGGCCGGGGGGTCGCGGATTCCGGTGAGTCGAGAGTCGCTTGAGGGACGGCTGCACTATCTGCAGATGAAGGGGAATGCGATTTTCAAGGTTGCGGTGAGACGGATGTCGCAGACCGTTACGCGGCTGCTGGAGCGGGTAAAGGCAAAGGCGGACGAGGTGAAGCTGCTGATACCGCACCAGGCGAATCTGCGGATTATCGAGGCGACGGCAAAACAGCTCAAATTCCCGATGGAGCGGGTTCTGGTCAATATCGAGAAATATGCCAACACTTCCTCGGCCACCACCATCATTGCGCTTGACGAAGCGCGCCGCTCGGGTCGGATTGTGGCCGGCGACCTGGTCATCATGGTTGCATTCGGCGCGGGATTGACCTGGGGCGGGGTCGCCATTCGCTGGTGAACCCACGGTCAGAGTTACCAGATTGCGGATTGCGGAATGTCGATTGCGGAGTGAATCTACCACAGAGCCACAGAGAAAACAGCACGGAGAGCACAGAGAACAGGGATTCAGCTTCCCTCTGTGTCCTCTGAGGTTCTCTGAGTCCTCTGTGGTAGTCCGTTCGCGGAATTCCGCATTCATCATTCCGCATTCCGAATTGCCACACGCCTTCAGCGAGTCTGCTTGACTTGGGGAACTGGTTCTGGATAATCGAGGAGTGGAAGTCCGGGAGTTTCAGGAACTGATCGAGCGAATCTACCTGACGAAGGACCGGGCGCGGGGAATTGACGGAACATTTCGCTGGTTCGCAGAGGAGGTGGGGGAACTGGCGCGCGCGGTCCGGCACCGAGACAAGCAGGAACTCAGCGGGGAGTTTGCGGATGTTCTTGCCTGGCTGGTCAGCCTTGCAAGCCAGAGCGGAATTGACATCGAGGCCGCGGCGAGCGAAAAATACCGCCAGGGCTGCCCCAAATGCCGGAAGACGCCCTGCGCGTGTGAGGAGCGGGCTTGAGTAGTCTCGGAGTTTCCGAGTTTCACGTTTCAGGATTTGAAGTGAGGGAGGGTTGATGAGTCTAGTGCTTAGTCTGTTGATGCTGGTCGGAGCGGCAGGACCGGCGTCAGGGGAGGCGCCGCTCCGAAGCGGAGAGGAAACACCCCCGACGCAGGTCGTGATGGTTCCGCCGCCGTCGGATGTGCGGGCGGTTGACGCGCCGAACGACGGGGGCAGAAGTATTGTCGTATCCTGGCGCGCGAGTCCGGAAAAGGGCATCGAGTTCTACGTCGTGCAGCGCGCCGAAGTGAAGGACGGCAAGCCCGAGGCCTTTGTCGAGCTGGGGAAGGTGATTGGGTCGGTGCGGACATTCACCGACGGCAACACCGACGACAAGAAGAAGTATCAATACCGGGTTGCCGCGCTGAAGGGCGGTGCGCTGGGCGAGGCGGAATCGAATGTGGCCCGAAGCTATCCCCAGTGGTTTAACTTCAATCTGCTGAACATTCTGGTCTGTATGGTTGTCGTGGGGTTTCTGATTCTGTATTTCATCTACCATGCGCGGCGAGGAAAAGACCTGTTTATTCGGCGGATTGCCGGGCTGGATGCCGTTGAGGAGTCGGTGGGGCGGGCGACCGAGATGGGGAAGCCGATCGTGTTCATTTCGGGTATCGGCACCGCAGGCCAGCCGTCGACGATATCGTCGATGAACATCCTGGGCGAGGTGGCGAAGAAGACGGCGCAGTACGGCACTGCGCTGATTGTGCCGAACTCCGACCCGATTGTATACACGATTGCGCGGGAGATGGTGAAGGAAGCTCACACCAAGGTGGGGCGGCCCGATACCTACCGGGCCGACAACGTGTTCTTCCTGACCCAGGAGCAGTTTGCCTATGCCGCGGCAGTGGACGGCATCATGGTCCGCGAGAAACCGGCGACGATTTTCATGCTCGGGTGGTTTGCCGCCGAGGCGCTGATTCTCGCCGAGACCGGAGCTACGACCGGGGCAATCCAGATTGCCGGGACGGATGCCATCTACCAGTTGCCGTTCTTCATCACCGCCTGCGACTATACCCTGATTGGCGAAGAGCTCTATGCCGCGTCGGCATATCTCTCGCGCCAGCCGCTCCTGCTGGGTTCGCTCGTGGGGCAGGACTACGGCAAGCTGGTGGTGCTGATTGCGGTGCTGCTGGCCTCGGCGCTGTACCTGTTGAGTGCGGTGAAGGGACTGGGCGGGCTGAGCGTGGTCTATAGCTGGTTCAGCATCGGGTAAGGAGACGACATGCAGAGAAACATACCCCTGACGATTTGCCTGGTCGCCGGCCTGACGATGATTGTCCAGTTCTTCATTCCCCACCCGGTCTCGACCGGGGTCTACACGATAACGACTAACTGGGTCCGGCTGATATCCGCATTTGCGCTGGTGCTGGGCGCGGGCAGCCTGATTATCCATCATACGATTCGCCTCCAGCGGCGGCAGAAAGGCTGGCCGTACAGCATCGTAACGCTGGCCGGGCTGGTGATTATGGCGGTCATTTGCCTGGGCTGGGGCCTGAAGGCCGGGCGGCCGGGTGATATCATCTACCGGAACGTCCAGGTGCCGCTGGGTGCTTCGATGTTTGCGGTGCTTGCCTTCTATATGGCCTCGGCGAGCTATCGGGCATTCCGGGCGCGGAACAAGGAAGCGACAATTCTGCTGATTGCGGCATTCCTGGTGATGCTGGGCAGCGTGCCCATCGGCACGGCAATCTGGAACAAGATACCGATAATCTCGGAATGGATTCTGACCGTGCCCAACATGGCGGCCAAGCGCGGGATATTCTTCGGCATCGCGCTGGGCTCGATTGCGACGGCATTGAAAATCATTCTCGGTATCGAGCGCGGCTGGCTGGGAGGGGAGAAATGAAGTCAGAAGTCAGAAGGCAGAAGGCAGAATGCAGAGTGCAAAATGCAGAATCCAGAGTGAAGGACGGTGAACCATGAGCACCGAAGGCAAGACCCCTGACCTCCGACCCCCGACCCCTTCCTTCTGGCAGGCGCTCGGGCGCATTGACCGACGGGTCATCTATCTCGTGCTCGCGACGGTCGTCATTGTGCCGCTGATTGTTCCGCTCAAGCTGATGAAGGACGTTTCGCCCCGCGCGCGCGAGGTTTTCACCGCAATTGACAACCTGAAGGACACCGGCCGACCGCTGATGCTGTCGGTTGATTTCGACCCGGCGTCGCTCCCGGAGCTGTACCCGATGTTGATATCAATGATTCGCCACGCCTTTGCCCGCAACATCAAAGTGATAGTGCTCGGGCTCTGGCCCAACGGCACCGGGCTGGGGCAGCAGGCACTGAACCAGGCGGCCGGGGAATACAGCAAACAGGACGGCGTGGACTACGTCTTCCTTGGCTACAAGGCCGGGGTAGACGCGGTGATCCTGGGCCTGGGCGAAAACATCAAGGCGGTGTTTCCGAAGGACGGCAACGGCCGCGCCCTGGATTCACTGCCGATGATGGCGAGTATCCGGAAACTGGCGGACATCGGGTTCATCGTATCGCTTTCCGCCGGCACGCCGGGCTATGCCGACTGGCTGCTCTATGCCCAGTCGCGCTACAAGGCCCGGATGGCGGCCGGCTCGACCGCGGTGCAGGCCGCGGACGCCTATCCGTATCTGCAGACCGGACAGCTTACCGGACTGCTGGCGGGCATGAAAGGCGCGGCGGAATACGAATTCATGGTCTCCCAGCACGGCTTCAGCAAGGCCAAGATGACCGCGGCCCCGGCGATGGACCCCCAGAGCCTGGCGCACCTGGCGATTATCCTGCTGGTAATCATCGGCAACATCGGCTTCTTCGCGGACCGACGCAGGGGGAAAGCATGAAGAAAGTCAGAAGTCAGAAATCAGAAGTCAAAACGCCCGACCGGAGGGAATCATGAACATCATGCACATTCTCCTGAGCTGGCAGATGGTCGGCGCGCTGCTGACGTTCTTCATCTTCTCGTTCCTGTTCCGGGATAACCCGTTCTACAAGTTCGCCGAGCACCTGTACGTCGGGATTTCGCTGGGCTACACCATTGCCCTGACCTGGTACAGCACGGTCTGGCCGGACCTGTTCCAGCCGCTGTTCTTCAGCCCGGCCGCTCAGGTTGGTGCTGGTCAGAAAGTGCTGCTGCTGATACCGCTGCTCTTCGGCTTGATGTACTTCACCGCGTTCATCCCCAGGGTCGGCTGGATGATGCGGGTGCCGATGGGCTTCATCATGGGTTGGGGTATGGGCATCTGGATTCCGGCGACCGTGCAGACAACACTGCTTAAGCAGATGCAAGGCTCACTGTTGACACCGACGATGCTGACCAAGTGGCATCTGCTGCTGTTCGGCCTGATATCACTGGTCGGGGTGGTCTGTTCGGTGATTTACTTCTTCTTCTCCCGCGAGCAGAAAGGTGCGCTCAAACTGGCGTCCGAGACCGGCATCATCTTCCTGATGGTCGGGTTCGGCGCGTCATTCGGGTACACCGTGATGTCCCGCATGTCGCTGCTCATCGGACGATTCCAGTTCCTGCTGCGCGACTGGCTGGGGGTCATCCACTGACCGATGGCTGTCGACCGACGGGACGGTTGAAACTTAAGGGGCGCCGCGCGGCGCCCCAAGCTTAGCTCCCGCTACAATCGAACCGCCAAGACGCAGAAAGGACGCAGAAAGCGGCTTCTGCAAGCGCAGCGATTCTGCGTTTCTGCGATTCTGCTTTCTGACTTCTGCCGTCTGACGTTCAGGGCGTGCTGTTGCGAGACAGCAGGTACGACACCAGCGTCGCGGTTATCGGGACCCCGATGGCGCTGATAATCTGCACATAGTCCTGCCACCACTTCAGGCCGACGCGCGGCATCATGACGATGTCGCCCGGCTCGATGGTCGGGTTGTTGCGAGTGGCAATCCGCCGACCGGCGCGCAGGACGAATGAGGTGTAGGGATAGGCATAGGCCGTCGGGCCGCCGGCCATTCCGACATAGTCGTTGTATTTCAGATTTGGCGTGTGCAGGAACGAACCGGGCTTGACGACTTCGCCCTCAACATAGACCAGGGTGTTGATCGGCGGCACGACCAGGGCGTCGTCATTCTCGAGTCGGACATTGGCCGAGGAGTCGCCCTGGAAAAGGGCGCGGGTCAGGTCCACGTCGATTCTAAGTCGGGCGCCGGCCGATTTGGTGTCGCGGCGGCTGATGTAGGCCGCGCGCAGGTCGGCCCACGGCGTTATCCCGCCGGCCCGCCGGACCAGGTCGAGCACCCGGTCGCCCGGGTTCAGTTCATAGACGCCTTCGCTGATACGCTCCTTCTCGGTGGTGAGCGCCGAGGTTCGAATCCGGTAGTCGCCGCGCCCGTAGACCGCGCCTTTGACCGTGACGCTGCCGGTGACAATCGGCACCGCAATCCGGTCCCCGGATTCGACAAACGGGTTCACCGTGACATCGCCCTCGTTCTCGAACTTCTCGACGTTGACGACTGAGAACAGTTTGCCGTTGCGGAACAACTGGATGCTGGTCTTCGAGCCGAGCGCAGTCAAGCCGCCGGCACGCCCGAGAACCTGGGAGACGCGCTCGACCGGATAGGCGTAGAAGACCCCGGGCGACTGGACTTCGCCGGTGACGAAGACCACGACCTGGCGCATGCTGGTCAGGGTGAGCCGGGCCTCGACATCGCGATAGTACTTGCGGAACACCCGGGAGAGGCTGTCCTGCGCCGCCCGGATGGTCAGGCCGCTCATATTGACGGCGTCCACGACCTGCAGCGAACGCGGGTCGCCGGGATCCGAAGGGTCGGTGACGATGCTGACGAGCAGCTTGCCTTCGTAGGTGATAGTCACCGGATAGCTGTAGGCGAGCCCGCCGGTGACGGTGACCAGAAACCCGTCGCCCGGCATCAGCATGTAGCTGGTCGAGACAATCGGGCTTTCAACCCCGGCCAGCGACATCGGTCCGCTGGAGCTGGCCGACGGCGCCGGAGCAAGCTGGGCGGCGGCGAAAGTCAGCAGCAGGACCGACAGAAACGGCAAACAGCGATTCACGATTGGCGAGTCATGATTGGGGAATTTCATTGGGCAATTGTAACTCGAAACCCCTGAGTGTCAAGCCGCGACGGACGTTCTCAGTGAGTAGTGATTAGTAATCAGTAATCAGTGATCAGTCCGGGACTAATCACTGATTACCTATCACTACTCTGAAATCCCGCTTTCAATACAGCTCCGGCCGGCGGTCCAGAAGCAGGTCGTTGTTGCGGAATATCTCCTTGTCGTCCGCCCGGTGCGGGTCAATCGCCACTATCTTCAGAATCTCTTCGTCCCGCCCGGCCGAGGCGAGAATCTCCCCGCGCGGCGCGACAATCTGACTCCGGCCGGTGAAAGCAAGTTCCTGGCCGCCGTGATTCTCGGTGCCAATCCGGTTGCAGAGAACCCAGAAGATGCCGTTCTCCAGCGCCCGGGCGATGGTCGTCTGCTGGGCGTAGTGCAGGACCAGGTTCGACGGATGACAGACGACCTGCACGCCATGAAGCGCCAGGGTCCGGGCCAGCTCGGGAAAGAAATGGTCGAAACAGACCTCCAGGCCGATGCGCACGCCGTTGAGTTCCGCGATTGCCGGGGCCCGGTCGCCCGGGTCAAACAGCTCCTTCTCCCGGCCGAACAGGTGGACCTTGCGGTAGGTCAACAGCGGCTGCGGCAAGCCCGGCGCAATGATGACCGCGGAATTGAACAGTTGCCCGCCGGAGGATTCCGCCATTCCTGCCGCGACCGCAATCCGGGTATCGTCAGCCAGGCGCTGAAGCCGGGTTGTGGTCGGGCCGGATGACAGGTCTTCGGCAAATCCGGCCAGTTCCGCGCGCGAGTTGAAGCAATAACCGGTATTGAACAACTCGGGCAGGACTATCAACTCAGCCGCCCCGCCGCGCAAGGCAGCCTCAACCCGGGCCAGATTGGCCTCGACGTTGCCGAACTCCGGTGCGAACTGAAAGAAGCCGACACGCATGGGTCAACATAGCTATGAACGGGGCACTTGTCAAGTGCCCCGAAATCCCAATGACCAGGCACCAATGACCAATCAAATCCCAAGTCCCAACCGAAAGGAAGTACCCAAACGTCAAGCTCGAAATCCGATTTGCCGCCAAGGCTTGTCCCTTTTCGGTCAGTGCTGCACCGTCCGGGACAGATTCTGCAGCATGGGTGTAGCGGCTGCGGCCTTGAACCGGGTCTGGCACGGACCGTGCACATGTGTCCGGCATGAAGAACACTATCCATCAACCGCGTGACCCGGCAACGAGTCGCGCAGAACGAGAGAACAGGAGGTTACCATGAAGCTACTCACAAGACTCAGCGCGCTGGGATTAGTTGCCATCCTGGCCGTGTTGTTCGCCGGGTGCCAGAACCCGCCGGTCAACAACGAAGACAGCATCCGCACCCTGCTGGGAACCAGCGACTATACCAACGATGACCAGAGCGGCACGACCGATGACGGGACCAATAACCCGCAGCAGGGCGGCGGATTCGATATCCCGGGTTACGACTCGCCGGGCTACGAGACCCTGCCCTGGGTGCGGTTCGCGCGCAAGATTGAGCGCCCGGTGCCGCGCACGATACTCATCGCAATCCCGGCCTATCCCGGCTATCCCGAGACGACCGCGCTGGCGACCATCACCGGCAGCCCGACCGGCAACTTCTATGTCCACAACAATCCCGGCGGCCATATCGCCTGGGTCAAACCGCTCGCGGACCAGGGAATCCGGAAGGTCTATCTCACCCAGCACAACGATACCTGGCGCATCCGCGGGATGACGCCGTGGAACATCGGCACGACCGACGCGCCCTATGGCATCAACATCGCGTCAATCCGGATTGACGCCCGGCCCAGCGGACTCAGCTATGAATACACTTCGCCCGACACGATGCTCACCAAGATGCAGTTGCCGGCCTTCCTGCCCGGCGACAGCGTCCACGTCACCGTAACCGTGCAGAGCGATTCCGGGACCTGGGCGTTCCTGCATCGCGGCGTGCGCGGGCATCACGTGCGCGAGGCGTTCTACCAGACCGCGCCCAATGTCTTCGAGCGCGAGTGGGTCATCCGCCACGACTCCCTGCCCCAGATACCGGCGGTGCGCCCGACCGCGTTCGACATCATCGGTTATCCCACCCTGTTCGGCGATACCCTGTCGCCCTACAACTCCCGGGCGTGGACCCTGCCGTATGTCGTGATTCAGACCCCGGATGCCGTAAGGCCCTAGACCACAGTATTCAGGAGCCTCGCAACTGCGCCCGGCCTGAGCCGGGCGCAGCCTATCGGTCGGATGGAAACAGCTCCGGGTTCATCTCGCGCAGCGCATTGAACCGATTGACCGCAACCGCCTGCGCCGCCCGCACCATTCCCGGGTCCAGCTTCTTCATCACCCAATACTCCACCCGCCGGGCCAGTTCAGCAGTGACGGCGTCGGCACAAGCTGCGTTCGAGGTGTCGCCTCTGCCATTCTGCCTTCCCGCTTCCGCCTTCTGCCTTCTCCAGAGCACGCCCACTGCTTCCCGCGCCACCGCCTTCAGCGCCGGATACACCACCGTCGTGAGGTCCTCTTCCTTCAGATGTTCGTTCACGGCCTGTTCGATGATGCCGATTACCAGCCGGTAGTTCCTCAGCTTCCGTACTGCCTCCTGCCGCTGCTCGGGATGCAGCGGCCTGCCTTCAGCCGGTCGGGCCAGCTTCAGTTCGTACCGGCGGACCTGCCTCTCGACTCCTGCGGCCACCCGCTTCTGAACCGAAGCCTCGAACCCGGAATCCGCCAGCGGCTTCAAGTTCGTCTCGCTGCCGGGCGCATCCTCCAGCACGTCAGCAATGTCGCCCCAGCCCGCGCCGCAGGCCCGCAGGAACCGCAGCACCGTGTCCAGCAACGGATTGCGATTGCGTCCCCGCTCCAGTCGCTCCACCGTCTTCCGCCGGCCTGTGCCGGTCAGCCCCATCCGCTCTGCAGCCTCGTCCTGCGTCAACTGCGCCCTTAAGCGCAACTGCCTCAGCCTTTTGCCCAGCTCAACCGGAGAAAACGATGCATTTCTCATACGACGAAATGGTACATTCGACACCCCATAGAATCAAGTGAGATTCCGGCGCAACTAACAGACTTCCGGAAGTTACAGCTTGACATAGACAGAGGGGGGTACGACTGGGGGAGTCACCCCATAAGTCACCATGTCAGTCACTGCTTCAGTCACTATCGTGGTGACTGCATCGGTCACTGCTGGAGTCATTAATGCAGTCATCGGAGTAGTCAATTCGGCAGTCAATTGACCAGTAACCAGGTCAGTGATTGAGTTAGTCAGTGGAGCATTCACCTGGTCAGTCACTCGGTGTGTGACTTGGGGATTCAGCAGGGCATTGACTTGAGCAGTGACTCGGTTAGTGACTATCCCAGTGCTTCTACCCGGGCATGGCAGGCGTCTAATGAGATGGGAGCATGACTTGAGGTTTCATGCCCGAGGTTCGGGACAAGGGAGGAAACATGCCGAGAAAGAGCGCGGACGAACGGATTGCGAACTACGAGACCGGTCTGGACCCGGAGCACGTGAAGCAGATGTTCGAGCGGCGCAAGGCCGGAATGATAATCCGACATACCAACCGGGTGACCGCGCTGGCCGCGATGGAGGACATGGTCAAGTCCTCGCTGGCCGACGAAGAGAACGTCACCACGCTGCTCTATCCGTACTACTACGACTTCGCCCGCCAGGTCTTCAAGCTGCACACCAAGATCCCGGGCGGCAAAGCGCACGACCGGGAGGTGCGGATACTGATTGACACCTGGACCTCACGCGAGCTTGACGAGCGCATCCTGGTCAAGATTGCCGACGAGGTGCTCGGCGTCAAAGTGCCGGGCGGGTGGAAGTAGAACAAGCCACGAGCTACGGCGCGACCGCGAAGGAATTTAGTAAGATGTCCCCTGAGTTCCCCAAGAGGATCGCGCCCAGCACCGAAGCTATCTTGAAGGCGATTCGCTACCTCCAGTCGAGTGATGCGCCAGAATTGCCGCGTACGATGCGAACTCTGATTCGAGATACTACGATGCTGTCGCGCTTCATGTACACTACACGGTCGCCCGTGGGAGAGAACTTGACGTCCCGTGGCAGGGGTCCGCGATACCTGGTGTCAGCGCTGGCAACGTAGAGTTCACCGCTCCATGGATACTCCGACTGCTTTCTGTAGATGAGCCACTTGCCGTCAGGAAACCACTTGGGTGAATCCGCCGAGTCGGCCACTTTGCGGCGATGCCTGCCGAACGAGTCAGTGACGAAGATGCGAGAGACACCAGAATCCTGCTCCACCCGAGCCACTTTCCTGGCCGTACTTGACCAGTTCGGATGCCAGTCGGGCTCGGTGACGCGCACGGTGTCGGAGCCGTCAGCGTTCATCATCCAGGTGGCGGTATCGGGCGGCGACCCTGCAAACCAAAGCAACTTCTCGTGACTCGTGACCTTCGGATTGGCTAGTCCAAGGGGGCCGACGATTGTCCATCCTGGTCGGTGAGTGCTGTCCGCGCCCAACACAGCCAGATTGCCGTCATTCAGCCACCGCGCTCTACGCACAATGCGCTCGTGTCCACTGAATGGTCCTCCGAGTACCCAGGTCTCACCGCCTGCAACGTCAAATACCCGGAATTCGTAGGAATCCGCGTGTTCGGCCACCTGATACTCTATGAACTCGGGCGTCGGCCGATAGTGTTCCACTACGCATAGCAGCTCACGGGAGTTGGGCGACCAAGCGGGATCGTCAACGAACATCCCGGACGTCAGCATCCTTGGTTCATTCTCGCCGTCCGCATTCACTATGCCGAGTTCTCCTCCGCTCGCAATCGCGCAGAGGTCCACCGGTGGATGAGGAATCGGTATCTTGTCAGTCACGAAGGCGATAGTCCTACTGTCGGGCGACCACCGGAAGTACGCGACGCGCAGTCCGGGTGTGAGAGCACGAACCGCGTCACTACCGTCTGCTCTGGCCACGAGTAGTTCCGCACCGTCAGGTCTGCTGCCGGGTGGAGGCCCCCAGTCTGAGGAGGGGGCGCGCTTGCGATGCAGGAAGGCAATGCTTTTTCCGTCCGGTGACCATGTGGCCCTGTCGCCGGCGCCGACGGCATGGCTGTCATAGAGCTCGACAAGAGCTGTTCCGGGGCCGCATGAGAGCGACAACAGAATCAGAGCCGTTCCGGAGGCCATCGCCAGCCGTCGGTTCATGATGCCGCAGTATAAGTCCGGTCGTTCGGGTTGTCAAGGCTGATAGTAACGTAACGGGGACACTTCCCCTAATTCCTATTGACATCCGGAATTCCGGGGGACAGTTCAGGTGGTGACGCGCTCGATTTCTGTTGACGCGGCGACGGGGCGCCACCCGTTGCCGCGATTCCGGGGCGCAGGCCGCCGCCGTTGGCCCTTGACATTTCCTTGAGTCCCTTGCTACAATCCGGGCATGGCACGAGCGAATCACGGAGCGATGAGCACCGCGGACCGGGCTCCGTGGACGGTGCGCCGCGCCGGCACGGCCGATATCCCTGCCCTCCTGGCGCTGCGCCGGGAGCTCTTTC
>Ga0233425_10006828_pt1 | contig 16509 bp, 12 predicted proteins | sample Watercolumn_Towu_2_FD_181712 | JGI IMG/M metagenome (GOLD analysis project Ga0233425, IMG submission 181712) | Freshwater microbial communities from Lake Towuti, South Sulawesi, Indonesia - Watercolumn_Towuti2014_140_MG | ecosystem: Environmental > Aquatic > Freshwater > Lake | place... | reverse complement strand
CATCCTGCAACAGGCCGCAATCAGCGTTCTCGCGCAGGCCAATGCCCAGCCCCAGGCGGCTTTCCGCCTCCTCGGCTGATTCAGCTTCCATGATCGCCGTCCCGTTCCCTCGTGGGAACGGGGCCTCTCTCCTCGTGAATATCGCCACGAAGCCGGTCGCCCTCGTAGGGTGGCCGGCTTCGGTCCTTTGTTAGCGGGTCAAAGCAGAGTGAGGTTCAGTCGCGAACTCATCCACAGGGTGTTGCCAGTCACCGTGGTGTAGCCGAATTGGCCGAACACACGCAGCCCTGTCAGGGCCGCAATGTTGGGGATGGGAATCACCTGCGCGAAGCGCGGCGCGGCGCTACTCAGGGAAAACGGCACGCTGATGGGTGCCACGGAAGGATCGACGGCCAGTTGCACCGTTCCGAACGGCGGCACATTCAAGTCGTAGGGAGGCACCAACGCACTCGTGTGCAACCAGATGAGGCCCGCTCCATCCGATGGGAACGTGCCTGTTCCCACGACGCCGAGGCTGAAGTCTAGGGTGTTGATGCGCGGCAGTTTGAATGTTCCGGCGATGGGATGGGCGAGATCCCAATTCACGCCAAAGCTCGAAGTCGTGCCCGCCGTTGTGGCAGCGCCGCTGGTGTTGGGGTTGTTGAACACCGCGATGCCGCTCACCACGCCCCAGCCACTCGTGGGGCCTGGCGTCAAGACGCTCTCCGTTCCATCCGCTGCGCGATGAGTCAGTTCCATGGCCAAGGGGCTGTAAGTCTCGCGCTCAGTGAACATGGTTCCGGTGAACTGCTCCACAGCCACAACATTGCGGGCCACGGCGGGGCCAGTGATGTAGCTGACGGCGGCCGTGGATGGGTTGATGATGGCGATGCTCTGTGTGGAGGGAGTCCCGCTGCTCGCAAGTAGCCCAGCCACGAGGTCGCCATTGTTGCGCATCGCCAGCGAGAGCACGTAATGCGGCAGCGTTGTGAGTAACTGCGGAGTGGGTGCAAGTCCTTGGGGCAAGATGTTCGTCGGAATTGGCACGCTGTAGATGCGGGATTGGCCAGCAGCGGGGGTGTTGATCATCGCAAAGTAGGCCGTGGAACCGTCCCGCTTGGCGGTTAGCGCATTGATGGCCCCTGCAGGAATAGAGGCCAAATGGAACGGGATGACATAGGGGTGGTACTCCGTGAAGAACCCGAGGGGAGTGCCCGTGGCGCTGAAGCCGTTGCCGCTCACGCCCCGCACAGCGAAAAGAGCGCGCTGATTCGAGAGAGTTGCAAACGGATCTGCAAGGGTTGTGATTTGATCGATGCTTCCGAAAGGCGTGCTAGTGCCGTTGCCCACAGCGGTGCCAACTGTGAAGGGGAAATTCAGATTGGCGCCTTGGACTCCGCTCAAGAGGATGAGATGGAGGCGTACGTTAGAGCCCGTAGCGATGGGCGCGATCTCGCCCGCGAGGAGCGCACCTTCGGGGTAGAGCGGGCACGGCGCGATCCACGTCACGCTATTCGTGCCAATGCGCGTGGCGGTGCTGCCCGTGCCCGTCAAGCTGGCTGGCAGGCCGAGCAAAGGCTGCGGCACTTGATTGGTTGCGCGCGGATGCAGCATCCAGATGCCGCCGTTGCCAGGGAATGCGCTGGTCGAGCTGGGCAAGCCGTTGACCTTGAAGCTGCTGACCGCGATCCAACCGTCCCAAGGGGACTGGCCAGAGATGAACGGAGACAGGAGTGCGAGAAGGAGTGCCGCCCGGCGCATGGCGGCATCCTATCCGGGCGGGCTACATGCAGAGCGAGCCCTTTGGTGTCAGGGTTGTTCCCACATGGGGTCAGTCAGCGCGCTGCTCACCACGTCGCCACGACGCGCGAACTGGCGTAGGAGGTGAAGCGTGCGGGGGAGAGCAAGGTGGTGCGCCAATCCGCGCCGGTGCGTTGATCGGCATGGTTGGCAAACCAGTGGTGCACGTCGCGCGCACAACTCGCGTCGCCGGCATCGAACAGGGCCGACACACTCCAAACCACGTCGCCCGCACCTGCCGACACGAGATTGAGCTTGATGCCCACAAGCATTGGTTCGTAGGCACGGAAACGCGTAACCGCGCCATAGAGCACGGCATCCGCGTGATGTTCGCGGGAGACGCGCACGAGGGCTTCCTTATCGATGGTGCCCGCGTTCAGGAAGTGTTCCTCTTCTTCGCGGGTGAGGATGCGTTCGTTGTTGGCGTGGAAGATCTCGAATGGTTGCAGGCGCTGAATTTCGTCGATGACCGATTGCTGCACTGCGCGCGTGGCCTCGGGGTGCCCCGTCAAGTCTTGGAAGGGGACCACCACCACGCGCCGAATCTTGTGGCCGTCGATGGTTGGAGAGCGCCACGCGGCGGCAATGCGCTCCGCTTCGGGGACCGGTTCCGGGCCGCCAAGGAAGGCACAGCAGGGCAGCGCTACCAAAGCCAGCAATGCGGCGCCGCGAATCACTTGTCGCCTCCGGCGCGAGCGAGTTCCGCGAGCTTGAGCTTCAGCACATCCTGTTCAAGGCGCAGGCGTGCGATGCGTGCCAACACAACCTCTTCGGTCAGAGTCTTCTGTTCCGCGACGGAGCGCTCGAGGAGGGAGCGCAGTTGCAGCAGTTCCTCGTCATGAGCCTTGGCAGCAGCTTCCGCCAAGGTGCGTCGCGATTCAGCGTCGGCAAGAGACTTCTCCAAGTCCTGCACGCGAGACTTCAGAATGCCGTTCTCACGGGCCTTCTCTTCGAGGAGTTGGAGAGTCGTGGGCTGTGAGCTCTGCGCCGTGTCGGAGAGACCGACGGTGGGCCCGCTAGCGAGATAGTCCGAACCGCGCACGTCGCCAAGAGAGGCTCCGGCGGGCAAGGGCTCGGTGGATGGACCGCTTGTGCAAGCCGCCAGCAGGAGCAGTGGAAGGATGCAGTGTTTCATGATGAGAGTTCTCCAGCGGCATCCTGGCCGCCGTAGAGACAATCGAATCGTGTGGTCTTGCCGCAGGCGCAAGTGAGTTCAATCGCTGCTAGCAGACCGTCTTCGTGAATCAGTTGCAGACGGGGCTCGCTCGCGTGTTCGCAGGCCGAGGCTGTCCCCGAGGGCGCATCATTTCCAGGCCCCGCAACGGTGCGGAGCTGCACGCGAGAAGATTTGAGGATGAGTCCGCGTGCCATCTCAGGCCTCTAGCGCCTTTTCCGCGGCGGGTCTTGCGACCTGTGTGCGAGGCGCAGGCTTGGAGGCCTTCGCGGCCGCGGGCTTCGCATGTGGCTGTTCGCCACCGAGCCGGGCGTTGAGCAGAGCGATGGCGCGCGAATGCAACTGGCTCACGCGTGACTCCGTGATGCCGAGCACTTCGCCGATTTCCTTCAAGCGCAGGTCTTCCGCGTAATAGAGCACGATCACGCGTCGTTCGCGTTCTGGCAGTTCTTGAATGGCTGCTGCGAGGAGCCCCTTCAATTCGCGCGCTGCGGCGGCGTCACCCGGGTCTTCCGAACTCGGCATGGCCACACAGTCGAGGATGCGTGTGGTGCCATCGCCACCGCCGCCCTCGCCGCCGTCTTCGAGAGAGAGCATGGCCATGCCGTGAGCATTGACGAGGGATTCCTCGACCTGCTCGACGGTGAGGCCGGTCTGCGTTGCCAGTTCTTCGGGAGTGGGTGTGCGCCCGAGCTTTTCAACGAGGGTGTTCTCTGCGCGTTTCAGTTCTTTCACGCGGTCGCGGCGGCTGCGCGGTACGACATCATGCTTGCGCAGCTCATCCAAGATGGCTCCGCGAATGTTCACGAAGGCGTGGGTCTTGAAGCTCGCACCGCGAGCTGCGTTAAAGGTGTTCGCCGCATTCATCAGCCCGAGGACGCCGACTTCGTAGAGATCGTCGCGATCAAGAGTCTGCGGCAAACGCAACGGAATGCGCCCGAGCACGTGGTGCACGAGAGGCAGGAAGTCCGTCACGAGCCGATCGCGATCCTCCCGCGTGAGCGTGAGCGCAGATCCGTAGGCTTCGAGGGCGCGTTGGTTCATGCGTCAGTGCTCGACTTCGTGCGGAGGAGCGCCGGAGCAATGTGCGAGCCTGCCCAGTGGCCCACGAGGCGTCCCAAGACCCAGCCGCCGAGGGCGGCGAGGAGCGCGCGCTCAAGGGCATAGGTCACGTCCACCCCGCGCAATGCGGCCAACACGAACACCACGCCAAAGGCGAGGGCCGCGCACCAAGCAGACGCTAGGCGTGCGATGGCCCCAATCACCGGAGCGGTGGGAGGGCTTGCATGTTGAGCATGGACGGGTTCAGTCATGGGACGGTGGCATGGCCGCGAATAGCTCGCGGAATGCGCTGGTTATCCATCGGCCGCAAAGGTTGCTGCGCATGAGGACTTTCAGGCCTGCGAGAGGGCGGGCTTTCGGATGGGGGCTGCCCGCATCCCGCTCGCCGGACTCGCAACAGCCTCTGGGGCTTGGAGTTGCACCTGCACCATGCCGACGGCATCCACCCCAGCAGCGGGGATCACTTCGCCGAAGGTCAGCACGGGAATGCCGGGTTTTTCGTGGGCCAACAGATTGGCTAGGTGCCGCCGGAGCGGCGCGCGCACCAAGATGACCGGGTCGCGCCCACTGGCTTGGGCCTCGGCATATCGCGTCCGAATGGCCTCCTGCACTTGCTGGAATCCATTGGCGCCGAGGGAGGACGCGTCGCCCTGGAAGGACTCGAGGAGCGCTTGTTCCAAGGGCGGGGACATGGTGATGGCCTCGATGCGTCCGCTCGGACGGGCGTACATCTCGCACAGCGTGCGAGCGACGCGTGCGCGCACGAGTTCGGTGAGCACCTCGGGGTCCTTCACGGTCTTGCCGTGATCGGCGAGGGTCTCGAGAACCTGCGCGAGTTGGCGGATGGGCACGCGCTCTTTGAGGAGGTTCGCTAGCACGCGCTGGATCTGCCCCACGTTCATGATCTCGGGCACGAGTTCCGCAACCACTGTGGGCGCGGTTTCCTTCACGCGGTCCACGGCCTGCTGCACATCCTCGCGAGAGAGGATCTCGTGGGCGTGGTCCTTGATGACCTCGGTGAGGTGGGTGACGAGCACGCTCTCGGGGTCCACCACGGTGAAGCCCATGAGTTCCGCCTCAGACTTCATGGCGAGCGGGATCCATGTGGCCGGCAGCCCGAAGGTCGGGTCCTTGGTCTGAATGCCTTGCAGCTTCTCGCGCACATGACCGGGGTTCATGGCGAGGACGTGATCGGGATAAAGCTCTCCGCGCCCCACTTCTTGGCCCGCCACGAGCACGCGGTAGCGATTGGGTTCGAGGGTGAGGTTGTCGCGCATGCGAATGGGCGGCACCACGAATCCGTGTTGCTGCGCGAACTGTTTCCTGACCATGGCGATGTGGTCGAGGAGGTTTCCGCGGCGTTGTTCATTCACGAGGGGAATGAGGCGGTAGCCAATCTCGATGCCCATGCGATCGACCTTCAGCAAGTCTTGCAGAGCTTCGGGCGTGAGTTCCGCGGCGTTCTCCGGTTCGGGCTTCGCCTCCTCGGGCTTAGGTGCGGCTGCTGCCGCCTTGGCCTTCTCCGCATAGGACGCCGTGACGAACAGGCCCACCGACAGCAGGATGAAGGGCAGGATCGGCACGCCAGGAATGAGTCCCACAATGAGCACCAAGGCTGCAGCGAGACGCATGGCCACGGGGTGCACGAGGAACTGATCCACCATGTCCACCGAGAGTTTCTCGTCGGTGCGCGCCTTGGTGACGAGCAAGCCCGAAGCGATGGAGATGATCAGCGCGGGAATCTGAGTGACGAGCCCATCGCCGATGGTGAGGATCGCGTACTTCCGCAACGCGTCCATCGCGCTCATGTCGTTCATGAGGCCGAGCGCCACACCGCCAGTGATGTTGACGATGATGATGATCAAGCCCGCGATGGCATCGCCGCGCACGAACTTGCCTGCGCCGTCCATGGCGCCATAGAACTCTGCTTCGGCGCTGATGGCCTCGCGGCGCTTCCTTGCGGTGGCTTCATCAATCAGCCCCGCATTCAAATCGGCGTCGATGGCCATCTGCTTGCCGGGCATGGCGTCCAAAGTGAAGCGCGCGGCCACTTCCGAAATGCGGTTACTACCCTTGGTGATGACGATGAACTGCACCACCATCAGGATGGCGAAGATCACCACGCCAATAAGGAGATTGCCTCCAACCACAAAGTCGCCGAAGGCCTGAATCACTTCGCCCGCCTGGCCCTTCATGAGAATCAGGCGCGTGCTGGCCACGTTGAGCGATAGGCGGAACAGAGTGAGGAAGAGCAAGAGCGAAGGGAAGGTGCTGAATTCGAGGGGCTGCTTGAGGGTGAGCGTCATCAACAGCACCATCAACGACGCGGCGATGTTGAAGGAGAGTGCGAGGTCCATGAGGAACTGGGGCATAGGCACCAGCATCACGAACAACAGCACAACCATGCCGATGGCGAGGATCTTGTCCGCATGCCGCGTGATGGGCAGCGCACTGGACACACCTTTGGGGGTGCTCATGCGTTCACTCCACTAGCGGAGCGGCGCGCTCCGCGAGACCGGTAAACCCACGCGAGGACCTTGGCCACCGCGCGGAAAAGTTCTTCAGGCACCGTGCGCCCCACTTTGACGCTGCGCCAGAGTTGGCGCGCAAGGGGCGGCTCGCTCTTCACTGGCACGCCGGCCTTTTCGGCGGTGGCGATGATCTTCAGAGCCATGAAGTCCATGCCCTTGGCCATCACGCGCGGCGCTGAGTCCTTGCCGCTTTCGTAGCGCAGCGCGACGGCAAAGTGCGTCGGATTGCGGACCACCACGGTGGCCTTCTTCACGTCCTCAAGCATCCGTTGCCGCGCGACGGTGCGTTGCACCTGGCGAATGCGGGCTTTGATCTTGGGATCGCCTTCCGTCTGCTTGTTTTCTTCCTTCACTTCTTCGCGGGTCATCATCAGGTCTTTGGCGTGACGGAATCGTTGCCAGAAGAAATCCACCACCGCGACGAGCAAGAGAAAGCCGGCGACCCGCATGCCGAGGTCGAGGGCCGTCAAAGCAACAAACTGCGCTTGGACGGCGAAACCGCCTTGGCCAGCGGAACGCGCGTCATCGAGGATTGTGTCGAGGGTGGACCAGCAAATCGCGACGAGCAGCGCGCACTTGGCGAGGGAGAGCGCCACGGACATCAGCGAGCGCGAAGACATCAGCTTGCCGAAGCCGCTCATGGGGTTGATGCGCTCGAGGTTCGGTTCGATGCGCTGCAAAGAGAGCTTGAAGCCTGCTTGCAAGAAGCCTGCTGCGAGGGAAGCCCCGAACACGGCCATGAGCATCGGCATCAGGATCATGACCAAGGTGCTGAGCGGGTCGGCGAGGACTTCACCGATCCCGGCAGGCGTCACTTCGGCATGGTTCGCTAGATGAAAGGTGCGTTCGAAGAGGTGCTGCAACGCAGAGATCGCCGCTGTGCCGCCGTTCTTCATCAAAGCCAGCACCAACAAGAGCAACATGGCCGCGCCGAGCTCCTTGGAGTAGGCGATCTGGCCCTTTTCTGCGGCCTCCTCGAGGCGCTTGAGGGTTGCTTGTTCTGTCCGTTCCTGCGCGCTGTCGGACATCAGCTTGCCCCTCCTGCCAAGGTCATGACGCGCATGCCGGCGTCATCGAGGAACACGCCGAACGCTTCCGCGAGATCGGGGAGGAAGAGATACATCAATGCGAAACCAGCGAGCAGGCGAATGGGGTAGCTCGCTTCGAGCATGTGCAAGGCCGGTGCCACCTTCGCGAGCAGCGCGATGCAGGCGGTGACGATCATCAGAATCACGAGCGCGGGCCCAGCCATGCGGAATGCGGCATCCACCATGGCGCCGCTGAAGTCCACCAACGCGAAGGCCATGTCTTCGGTCATGGCAAAGGTGCCTGGTGGCACAGCCGTGAAGGAGTGCACGAGCGCAGTCAGCACCAAGCGATGACCGCCCGCGGTGAAGAAGAGCAACATGGCCAAGGACTGCCAGAGGTTGGCCACCGGCGACTGCTGTGCGCGCGTCAAGGGATCGAGTTGCGATGCAATGCTCAGACCCATTTCGGAACTGACGAGCCCGCCAGCGATGCGCACCGCTTCGAACACGAGGGACATGCTGAAGCCGAGGAGCAGGCCGAACAGCACTTCGCGCGCCACCAGCAGGGCGGCGGGAATCACTTCGTGGGGCAGCGTGAGGCTCATGTCAGCGCCGTTGGCACTGGCTGCCGAGAAACCGAGCACACCGGCAAGCCCGATCTTCAGCCAACGTGCAGTGGCACCTTGGCCGAACACGGGCAAGACCCACAGCATGGAGAGTGCGCGCAGCACGTGCAGCAACGGGGCCGCAAGCAGCATCTCCAAGACATCGGTGCGCTCGACTTGGTCCATAGTGCGTCGTCAGAGCGAGCCCATGCGGCCAAAGGTGTTGCGCGTGAAATCGAGAATGGTCTCGATCATCCACGGCATGAGCAGCACCAAGGTCAGCGCCACCGCCAGCATCTTTGGGATCTGGGCGAGGGTTTGTTCTTGGACGCTGGTGACGGCTTGCAACACAGCGACGATGAGGCCCACCACGAGGCCGACAATCAACACCGGTGCTGCGAGCAGCATGGCGGTCCAGAGGGTTTCGCGGGCAATGCCCACGACGGAATCGGGGTTCATGGGAGGCTCCTAGATCTGGAAACTCGTGAACAACGAACGCACCACCAAGTCCCAGCCATCCACCAGCACAAACAGCAAGATCTTGAATGGCGTCGAGATGATCACGGGCGGCAACATGAACATGCCCATGCTGAGGAGCACGCTGGCCACAACGAGATCCACGATGAGGAACGGCAGATAGACCAAGAAGCCCATCTGGAAGGCGGTGCGCAGTTCGGAGAGTGCAAAGGCGGGGATGAGCACGCGCAACGGAAGATCATCTGCGGTTTCCGGAGTCGGCGTGGCGGTGAGTTCCACCATCATCAACAAGTCTTCGTCGCGGGTTTGCGCGGCGAGGAAGCGACCTAGTTCCTGGCCGCCGATTTCTGCGGCCGCGCTCAGCTTCATTTCTTTGGCGAGGTAAGGCTGGAGCGCCTTGTCATTCACGGCCTGGATCACCGGATTCATGATGACCAAGGTCAGGAAGAAGGAGATGCCGAGCAAGACTTGATTGGGCGGCAGTTCCGGCACGCTGAGTGCGCGGCGCACGAAGGAGAGCACGATGATGATGCGCGTGAAACTCGTCACGGTCATCAGGAGTGCTGGTGCTAGAGCGAGCACCGTGAGAATCAATGCGATCTGCACGGGCGTCGAAAGATCTTCGATGTTGTCGCCACCGCTCGCGAGGCTGTCCGCCGCCTGCATGATGGGGCTCAAGGCCGCTTCGGGCGGCCGCGATTCGGGCGAAGCACTCGTGGCGGGCTCTTGAGCGAGCAGCGCCAAGGAGAGCATCGTCAGCACACAGAGTTGGCGTGTGAGGGCTTTCATGCTTCCAACTCCAGGCCCTGTTCGCGGCGCAGCAAGTGACGGAAGGCCGCGGGCACACGTTCAGCGCCACGCAGGTCTTCAGTGGCCGTGGCCGGGCTGGTTTGGCGCGCGCTCGGACGAGCAACAGGGCGCGGAGCGGGCGTCGTTTTGGTGGCTGGGAGTTCGTCGGCCTCTTCCGCAACCGGCGCCAACACGGCAACGGACTCGGTGGAAACAGCCGCTGCCGCCGGTGCAGGGGAACCCGTCAGTTCTTCCGCCGCGTAGTCGGCGATCAGTTGCACGCCGGTTTCCGCGGAGGCCAGCACGAGGGTGCGATTCTCGAAGCGCACCACATGCAGAGATTTCTTGGGCCCCAAGGAGAGCACGTCTTCGAGCTGCAATCGTTCGTTGCGCTTCGCAGGCAAGAGCCGTGCCTTCTTCATGAAGCGTGCTGCAAAGAACAGGGCCGCGACGAGCCCGGCCAACATGAGGAGGCCGACGAGCAGCGCTTGCAAGGGGCTGGTGGTGGTGCTGGTGGCGCCGTCTTTTTTCGCGTCCGCCTTAGGGAAGGGGCGTTTTGCGGGCGCGGCCTCGGAGGTCTGCGCACCTTGGCCGGCGACAGCAGCGTTTTCCTGCGGCGCAGGTGTGGTGGCGGCGTTCAGCGTTGTGTTGGTGGCGCTGCTCTCTTTCGTGGCATTGGGGAAGAAGTTCAGCGCGAACAGCAACACCGCCATCAGGCCGAAGCCTAAGAGGAGCTTTGGAAAGGTGCCGCGAAACGCAATGCGTCGGGCCACCTTGTTGTGCAACGAGGACATGTCCATGCCCACGCGTTACGCAACCGCTGGGCCGGGAGTGTTCAGGGACGAGGCTGTCGTGAATTGCGACACATGCTCAAGTGGCACGAGCGACTTGCGGGGATGGGGCGATTTGGACCTGTCCGTTTTTGCGGCGGTGTCCCGAATTGCGACGTGGAATCGCGCGACTGTGGAAACCTCGGACAGCTCTGGTCGCTAGCTCAAGTACTCCCAAGGCAGGTAGGGCGGAATGAGGGAGATCTCGGCGCCACGAATCTCAGGTCGCACGCAGCGCTGCACGGGCCGATGGTAAAGCGGCAGCACGAGGGCTTCGTGCTGGAGAATGGCCTCGAATTCCTCGTAGAGAACTTGACGCGCGAGGGGGTCGGCTTCGCTGCGCGCTTCGAGCAAGAGGCGTTGCACCTCTGTGTTGTCGAACCACGGTGTGAGCAAGCCATAGGGCCTGAGGAACATGCCTTGGGCGAAGGTGTCCGGATCGGGGTACTCAGCCAACCAACGGCCGAGCACTAGATCTGCGTTGGCTTCGTGCAGCGCCTTGAAGAACCCCGCCGGATCTGTCTCCGTGACTGTGATGCGAATGCCTTGCGCGCGTGCGGCGGAGAACAACAAAGATGCGACAGAGCGGAGTTGTCCATCGGGCAAAGGTGCGACGAGAACGGAAAGCTCTGTGGTGAGCAACTCCGCGGGCAGCGCGCCAAGGTCGCCGGACGCTGGCATCGTGCGTGTTGATGCTCCGATCATTCCCGGTGGGATGATGCCAGCGGCCCGTACGATGCGGCGCGGTAGAGCCTGCGCGAGGACTCCTGGCAGCGAGCACAGGCGCATGAACGCGCGCCGCGCGTTGGGCTGCGCGAGCACTCCTTTGCGTGCGTTGGCCAGCAGGAACACCGTATTGAGGCTTGGCGCCTCCAAGAAACCAGAGCCGAACTTCGGGTCTGCGCGCAATTGATCGGCTTCGTTGGCGCTGAGGTTTGCGATGGTCGAGTACGCGCCGCTCTTGAAGCCTTCCAGCGCTTCCGCGTGCCGTACGCCCATCTGGAACTCGAGCACCTGCGTGCGAGGCACGTGGCGACGCCAGCCAGTGACCGCGGCCAACTCCAGCACCTTGTCGGTGAACACACGCACGCGAAACGGCCCTGTCCCGATGGGCAGGAAGGTGCGACCTTCAGCTAGGACCGACGCCGGCATGATGGCCGTCGAGGGATGAGTGAGCATCGTGGGGAAGAACGGCACCGGCTGCGCGAGACGCAATTCCAACGTGGACTGATCGCAGATGTGCAGCCCGGCCAATCCCCGTCGCCGATGGAGACGAACCTCATCAGCGCCTTCAACAACATCAAGGATGCAGGGTGAGGTCCCGGCGTTCCGCAGCAATGACTCGAAGCTCGCGCGCACGTCGCCGGCGCTCAGTGCGTGGCCATCATGGAAGCGCACTTCGGGGCGCAGCTCGATGCGCCAAGAGCGCCCGCCGTCCGTGGTCGCAAGGGCCTTGGCGAGGTGCGGCCTCACCGACGAGCCCCAGCGCACGCGGGTCAGGGTCTCGAAGATGCATGGCAAGGCTTCACGTGCAGCGATTCCATGAGCCTTGCCGGGGTGCGTCGATCCAATGTGTTGCTTCAGCGGCACCACAATGCGCGTCGAGCGCTTGGCAATGCCGCTGCCCGGAGCACCAGGCTTCGCTTTCCAAGCGGCGGAGTAGTCGACGGTGGATCCGCGCACGCGCAAGCCGCGCACCAATGGACCTGACACCAACATCGTGGAGCCATGGAAAAGGGGCACCAACAGGGATTCCTGCGCCAGCAAGTCTTCGATCTGGGTGTAGGCGCGCGCGCGCAGCGTTGGGTCCTCTGCGGTGCGGCCGCGCGCGATCAGAGCATCAAGAGCACTAGAGCCAAAGAGCATGCGCAGCAGCCCCCGTTCGGAGTGCAACAGGCTGCTGGCAAAGGTGTCAGGGTCATCGTGATCCGCGATCCAGCGTCTGAATTGGAGTTCGTGACGCTCAGGGTGTTCCAGCGCATCGAGGTAGCCGGGCATGTCCCGCGATGTGATGCTCAGCTCAATGCCTGCCTCGCGCCAGCGTGCGATGAACTGCTTCAGCACCTCTAGGCCTTGATCCAACCACCAAGGATGCGCGGCTGCGCGCAGCTTGAGGGGCAAGTGCACGCCGAGTTCCTGCAACTGCTCACGGCATCGCGCCGGATCTTGCGCAGTCCCGCGCCGATTGGCGTCATGGCCGAGAAATCCGGGCGGGAGCATTCCCGCAGCCGGAACGAGGTTGGCCTTGCTAGCGCTCTCCCGCAGGCCCTCGACATCCGTAGCGAGCAAGAGCACACGCCGCAGTTCCGGGTTGGCCAACACACCGCCTGCAGCGCGTAGCGCCATGAAGTACAGCGTGCGATCCGCGCACTCGGTCGTGCGCGCGCCTAGGCGCGGATGTGTGAGGATGGTCTGAAGATCTTGAGGGACCATCTCGCGCACGACATCGAGCGTGCCGAGCTTCAATCCCTGCGCCATGGATGCACTGTTGCAACCCAAGTGAAAGCGCAGAGCTTCCAAGGGTGGGCGAAGCTCACTCCAGTGCTGGTCGTAGCGCACAAAGAGCGCATGCCGTTCGTTGCGCTCGGCGAGGCGGAAAGGCCCCGTGCCCACAAAGCCTTTTCCGTCCATGGAACGAATGGCTATGCCTAGATCCGGGGCCGCGAGCAAGGCAGGGAGAATCGGTAGAGGGCCTGTGAGTCGCAGAACGAGGCGATCTTCCGCCGGAGCTTCGATGGCGCTCGGCTGCAGCAAGTCCAAGCCGGCGCGAATCCAGCCCACGGAATGTTCGAGCGCGTGTTGCAGACTCTCACGCGCTGCAGCAGCGGTGAAAGGACGGCCGTCATGAAACAGCACACCACTGCGCAAGGTGATTTCGAAGCGGGTTGCATCGTGGCTCATGGCAAAGCCGAGCGCAAGATGTGGTTGAACACGGCCGCCAATACCGCTGATGAACAGCGGCTCATGGACGCAGGCCAGCATCTCCGTGTGGTCGCGCATGCGCGACTCGGCGGGATCTGCGGAGAAGCCGGGTGTTGCTAGCCCGATTTCCAAGATGCCACCGCTGACGCTCTCTTCAGGTGCATCCGGTTGCAGCACCTCCGACGCGCTGCCGCGCAGAATCGCGAGGTTGGCGGCCACGCGGTCGAGGCGATCTCTGAGCGGCTTCGCGACCTCGGGTCCTAATTGCCCCATGACCGCAGCGCCTCGAGCAACCGCGGTGTCGGCTTCTTCGATGCTGCGCAGCGCGAAAGCTGATTCCGCGCGCGATGTTTCCGCCTCAGCCCGCAACGCTAGTGGCAGTGTTTCGGGCTGGCGCAGGCAATCGCGTGCCGCTTCGAACGCCGCTGTGTGATCACCCTCGAAAGCTGCCGCACGCGCGAGAAGGAGGAGTGCTGTTCCACGGCGCACATCGTCGCCGTGAAGGGCCGCCGAAGTGACGAGCGCTTGAGCTGCGCGGCGTGCATTGGCCGCGTGGCCAGCTTGGAGTTCTTGGCGCGCGAAGCTCTCGGCGCGCCGGAAAATCAACGCTGTCGCCTGCCCTTCGATGGCATGATCCATCACCATGGCGAGGGTGGATGTGTCGTGCTCAGAGACACGCTTGTCGAGTTGTTCGGCGGCGCGTTGATGAATGAGCCGGCGCTTGCGGACAGGCACGTCCGCGCTCAGCACCGCGCGCACGACCGCCGAAGGAACGAACAACCAATCCTCACCGCCGCGCAACGCATCCTGCATCAATCCCCGTTCACAGAGTTTCTCGAGCGCGGATTCGTCAGGCGCATGACCGAGGGCTGCGGCGAGGGTCTGCAACGGGAATCGTTCGCCGAGCACAGCCGCAGTGCTGAGGATTTCGCGCGTGGGTTCGGTTAGTCCTTCGAGACGCTGCTCCACGATGTGGCGAACTGCGAGCGGCAACTCTTGGATATTCGCAGCCGTTCCCACGACGAAGTGCCCCGCGGCATTGCGCACGAGTGCTGAGCTGTCCCGTTCAGCCTTCAAGATCTCGATGGTGAACAGAGGATTGCCATCGGTTGCGTGCCACAGGCGCTCGATGAACGCGGAGTCGTCTACCGGGCCACCGAGGAAGCCTTCTACGAGCAGGCCGTATGCGTCGCGCTCCAACGGGCCGAGGCGAATCTGATGCAGCCCCGAGTCTCCGGCGAGTTGGCGTTGCAATCTTGTGGGTGGTGATTCAGGATCGCGTCCTGTTTCCACGCAAGACACCACCATGAGAACGCGTTGCTTCTGCAATCGGTGGTAAAGCGCGGCCACGGTTTCGGTTTGCCAGGGGACACTGTGCAGATTCTCGAGATGCAGCACAGTTGTTTGCGGCAATTGCGACATCAAACGACCAAGGACCTCGGCCAGGGGCAGCGCGCTGGCCGTGTTTCCGGCTGTCCCGTTGAGGTTCTCCAACATGGGCAGCACAGCTTGCAGTTGCGGCAAGAGGTGCGGCAATACGGCTTGGAGAGTGGTGGTGTTCTTATGCTGCTCCAGCACGGAACGCACCATCTCTGTCCAGCCAGAGAGTGCGTCGCCGCTGAAGGTGACGGTGAACAAGGCATCGCCCCGTGCGCGAACCTGTTCCGCGAACTCCTCCACGAGGCGCGTGCGACCGGAGCCGGGATCCCCGGTGAGAACGACGAGTTGCGCGCGGCCCGCGGAGGCGGCATCCAAAGCCGAACTGAGGAGTGTGTACTCCCGTTCTCGGCCGACGAAGGCGCCCACATGGTGGCCTTCGCGCAAGACGGGCGGTGGGCGGGTGAGGATGGCGGAACCTGCTGCAGTGCCGGAGAGTCGATGCAGCGCCTCGCGCAGCCCCCGCGCCACAGCCGCCGCATCTGCGGGTCGGTCTTCCTTGCGTTTGGCCAGACAGCCTAGAACGAGCGTCTCGAGTTCGTGGTCGAGTTGCAAGCCTGCGCGCGTGAAACTCTTCGGGGTCTCGTGCAGGATGCGATGCAGGACGGCATCTTGGTCGCCGCGAAAAGGCGGACGACCGAGAATGCACTCATAGAGCAGAACGCCTAAGGCATAGATGTCGCTAGCGGCATCCACGTCATCGCCGCGCACCTGTTCAGGCGCGAGGTAGGCGAGGGTGCCGATCATCAGCCCCGTGCGCGTGATGTGCTCATCTCCTTGCGCGCGCGCCAGTCCAAAGTCCATGACACGTGCGCGCAGGGCACCGCCGTCTTCGCGCGAGATCATGACATTGCCGGGCTTCAGGTCACGGTGCAGGACCCCGTGCGCATGGCAGTAAGTCACCGCCTCGGCCACTTGCGTACACACAGCGAGCACGTCGGCGAGGGCGAGGCCACCACCTTTGACGTGTTCGCGCAAGGTGCTGCCTTGCACGAGGGGCATCACGAACCACACGCCTTCGTCATCCCGCCCAAGGTCGTGCACGGGCACAATGCCCGGATGGTCCATGCGCGCCACAATGCGAGCTTCGCGCAGGATGCGCTCTTCAGCGTCCGGCGTGATGGACACGCGCGGGACGATCTTCACCGCCACATCGCGTTCGAGAAGCAGGTCCTTCGCGGCATAGACAACACCCATGCCTCCGCGCCCGAGTTCGGACACGATGCGATAGCGACCTTGGAGCGTACGGCCGAGCATGGTGGGTCTAGATCGGGCGCGCTGCTGCATCATGCCAGACAGCGGGCCTGAATCCGAAGCGCATCCTACGCACTAGCGTGGCAGGACCCGCCAAAAGATGCGGCGGGTGCGGCCTGGTCAGAGATCTAGTGCAGCAGCGCTTTCCGCACGATTCATCACGAAATCGAAGCGTGCTTGTGGGTCTTTGCCCATCAATTCCGAAATGGTTTTTTCCGCAGCCAAGGGCTCGGGGATTCCCACTTTCAAGAGGCGCCGCCTAGCGGGGTCGAGGGTGGTCGCCCACAGCGTTTCGGCCATCATTTCGCCAAGGCCTTTGAAGCGCGTGATCTCGGCCTTGCCGCGGTGCTCCAACAGGAGCTTGTCCCGCGCAGCTTCATCCGCGGCCCAATAAGTCTCTTTGCCAATGTCCACGCGATAGAGCGGAGGCTGAGCGACGTAGAGCCGACCCGCACGAATGAGCCCCGGGAACATGCGATAGAAGAATGTGAGGAGGAGCGTGGTGATGTGGTGACCATCGCTGTCGGCATCGGCGAGGAGAATCACGCGCCCATAGCGGAGCTTCTCCAAGTCGAAGTGTTCGCCGATGCCGCAACCGAGCGCTGTGGTCAGATCATTCAG
>Ga0233425_10006827_pt1 | contig 16511 bp, 12 predicted proteins | sample Watercolumn_Towu_2_FD_181712 | JGI IMG/M metagenome (GOLD analysis project Ga0233425, IMG submission 181712) | Freshwater microbial communities from Lake Towuti, South Sulawesi, Indonesia - Watercolumn_Towuti2014_140_MG | ecosystem: Environmental > Aquatic > Freshwater > Lake | place... | reverse complement strand
CAGCCAGGTGCTCGGATACCCTCCCGGCGAGAGCGGCGCGCTGCTGGACGACTACCGGCGGATCACGCGTCGTGCACGGGGGGTTGTGGAGAGGGTGTTCTACGCGTGAGCGGCTCCGACGCGAGCAAGGTCCGAGGACCTCAGCGCGCCGGGGTCCTGGATGCTCTGCGGGTCGGCGAGTTCCGCGCCCTGGTGGGCGCGCAGATCGCGAGCGAGGCCGGCGACCAGGTCGCGAGGGTCGCTCTGGCGCTGCTCGTCCTGGCCGATACGGGCTCGGCCCTGCTCGCCGCTGCCACGTTCGCCGTCTCGTTCGTGCCGACCTTCCTGGGTGCGGCACTCCTCGGGCCGCTGGCCGACCGGTTCAGCCGCAAGTCGCTCATGCTCCTCGCCGACGTGGCCCGGGCCGCGGCTGTCGGCGCGCTCGCGCTCGCCGCCGGCCCCGATGCCCCGCTCTGGCTGCTCTTCGCGCTGCTGTTCGTCGCCGAGCTGTTCACTCCGCTGTTCGAGTCGGCGCGCGCGGCCTCCATCCCGGACATCCTGCCGACGCCCGGCCTCGTCACCGCCGGCACGGGCCTCACCCGCTCGCTGCACCTGGCCAACCAGGCGATCGGCCTGGTCGCAGGCGGCCTGATCGTGCAGCTGACCAGCCCCCGCGTCGCACTGTTCGTCAACGCCCTGTCGTTCATCGTCTCCTACGCGATCATCGCGGCCTTCATGCGCAGCAGGCCGGCGTCGCTGGAGGGCACCTCGTCCGTGGGCGAGCTGCTCGCCGACCTGCGCGACGGCTTCACGATGCTCATGGGCGACGTGTCGAGACGGGCGCTGGTCCTGCTCGGATGGGGGATGGCCGCCTCCCTCGTCGCGCCCGAGGCGGTGGCCCTGGCCTACGTGCGCAGCAACGACGAGCTCGATGCGTTCGGCGGCGTCCTCATGGCCGCTGTCATCACGGGCGCTGCACTCGGCTCCATCCTGGTCGGCCGGCGACGGCCGGCCGACCAGCTCGACCTGGTGCTGCCGCTCGCCATCGGCGTGTGCCTGCCGCTGCTGCTCACCGGCATCGAGCCGCCGATCGTCGTGCTCATCGTGCTGTGGTTCCTGTCGGGCATGGCGCAGGCGTTCCTCGTGCCCGTCATGTCGTTCACGACGCTGCTCACCCCCAACGACAACCGCGGCCGCGTCGTCGGCATCGCGAGCGCGGGCTTCGCCGCGTTCACGGCGCTCGGCTACCTCGTGTCCGGCTGGGTGGCCGACCGCACCTCGCCCGCCTTCTCCGTCACGTTCATGGCGGTCGTGGGGCTCGTGGTCGTCAGCATCGCGTTCCTGCGCTGGCCGGCGCGCCGCCTGGTGGACGACCTGCGCGGGCTCGAGGACGGCGGCTGACCCGGCTCAGCCCGCCAGCCACGCCTCGACGGCCGCACGGTCGACGTCGAGCGCGCGCTGGTCGTCGCGGCCGATGGTCGCGCCGTCGCGCGGCACCAGCTCCACCACGCCGCCGGGCCGCCGCCACGTCGCGACGACCGCGCCGCGGACCAGGGCGGTGGACCGGAACAGCCCGTTGCTGGTGACGACGCCGGCCTCGTCGGGGCCGACGACCCAGTCGCGCGATGCCCACCCGTGCAGCACCGGGTCGAACGGACCGAGCAGGACCGGCGACGGCAGCTCCGATGCCTGCGGCGCCCGGAGGGCGACGAGGCCGCCCCCGAGCTCGACGAGCCCGCGCACCGAGCGCAGTCCTGCGCGGACGTCGCGCAGTCCCAGCCCCGACCATGCGGCGAGGTCCCGGTCGGACGCGGGGCCGTGCCCCGCGAGGTAGCGGCGCGCGAGCTCGGCCAGAGCGGCGTCGCGGTCGACCGGCCGCTGCTCGCCGAGCCAGTCGCGCGGGTCGACGAACGCCTGCTCGCCGTCGACCATCGGGCCGCGCAGGCACAGCCCGGCGAAGGACGCGGCGCCGAGGATGTGCACGAGCGCCTGCCCCTGCGTGCGCACGCCGGCCGAGTCGAGCGCCTCGCGCAGCTGCGCCCGCGTGCGCGGTCCCTGCGTCACGAGCTCGCGGGAGACCGTGGCGACGCCTCGCTCGGCCATGGCCGGGTCGACACCTTCCTGCTCGAGCCGGCGGCGGTTGCTCGTGAGCAGGGGCGGCGTGGTGAGGGCGTGCAGCCAAGCGCGGTCTTCGCTGCGCACGAGGTGCAGCGTGCCGCGGCACAGCCAGTCGACGACGAGCGAGCGGTCGTCGGTCAGGCACCGGTCGACCTCCGCCGACGACGCGGTCGTCGACCGCGCCCGGACCGCGAGCCGGAAGCCCACAGGGTCCTGCGCCTGGACGGCCGTGATCCGCTCGACCACGGCCACCGGGCCGTCGGCGTCGCGGGCCGTCAGCAGCTGCGCCGACAGCCGCTCGCGCGCGATCGCGGCATCGAGGGGCACGTCGCGATCGAACCACAGCGTCCGCTCGGGCGACCGCGACGGGCCCTCGCCCGGCGCGACCGGTACCGTCCGCATCACAGGTGTCGAGGTCGGTGGGGGCAGGGTGTCTCAAAGCGCGCCGCGGCTTGCTGGGCTGCGCTCGCGCCTGCCCCGGCAGGTGCGGGCCCCGCTGCGCAACGCCGTCGACTTCCGCGAGGGGCTCTGGCCGCTCGACCGCGCCTACCGCACCCTGCAGCGCCGGGCCCCTGCCCGGCCGGAGGGCTTCCACGACAAGGTGCTGTTCCGCATGGCGTGGGACCGGCGCCCGCTGCTCACCACGCTGGTCGACAAGGCAGCCTCCCGCGACTACGTCGCAGCACGGGTCGGCCACCAGTACCTGCCGGCGCAGCTCGGCCTCTGGGACGACGCCGCGGCGGTGCCCTTCGACGAGCTGCCGACCGACGCCGCGATCAAGGCCACGCACGGCTCGGGCGGCGTGATCGTGCGGTGGTCCGGAGCGCCGCGCGGCACCCGGCTGCCCGGCCCGGCCGAGGGCCCGCTGTGGTCGCGGCACCAGGTGCACCCCGACGACTTCGACGCCGACCGGGCCCGGGCCCTGCTGCGTCTGTGGCTGGGGCAGTCCTACGAGCACGGCCCGCACCGCCTGCCGGAGTGGGCCTACCGCGATGTGCCGCACCGGGTGATGGCCGAGGAGGTGCTGGGCCGCGACGGCCTCGTCGCGCGCGACCTCAAGATCGACGTGTTCGACGGCGTTGCGTCGCACACGTGCGTCGTCGAGGGCCGATTCGTCGACCGGCGCGCGGCGATGATGACCCGCGACTGGACGATGCGGGACACCCCGTACCCGGACGTGCCGCTGCCGGACCGGCCCCCCGAGCGGCCTGGGCTCATGGACGAGGCGTACGCCGTGGCGGAGGAGCTCGGCCGCGGTCTCGACTACGTCCGCGTCGACATCTACGACCTCGGCGACCGGATCGTCGTGGGCGAGCTGACGGTGTACCCGGCCGGCGGGGCGAAGCGCTTCGAGCCGCCGTCCTTCGAGCTCGAGCAGGGCCGCCGCTGGACGCTCGCGCCCGAGGTCGTCGAGGCTGCTGCCGTCGCGGCGCACGCGGGAGGGGAGGGCTGATGGCCGAGGAGACCGCCCGGGGGGCGGAGCAGACGCGGGGCGGGGAGGGCGACCGCCCCCTCGCCGGCCTGCGCGACCGGCTCCCGAGGCCTGTGCGCACCGCCCTGCACGCGGCCGTCGACGCCCCCCGCGGGCTGTGGCCGAAGTCGCGCGCCTACCGCACCCTCGAGCGGCTCGCGGGCGACGACCCGCAGACCTACCGCGACAAGATCCGCTACCGCCTCGCCTGGGACCGGCGGCCTTTCCTCGTCACCTTCGCCGACAAGGTGGCCATGCGCGACTACGTCGCGGACCGCGTCGGCGAGCGGCACCTGCCCGAGCTCTACGGGGTCTGGGACCGCGCCGAGGACATCGACTGGGGATCGCTCCCGGAGGGCATGGCCATCAAGGCCGCCCACGGGTCGGGCGGCGTGATCGTGCGCTGGGACGGCGCGCCGCGCGGCCGTCAGCTGCCGGCTATCGCGAGCACCGCCCTGTGGACCCGCCACCTGGTGCACCCCGACGACTTTGACGCCGACCGCGCGACCGCGCTGCTCGCCTACTGGCTGACGCTGTCCTACGAGCACGGACCGCACCGGCTCCCCGAATGGGCCTACAGCCAGGTGCCCCACCGGGTCCTGGCCGAGGAGCTCATGCTCGACCCCAGCCGGACGACCGTGGCTCCCGACTACAAGTTCCTCGTCTTCGACGGCCGCGTGTCGCATATCGCCGTGATCGCCGACCGCTTCTCGGGCGAACGTCTCGCCCTGATGACCCCCGACTGGGAGCAGCTGCCCGTGGCCTCGCACTTCGGCGAGATGCCCGAGCCGCCGCCTCCTCCCACGTCGCTCAGCGATGCCATCGCGATGGCGGAGACGCTCGGCGAGGGGCTCGACTACGTCCGGGTCGACCTCTACGACCCGGGCGACCGGCTCGTCGTCGGAGAGCTGACGGCGTCGCCGGGCGGCGGGCTCGCGGAGTTCGAGCCGGCCGAGTACGAGGCCCTGATCGGCACGTACTGGACGATCCCGGACGAGGTGCGCGAGAACCGCGCGCGGATGCTGGCCGCCCGGAAGCGGTAGGCGCGCGGCGTTCCGTCCCGAGGGACGTGCCTCGCGCCCGCGACGCGAGGCCCGGCACGCTGCCGGTATGACCGCTGCCACGAGCGACCGCCCCGAGCTCGGCATCGACGTCGATGCCGACGGCATCCGCACCAACTGCCTCGTCGCGGGCGACGAGGCAGCGCCGCCCGTCATGCTGCTGCACGGATCCGGCCCCGGCGTCACGGCGTACGCCAACTGGCGGCTGACCATCCCGGCGTTGGCGCAGCGGATGCGGGTCGTCGCGCCCGACCTCGTCGGCTTCGGCTTCACCGAGCGGCCCGAGGGCGTCGAGTACTCGATGCAGCGGTGGGTCGACCAGGCGGTGGGCGTCCTCGACGAGCTCGGCATCGACCGGGCCTCGCTCGTAGGCAACAGCTTCGGCGGCGCTCTGGCTCTCAGCCTCGCAGCCCGCCACCCCGACCGCGTCGACCGGCTCGTCCTCATGGGCAGCGTGGGTGTGCCGTTCGAGATCACCGAGGGCCTCGACGCAGTCTGGGGCTACCAGCCGTCGCCGGAGAACATGCGCCGGATCATGGACTACTTCGCGTGGTCTCGGGAGCTGGTCACCGACGAGCTCGCCGAGGTGCGCTACCGGGCCAGCGTCCAGCCGGGCTTCCAGGAGTCGTTCGAGGCGATGTTCCCCGCCCCCCGTCAGCGGTGGGTGGACGCGATGGTGACGCCCGACGACGTCATCGCCGCCCTGCCGCACCGCACTCTGGTGGTGCACGGCCGCGACGACCGGGTCATCCCGCTGGAGAACGCGCTGCACCTGCTGCGCACGCTCCCGGACGTCCGCCTCCACGTGTTCGGCCGCTGCGGGCACTGGACGCAGATCGAGCACGCCGACGCGTTCAACCGGCTGGTCCTGGACTTCCTCGTCGCCTGACGTCGCCTAGGGTCGCAGGGTGCCGGCCTACGAGATCGTGCCGGGCGACGCAGCCTCGCCCGTGGTCCTGCATGTGCCGCACTCGTCGACGTGGATCCCCGACGACGTGCGCGCCGGGATCCTGCTCGACGACGCCGCCCTGCGCGACGAGCTGGCCGCGATGACCGACGCGTGCACGGACCTCGTGGCGCTGCTCGCCGCCGACGCGTCGTCGCCGCGCCCCTGGGCCTTCGTCAACCGGGCGTCGCGGCTCGTCGTCGACCCCGAGCGCTTCACCGACCCCGCCGCCGAGGAGATGGAGGCCGTGGGGATGGGTGCGGTCTACACCTCCACGTCGCAGCGCACGCCCCTGCGCGAGGCGGAGCCGGAGTACCGCGCGGCTCTGCTCGACGAGTACTTCCACCCGTACGCCGCCGCGCTCGCGGACCTGGTCGACGCGCGGCTCGAGGCGTGCGGCCGGGCGGTGATCCTCGACGTCCACTCCTATCCCGCCGCAGCCCTCCCGTACGAGCTCCATGCGGCCGACGAGCGCCCGCCGGTGTGCCTCGGCACGGACGCTGCTCATACGTCGGCCGCCCTCCTCGAGGCCGCACGCACGGCGTTCGGCGGCTGGGACGTCGCGACCGACCAGCCCTTCAGCGGCACGTACGTGCCGCTGCGCCACTACCGCCGCGACACCCGCGTCGAGTCGCTCATGCTGGAGATCCGCCGCGACCAGTACCTGGCCCCCGGCAACGGCCCGGAGGACGAGCGCATCGCCGAGCTGGCCCTCGCGGTCGCCGAGCTCGTGGCCGCGGCCGGCCGGCCCTCCGTCCGCTAACCCGGTCCCGGCCGCGACATCAGGCGTCCGGACTCCGGCGTGCCGGCAGTCACGTTTCGCGAACAGCGGTGCGGGGAACGGTGACGCCCGCGTCCCGAGATCCGGGCGCGAGGAGGCGCGCTCGCGCGCGGTGGGGGTCGGAGACGACATGCAGGCATGGCCCGGATCGGCGCAGCCGCTGGGCGCCACGTACGACGGCGCCGGGACGAACTTCGCGGTGTTCTCGTCGGTGGCGGACGCGGTGCAGCTGTGCCTGTTCGACGGCGACGACGAGCACTGCGTCGAGCTGACGGAGCGCGACGCCGACGTCTGGCACGCCTACCTCCCCGGCGTCGAGCCGGGGCAGCGCTACGGCTACCGGGTGCACGGGCCCTTCGACCCTGCGCAGGGGCTGCGCTGCAACCCCGCGAAGCTGCTGCTCGACCCGTACGCCACTGCGGTCGACGGCGAGCTGCGCTGGGACGAGGCGGTGTTCGGGTACCGCTGGGACGACCACGAGGCCCGTAACGACCTCGACAGCGCCGCGTTCGTGCCCAAGGGCGTCGTCACCAACCCCTACTTCGACTGGCAGGACGACCGCCATCCGCGGATCCCGTACCACGAGACGGTGGTCTACGAGGCGCACGTGAAGGGGCTCACCGCGACGCACCCGGAGATCCCCGAGGACATCCGCGGCACGTACCAGGCGGTCGCGCACCCGGTGATGATCGAGCACTACAGGCGGCTGGGCATCACCGCTGTGGAGCTCATGCCGGTGCACGAGTTCGTTCAGGACCACCATCTGCTCGAGCGCGGGCTGCGCAACTACTGGGGCTACAACTCCCTGGGCTTCCTGGCCCCGCACCACGGCTACGCCGCCAACGGCACCTCCGGCCAGCAGGTGCAGGAGTTCAAGACGATGGTGCGCGATCTGCACCGCGCCGGTATCGAGGTCATCCTCGACGTCGTCTACAACCACACCGCCGAGGGCAACCACCTCGGACCGACCCTGTCCTTCCGCGGCCTGGACAACGCCGCGTACTACCGCCTCGTCGACGGCGACGCCGCCCACTACTACGACACCACCGGCACCGGGAACAGCCTGCTCATGCGCAGCCCGCACGTGCTGCAGCTCATCCTGGACTCGCTGCGCTACTGGGTGCAGGAGATGCACGTCGACGGCTTCCGGTTCGACCTGGCTGCGACCCTGGCGCGCCAGTTCCACGAGGTCGACCGGCTGAGCGCGTTCTTCGACCTGTGCCAGCAGGACCCGGTGGTGAGCCGCGCCAAGCTCATCGCCGAGCCGTGGGACGTCGGCGACGGCGGGTACCAGGTCGGCAACTTCCCGCCGCTGTGGACCGAGTGGAACGGCCGGTACCGCGACACCGTCCGCGACTTCTGGCGCGGCGAGCATGCCACCGTCCCCGAGCTGGCCTCGCGGTTCATGGGGTCGAGCGACCTCTACGAGTCGAGCGGCCGTCGGCCGTACGCCTCGGTCAACTTCGTGACGGCCCACGACGGCTTCACCCTGCGCGACCTCGTGTCGTACAACGACAAGCACAACGAGGCCAACGGCGAGGGAGGAGCCGACGGAGAGTCGCACAACCGGTCGTGGAACTGCGGCGCCGAGGGTCCCACCCACGATCCCGAGGTGAACGAGCTGCGGGCGCGGCAGCAGCGCAACCTCCTCACCACCCTGCTGCTCAGCCAGGGGGTGCCGATGCTGCTGCACGGCGACGAGCTGGGCCGCACGCAGGACGGCAACAACAACGCCTACTGCCAGGACTCCGAGCTGTCCTGGATCGACTGGACTGCGGTCGACGACGAGCTCCTCGAGTTCGTCGGCCGGGTCAGCAGCCTGCGCCGCGACCACCCGGTGTTCCGGCGCCGGCGGTTCTTCCAGGGCGAGCCCGTCCGGGGGCACAGCGACCTGCACGACGTCGCCTGGTTCCGGCCCGACGGCCGCGAGATGGACGACGAGGACTGGGACTCCGGCTTCGCGCGCTCGCTCGGGGTCTTCCTCAACGGCGAGGCGATCCCCGAGCCGGGGCCGCGCGGCGAACGGGTGGTCGACGACTCGTTCCTGGTGCTGTTCAACGCCGACGACGACGCGCAGGAGTTCGTCCTGCCCGAGCGCGGGTTCGGCGCCGCGTGGGAGGTGGAGGTCGACACCTCCGCCCCGGACGGCGCCGGGCAGGACGGCGCGGTCGAGGCGGGCGGCACCGTCAAGGTCGCATCGCGCGGCACCCTCGTGCTGCGGCGGCAGGCGTGAGCCACCCGGTCGGCCGGCCCGTGCGGTCGACGTACCGCTTCCAGCTCGGGCCCGGGCGCGGCTTTGCCGCCGTCGCGGCAGCAGCCGACCACCTGGCCGACCTCGGCGTGTCGCACGCGTACCTGTCGCCGGTGCTGGCCGCCGGCCCGGGCTCGACCCACGGCTACGACGTCGTCGACCACGCGCGCATCAACCCCGAGCTCGGCGGCGAGGAGGGTCTGCTCGCCGCGGCCGAGGCCCTGCACCGCAGTGGCATCGGGCTGGTCGTCGACGTGGTGCCCAACCACATGGCGATCCCCGTGCCGGAGAGCCTCAACGCCGTGCTGTGGAGCGTGCTGCGCGACGGGCCGACGTCGGGGTACGCGCGCTGGTTCGACGTCGACTGGCGCGAGCACCGGTCGCTGCTCGTGCCTGTGCTCGGCCGACCGATCGACGAGGTGCTCGACGCCGGGGACCTGTCGCTCGACGAGCTCGACGGCGAGCCGGTGGTGCGCTACTTCGACCACGTGTTCCCGGTGCGCCGGGGCACGGAGGGGCTGCCGCTGGAGGCGCTGCTCGACTCGCAGCACTACCGGCTGGCCTACTGGCAGGTCAGCGACGAGGAGGTCAACTACCGGCGCTTCTTCGACGTCGACACGCTCGTGGCCGTGCGGGTGGAGGACGAGGGCGTGTTCGAGGCGACGCACGAGCTGCTGCTGAGACTCGTCGACGACGGCGTCGTCGACGGTCTGCGCATCGACCATCCCGACGGCCTGGCCGACCCGCGCGGCTACCTGAGGCGGCTGGCGTCGCGCACGGACGGAGCCTGGGTCGTCGTCGAGAAGATCCTCGAGCCCGGCGAGCTGCTGCCCAACGACTGGGCCTGCGCCGGCACGACCGGCTACGACGCGCTGCGGATGATCGGCGGGGCGCTCGTCGACCCCGCGGGGCGGCCCGCGCTCGTCGAGGCGTTCGCCGGTCACACCGGCGTCGATGCCCCGTTCGCCGACATCGTCGAGCAGTCCAAGGCCGACGTCCTCGACCAGGTGCTGGCGGCGGAGGTCGACCGGCTCGCCGCGTCGGCGTCGGCGGTGTGCCAGGCGGAGCTGCGGCTGCGGGACCACTCGCGCCGCGGCCTGCGCGAGGCGCTCGTCGAGCTGCTGGTGGCGATGCCGGTCTACCGCGCCTACGTCGTGCCGGGGGAGCCGGCCCCGCCGGCGGCGGTCGCCCTCGTCGAGGAGGCTGCCGGCACCGCGGTGGAGCGCCGTCCCGGGCGGGCCGCCGACATCCGGCTCGTGCGCGATCTCGTGCTGGGCCGGCTCGGCCGCTCGCCTGCGAAGGACGAGCTGCTCGTGCGCTTCCAGCAGACCTGCGGCCCGGTGATGGCCAAGGGTCTGGAGGACACGGCGTTCTACCGGTGGTTCCCGCTGATCGGGCTGGCCGAGGTGGGCGGCGAGCCCGATGCCATCGGGGTCGCACCGGACGAGCTGCACACGTGGGCGCGCCAGGCGCTCGTGTCGTGGCCCGAGGGGATGTCGACGCTGTCGACGCACGACACCAAGCGCAGCGAGGACGTGCGGGCCCGTCTGTCGCTGCTCTCGGAGGTGCCCTGGGAGTGGGCCACGGCAGTCCGCGCCTGGCATGCCGCGGCGCCCTTCGACGAGGACCTGGCCACGGAGTGGTTCGCGTGGCAGACGCTGGTGGGTGCGTGGCCCGTCGACGCCGAGCGGCTCTGGCCGGTGCTGCAGAAGTCGGTGCGCGAGGCCAAGCGGCTGACGTCGTGGACCGCGCCCGACGAGGAGTTCGAGAAGCGGCTGGAGGCGTGGCTGCACGACGTGCTGGCCGATGCCGACCTGGTCGGCAGCATCGAGCAGATGGTGGAGCGGCTGCACCCGGGGTTCGCCTCCCAGGTGCTCGCCCAGCGGCTGCTCCTCGGCATGCTGCCCGGCGTGCCGGACACCTACCAGGGCTGCGAGGTCGTCGATCTGTCGCTCGTCGACCCCGACAACCGGCGCGAGCCGGACGCCGGCCGCATCGGGGCGGCGCTCGACCGTGCCCGCGGCGGCGTCGACCCGGTCGCCGACCTCGATGCCGCCAAGGCGAAGGTCGTCCGAGCGACGACGCGGCTGCGCGCGGACCACCCGGAGTGGTTCGGCCGCAGTTCGCTGTACCTGCCGCTGGCGGCCGAGGGCGAGGCCGCCGACCATGTGCTCTCGCTGGCCCGTGGTGCGGCGGGTGCCGATGCTGTCGCCGTGGCCACGCGGCTGCCGCTGCGGCTGGCCTCGCGAGGCGGCTGGGCGGCCACGTCGCTCGAGCTGCCCGACGGCCGGTGGACCGACGTCCTCACCGGCGCCGTCCACGAGGGCGGCAGCGCCGACCTCTCCGCGCTGCTCGGCGGCTGGCCGGTCGCCCTGCTGGTCCGCGAGGACGCCCTCCCGTGACCGCGTTCGAGCTCTGGGCGCCCTCGGCGACGACGGCCGGGGTGCAGTGCGGAGGCCGGCTCGTGCCGCTGGCGCGGTCGCGTCCCGGCGGCTGGTGGGCCGGCGACGTCGACGGGCTGGAGCACGGCGCCGACTACTGGGTGTCTCTGGACGGCGAACGGCTGCCTGATCCGCGGTCGCGACGGCTCCCCACCGGTGTCCATGGCCCCTCGCGCTGGTGGGACCCGGCGTCGTTCCGCTGGACCGACGACGCCTGGTCGGGGCTCCCGCTCGAGGGCGGGTCGGTCTACGAGCTGCACGTCGGCACGTTCACCGAGCAGGGCACTCTCGACGCGGCGATCGGCCGGCTCGGGTACCTCGTGCAGCTCGGTATCCGGTTCGTGGAACTGATGCCGGTCGCCGCCTTCGACGGCGATCGGGGCTGGGGCTACGACGGCGTCGCGCCCTGGTCGGTGCACGAGGCGTACGGCGGGCCTGATGCGCTGTGCCGCTTCGTCGATGCTGCCCACGAGCGCGGGCTCGGCGTGATCCTCGACGTGGTGCACAACCACCTCGGGCCCTCGGGCGCCTACCTCCCGCGCTTCGGTCCGTGGTTCGCCTCCCGGCACTCCACGCCGTGGGGCGACGGCGTCAACCTGGACGGCGAGGGGTCCGACGGCGTCCGGGAACTGATCCTCGACTCCGCCCTGGCGCTGCTGCGCGACCACCACCTCGACGGGCTGAGGCTCGATGCCGTCCACGAGCTGCGCGACGACCGTGCGACGCACATCCTCGAGGAGCTCGCCGAGGCGGTCGCCGCCTTGGGGGAGGAGCTCGGGCGCACCCTGCATCTGATCGCCGAGAGCGACCGCAACGACCCGCGCACCGTGACCCCGCGGGCGCTCGGGGGCCTCGGCATCGATGCGCAGTGGGACGACGACGTGCATCACGCGCTGCACGTGTGGCTCACCGGCGACACCGGGGGCTACTACGCGGACTTCGCCGAGCCCGGCGCGCTGCACGCCGTGCTCGACGGCGCCTTCCTGCATGCGGGCACCTGGTCGACGTTCCGGGGACGTACCCACGGGCGCCCGGTGGACCGGTCGCGAGTGGAGCCGTGGCGTTTCGTGGTGTCGCTGCAGACGCACGACCAGGTGGGCAACCGCGCCTTCGGCGAGCGCCTCGGCCATCTCGTCGACGACCTGGGCCGGGCGGCGGCGGGTGCGGCTCTGGTGCTGGCGTCGCCGTTCACGCCGATGCTGTTCATGGGCGAGGAGTGGGGCGCATCGACCCCGTGGCAGTTCTTCTCGTCGTTCCCCGACCCCGGTCTCGGCCGCGCCGTGACGGAGGGCCGTCGTGCGGAGATGTCGGCCCACAGCGACGAGTTCGGCGGCGACGACGTGCCCGACCCGCAGGACCCGGCCACGCGCGGGCGCAGCGTGCTGGTCTGGGCCGAGCGGGAGGAGCCGCCCCATGACCGCCTGCTGCGGTGGTACGCCGCGCTGCTGCACCTGCGTGCTCGAGAGCCCGCCCTGGCCGCGTGCACCTGGGACGGCTACGGCGTGCGGACCTCGTCCGAGGATGTCTGGGCCGTGCTGGCCCGGCAGGACCTCCGCGTGGTCGCGGCGAGGGCCGCTGCGGAGGTGGTGCTGGACTCGCCCGCCGACCAGGTGCTGCTGGCGTGGGACGACGACGTCGAGGTGCAGGGCTCGACGGTCCGGCTGGCCCGTGCGGGCGCCGTCGTCGTCCGCACGGCCTGAGCCCCGCCCCCGTTCGCGGCCGGTGCCGCAGCGCGGGAGGATGGCGGGCGTGACCGAGACCAGCAGCGTCGTCTGGAACGAGAGCGGCGACTACTCCGACATCCTGTACGCGACGACCGACGACGGCATCGCGAAGATCACCATCAACCGGCCCGAGGTGCACAACGCCTTCCGGCCGCAGACGATCATCGAGATCTCGCACGCGCTCAACGTCGCGCGCGAGGACGAGCGGGTCGGAGCGATCATCCTCACCGGCGCCGGCGACAAGGCGTTCTGCTCGGGCGGCGACCAGCGCGTGCGCGGCGACAGCGGCTACAAGACCGACGCCGGCGCCACCGGGCGCTTCCACGTGACCGACCTGCACGTGCAGATGCGCCGCACGCCCAAGCCGATCGTCGCAATGGTCGCGGGCTGGGCGATCGGCGGCGGCCACGTGCTGCACCTCGTGGCCGACCTCACCATCGCGGCCGACAATGCTCGCTTCGGCCAGGTGGGGCCCAAGGTCGGCTCGTTCGACGGCGGCTTCGGCGCCAGCATCCTCGCCGACCTGGTGGGCCCCAAGAAGGCCAAGGAGATCTGGTTCCTCTGCCGCCAGTACGACGCGCAGGAGGCCCACTCGATGGGCCTGGTCAACACCGTGGTGCCGCTCGCGGAGCTCGAGGCCACCACGGTCGCGTGGTGCCGCGAGATGCTGCAGCTCTCGCCGTTCGCCCTGCGCCTGCTCAAGGCGAGCTTCCACGCCTCGGAGGACGGCTACGCCGGCATCCAGCAGCTCGCCCACGACGCCAACCTGCTCTTCTACGGCTCCGCGGAGGCGCAGGAGGGTCGCGACGCGTTCAAGGAGAAGCGCACGCCGGACTTCGCGCAGTTCCCGCGCCGTCCCTGACGCGCGGGACCCGGATCCCCCGTTCGGACGTGTGCGACGCGCCGGGCGTCCGCTAGCCGATTGTGCCGGGCGCGCGAGTCGCGCATGCTGGCAGCCGGGGCAGGGCGAAGGACGGGGTCGGACGATGCGTGGAGGGGCGCCGCAGGCGTGGCTCGCGCTCACCACGGAGCTCGCCGCCGCCCAGGAGCCCGCCGACGTCGTCGATGTCGCCTCCGACGCCTGCCGGTCGCTGCTGGGGGCCAGCACCGTCGTCGTAGCCGTGCGCGATGCCGGCGGCGCGGAGCCGCACGGGCCGGTGCCCGCCCCGCGCGCGCCCGGCGACCACGAGCGGGTGTGGTGGCGGCCCGAGGGCGACCCCGGCCACCCCGGTCTGCTCGAGCTGCCGCTGGAGTCCGGCTCCTCCGCGCTCGGGGTGCTCAGGCTGGGTTGGGCCGAGGGCACGCAGCTCGACGACGAGCTGTTCGCGACGGCCGAGTCGGTAGCCGCGCTGTGCGGATCCGCACTGCGACGGGCGCTCGCCGGACGCGAGGAGGCCCGGGCGCGCCGCAGCGCCGAGTCGACGGCGTCGTGGCTGCGCACCCTGCAGGCCGTCGCGGGCGAGCTGGCCCACTCCACCGACATCGAGCAGGCCGCCACGATCGTCCTGCGCGCTGTCATTGACCAGCTCGGCGCCGACGCCGCGGTGCTGCACCTGCTCGACGACGACGCCGCGGTGTGCACGAGGTCGGTGTCCTTCGGCGAGGACTTCTCGCAGTGGAACACCTTCCGCGTCAGCGACTCGCGCCTGGCGAGCGAGCTCATGCGAGCGGGCCTGCCCGTCGTGGTGCACGACTTCGCCGACATGAAGGAGAGGTTCCCCGACCTCGCTGAGCGCGGCGTGAGCCAGCAGGCGTGGGCAACGGTGCTCGTCGCCACGGCCGGCCGACCGGTCGGCATCGCGTCCTTCGGCTGGTCCGAGGCGCGCGACTTCGACCTCGACGAGGTGGGCGTGCTGCAGGCCCTGGCCGACCATCTCGCCGCGGCCATGGAGCGTGCCAGGCTGCTGTCGAGCAACGCAGCGCTGCTGTCGGAGCAGGCGCGCATCGCGGGGGCGCTGCAGCGCTCGCTGCTGCCCCCGCCGCTGCCGAGCTGGCCCGGCGTCACGCTGGCTGCCGGCTACGAGCCGGCCGAGCTCGGCACCGAGGTCTGCGGCGACTTCTATGACGCGTTCCACGCCCATGACGGCGCGCTCGTCGTGGTGATCGGCGACGTCACCGGCCACGGGGTGGAGGCCGCCGGCCTCACCGGGATGGCCCGGCACACGCTGCGCGCGCTGGCCCGCGACCTACCGCCTGCGGAGTCGCTGCGCCGCCTCAACGAGGTGCTCGTCGAGTCCGTGCGCGCACCCGGCGAGGACCGTCTGCTCACCGCCGCGATCCTGCGCCTCACCCGGCGCGACGACGGCGTCGACGCCCACGTGGCGCTGGCCGGGCACTGCCTTCCCGTGCTGGTCCGCGGCGGCGACGCCGAGCACGTCGGCGAGCCCGGCATGCTGCTCGGAGCGTTCCCGGACTCCATCGTCGGCGAGCAGGTCGTGCATCTCGGCCACGGCGACGTCCTGCTCATGCACACGGACGGCGTGATCGAGGCCCGCCGCAACGGAATGGAGTTCGGCGAGGAGCGGCTGCTGCGCCTGCTCTCGGCGCTGGACCGCCCCGGCCCCGCCGACGTCGTCGACCGCGTGCTCGGCACGATCCGGTGGTTCCGCACGACCGCGCCCGACGACGTCGCCGTCGTCGCCCTGCAGGTCACCTGACCCGCTCGCGGGCCCGGGACCGGGCAGAGTGGGGGAGTGGACGTCGACCAGGAGGCACGCCGCCTGTACGCGCTGCCGCCCGAGGAGTTCGTCGCGGCCCGCGACGCCCTCGCCGCTCAGGCGCGCTCCGACGGTGATCGCGATGCGGCGTCGCGCATCAAGGCGCTGCGCCGGCCGACGTTGGTGGCGTGGCTGGCCAACCTGCTCGCCCGAGAGCGGCCGGACGAGGTGCGCGAGCTCGGCCGGATCGGCGCGGCGCTGCGCGAGGCCACGGCGACGCTGTCGGGCGACGACCTCAAGGCGCTGTCGCGCCAGCAGCAGCGCCTCGTGTCGGCCCTCGTCGGCCAGGCCGTCGAGCTCGCTGCGGCGTCGGGCCGTGCCGTGGGTGCCGACGCGCGCCGCGGCGTCGAGGACACCATCCGCGCCGCGCTCGCCGACGCCGATGCGGCCGAGGCGCTCGCGGCAGCCACTCTGTCGGACGGGCTCGCGCCCGAGACCGGCTTCCCGGGCGGGCTCGGGGCGGACGGGGCGGTCGCGGTCCTGCGGCCGGTGCCGCGCGCGACGAGCGACGACGAGGACGACCCCGAGGCCGCGAGGGCGGCGGCGCACCGGGCCGAGCTCGATGCCGCCAGACGGCGTGCGCAGGTGGCCGAGGCCCAGGAGCGGGCGGCTCGGCAGCGGCACGGCCGGGCGGTGAAGGCGGCCGAGGCCGCCGACCTCCACGTCGCCGCCACGGCGGACGAGGTCGACCGGCTGCGCGCGCTGCTGGACGAGGCGGTCGAGCAGGCGGAGTCCGCGGCTGCCGAGAGCGAGACGGCCGACGCCGAGGTCGACGAGGCGTCGGCCGCTCTCGAGCAGGCGGAGGCGGAGTCCGAGGCAGCTCGCGCGGCGCTGGCCGCGCTGGAGGGCTGAAACGTCAGGAGGCGGCGACGCCGTGGAAGAGCGCCGACACGTCGAGCGACGTGACATGCCGCGACGCCGCGAGCGAGACGTACTCGCGCGCGAGCGCGTCCTTGGCGATGCCGAACACGGTGCTCAGCAGCGCGATCGAGGCGGCGAGCTCGTCCGCAGGGACGCTGCTG
>Ga0233425_10006826_pt1 | contig 16513 bp, 18 predicted proteins | sample Watercolumn_Towu_2_FD_181712 | JGI IMG/M metagenome (GOLD analysis project Ga0233425, IMG submission 181712) | Freshwater microbial communities from Lake Towuti, South Sulawesi, Indonesia - Watercolumn_Towuti2014_140_MG | ecosystem: Environmental > Aquatic > Freshwater > Lake | place... | reverse complement strand
ATAAAATATTATCATTCGCCCGAAATGAATCTTTTTTGAATCCTTTTTCTTCTGGTTTGGCTACGCGCTCTCTTACTTTCACCATATAATTTTGGGTTAAATTTTTTGGATGATAGAATTGATTTTTTTAATCTTCACTTTGGATTGCAAATCGTGTAATTCTTTTTCTAAAATTTTTCCTTCGGAGGCGATCACGGCACTGCGTAATAAAAATTTTTGTAAGACAAAATTGGCGGTTTTCACCAGATCACTTTCATTTAAATTATTAGCCGCCTTGACCTCCATAAAATTAGAGCGCAAATGATTCTTTGACTTCATTGGCAAATTCGGTGAGAGCTTGTTTTACCACCTCGGTAAAATTGGGCACATTGGTCTGCCAAAAATCCCACCACTCCTGCGGGGCAGTTTCTTTTTGCGATAATTTCACAAACACCGAGGCTGATTCTTCATTGAGCAAGGGTAGAAGGCTAGCGCCGATCCTCTGTTCAGCCGCCGCCATAAACTGCGGAAAATATTCTTTTTTGGCTTCCTCGTCAAGCTTGTCGAATCCGACTTCATTTAAAATATTGACAATTAATTCTTCCAAAGGATTTTGCGTGGCCATATTTTTAAAATAGTGAATAATTTATAAACCAAACAAGTGACGTTTGTATTTTATCACCCAAGCCGAAGACAAAATTAAGCCAGCTACAAAACCAATCATGGCATTCAAAATAATATTTGGCTTGGCGATCCAAGGAGAGATCAGGGGTGCGCTCACGATTTTGAGCGCCACATCGCCGCCGATATATTCCCAACCGCGCGTCGCCACGGCATCAGTCACAGCGTTGGCCAGCGCGACCACATCATCTTTGGTACTATATACTGTTATTCTCATCAGGCTACTACCGTACTGCATCTCGCCTACTACATCTTTTTCCCATAGTTGTCGCTGTTTGCGCGCTGTCAAATTTTGCCATCTCGCTTTATCAAAAGTGGCATTGGGTGTATCCATTACTTTTTGCATAAAATCCGAGGTGCGCATTACCTGAGTGAGATTGTCGCCAATGCGCTCAGCTGATTTAGCCTGAGTATAGGGATCCACACCACTGCGGTCACGCGAAATAATGAGTACTTGGCTCTGCGCACTATATTTCCAGGGGAAAAGCAGGCTAATCGCCGCCGAGATCACCGCCAACAAAACCCCCCAGACAAAAATCAATTTAAAATTTTTTGCCAACAGGTCAAACATAAATTAAAATTTTATAATTAAATTTCTTTGACGCTTGCGACAATGTCAATAACTTTGCCTCTGCGCCAAATTTTTAAATTAAGACTGCGATTGTTGACTATATTATACCATAAATTTTCGGCATTCGCCAATTGTCCGCTCACCTGCAAAATGATGTCCCCGCTTTTGAGTAAAGTATTGCCAAAAATATTTTTTGAGACAGCAAAACCATTTACCAATTCACCATTAATCACAATCGGGCGCTCGGCAGAATACCACCCCTCCAATCCCAAAGTGTGATAAGCTAATTTTTGTGCACCCAAAATTCCTGGCAAAATCGCTACAATATAACGACTCACCATTACTTGACCATTATCATTGACTACACCAACAAAACGACCGTCATTGTCTACCACCCAGCTACCGGGCGCCAATTTAGTATTCACTTCATATACTATGGTCGGGGCGGTATCTAGATGCGGCCAATCACTAGCTTGGCTTAAATAATTTTCAACGATGCCATGATGCCAGGCAGAGGCGCCATAAGCATATAAATCCTGAGAAACTTTTAGACTATCGCTAAAATTGGCTACTTTAAATTGCTGTCCTGGATTATTAGGATTAACTTTTATAAATATCAGATTAGAGTAGCGATCGCGCACCGCGCGCACCACGTTCAAGACTGAACCGTTTTTTAAAACCACTTTCCAATTTTTATAGGCGCCATCATAATGAGGATAATACAGCGCCATCCAACCATCGGAAGAAATAAATGCCGCCTCGCCAATTTTTTTATCAGGATTGAGATAACTCAAATTAGCGCTGGTAGAAATTTCGCGATATACCGCTCCCAAGCGATCCTCACTCTCGGCGCGCACATTGTCAGAGAGTGTTTCACGCGATAATAGATTGCCGGATGAGGCACCGATTAAATTTTGCACACTACCTCCACTGGGCCACACCCAGCCTAGCAGTATCGCCGCGCCGGTTAAGCCGGCAAATAGTCCAAAAAAAACTGCTAGCAAGAGAATCTTAATATTTTGCCATTGCCGATGATTGGATACATTACAAGCGGGAGCGGGTAAATGAGGAGGTACGGTCATAAAAATAAATTATCAAAAATTATCTCCATTTAACAATTAAAAATAAAAATATTGCTAACAGCAAGCCATTGATTATAAAAAAAGAAATTTGTTTTTTCCAATTGATACCAGAAGGCAATAAATGAAATCTGCCCATTAGCCAGATATCATACCACAGCCAAAGTAGGACCAAAGCGCTAACAAAATATCCCAGCGGCCAGAGATACAAAACCCAAGCAATCTCAAAAACAAACAAACTAATTATCAGCATCCACCACCAGAATTTCTTGTTCCTCTCAACACCATATTCATACCACCACCAGGCGCTAAGCAATCCACTAAGGACCGTAGATAAAAATAAAATCCACAAATTGCTGATATTAAAAATTTGTAGAGAAATAGAAGCAAACGTGCCCACTAAAATTCCATAGAGGCCAGCCACACTGCACCAAAATCGCCAGCGACGATAAGGCTTTTGGGCAAAAGACAATAAATTTTGTCGGCGGGCTGGCAATAGATAGAAGCTGATAATCGGGAATAATAAATAGATAAAACCCACTAGTTGCCAAGTAATATTCCACTCAATAAATAATAATAAAATAGTAATACCCAGGTGAAAAACGATCAAAGTCAATAGGTGCCAGAATCGCTTTATCTCAGTGGGATAATAAGACAATCGCACCAAGACAAACCAGACTAAAATCCGTGCCACGACTAAAATCACCAAAATCCACCACACTGATACTCGTGGCAATAAGAACAAAAAAATTCCACCAAAAAACAGATCCAAAATAGCGGCCAATTTGGGATGAATGGAAATTGAATTTAATCTCATAATTGTTTTGATTATAGCATAAAAGTAGAGAAAAGACAATTATTTTACAGGGGGTGATGTTGTTTTGAGCGGGTTATGCGCCCACAGGCGCATCCCTGAGGCCTCGCGGCCGAGGAAAGCGAAAAACCACATCACTCCCTGTAAGTATACAATTTGATTTTTGCTCTTATTTATGCTAAAATTGTCGCATATGAGTTTGGCTAAAAACAAAAAAGCGCTATTTGATTATGAGATCCTGGAAAAATTCCAGGCTGGTTTGGTGTTAAGTGGGCAAGAAGTAAAATCCGTCAAAAATGGCCACATGTCGCTAAAAGGTGCTTATGTCACCTTCCACAATAGCGATGCTTATCTCACCAATGCCCATATTACCAAGTACAAACAAGCCGGAGCACTCAAAGATTATGATCCCACCGCTAGCCGCCGGCTCCTACTACGGAAACGGGAAATTCGCTATTTACAAGGAAAATCAGCCGAAAAGGGCTTGACAATTGTGCCACTTTCGGTGTATACTAAAAACCGTTTTATCAAGGTAGAAATCGCAGTGGGACGCGGCAAGAAACAATACGATAAACGCGAAGCCATCAAAAAGCGTGATACTGAGAGAGAAATAAAACGCAGCTTAAAAAGCTAGGGGGGTGCTGGGCATTGACAAAAATTGCTGAGTACGCTCGCATGCCGAGGGTGTTTCATACCTCGCAAATCCATGAGACACATAATAAGTGCAAACTTGTTATCAAAAGTGAAGAATGCATTTTCTGTCGCTCTTAGCGGCGGATGTTGCAACTTCGCTCCGGTAGCCGCTTAAGCGGCCACCCATCACCTGCGTGAGATTCCGTAGCGCAACGTGGTGTCACTTACGGAAAGTAGATAAAAATTGCCGTGAGACAATTTTTATTGAAAGTAACTCTCACTCGATTAGCGGAGTTTCGCTCGCTTATTATCCCCTAATCTAAAATCCTAAGCGCGCTAAGCATGTAGATGGTATATTCAAAATTATTTGGACGCGAGTTCAACTCTCGCCACCTCCACATAGGAGTAAATTATGCGCATTTCGCACAAACGCAAAAAAGAAGAACCAAAAAAACAATATCTCTTCAATGAGAGTATTACTTTTGACCGCGTGTTCACTTTGGATTCCAACGGCAGTGCACTTGGTGTGCTCAACACCGCCGACGCTATCCGCCAAGCGCGCGAACAAGAATTGGATTTGGTGATTATCAATCCCAAAGCCGAGCCACCGATTGCCAAAATAATGGACTTCGGCCAATTCCGCTACAGTCAAGAAAAAGAACAACGTCTGCGCAAAGCCCACCAACACGTGGTGGATACCAAAGTGGTGCGTATGTCACTGCGCATCGGTAAACATGATATGGATATTCGCAAGACTCAAACGCTGAAATTTCTCAATGAAGGTGATAAAGTAAAAATAGAGATCGTCTTGCGTGGGAGAGAAAATCAACAAGGCGCCTTAGCCTTTGATCTAATAAAAAATTTCATCAGTGACGTCAATACCGAAATTGCCACCAGATTTGAACAAGCATCAGAGAGACAAGGCAACAAAATTACTGCTATCATTGTAAAAAATTAAATTAAAAATATGCCAAAGATGAAAACACACAAAGCCACTGCCAAACGTTTCCGCGTGACCAAAAAAGGCAAAATTGTGAAACGCAAGAGTGGCCAAAACCATTTTAACTCCCGTGAAAACGGTAAAGTAGGTCGTAACAAAAAATCCGATTTGGTCATGAGCCCGGCCTTAAATCGCGTCATTGCTGTTACCTTGCCAAATTAATTTTAAAAAACTATGACAAGAATTAAAGGTGGTTTACTGCACCGCAAACGCAGAGCTGGTATATTAAAACACACCAAAGGCTACCGCTGGGGACGCAAGTCAAAAATCAAAGTAGCCAAGGTGGCCAAAATGAAAGCGGGTCAACATGCCTTTGTCGATCGCCGCAAGAAAAAACGTAATATGCGCAGTCTTTGGACTGTCCGTCTCAACGCCGCGGTTCGCAAACACAATATTTCTTACAGTCAATTTGTAGGCTTATTGAAAAAAGCCAACATCACACTAGATAGAAAAGTGCTTTCTCAATTAGCTCTACAATATCCAAAAGTGTTTGATAAATTAGTAGAAACTGTAACTAAATAAGTTATCCACAAGTGATATTTGACAGCTATTTTACAGATTGGTATAATATAAAAAGTAAATTGAAAATAAAAAGGTCCTGAGAGTGTTTGGTTTAGCGTGAGTACCCCCTCCTTTACTCATTGCTGATACCGAACACTCCTAGGACCTTTTTTTGTTCCCAATTAAATATTGACTAAAATTTATTTTTAGTTTATAATGTAGAAAGTAAAAATTTGGGTCGGTAGTTCAACTGGTTAGAGCATCCCGACTAAGTCGGGAAAGTTGCGGGTTCGAAGAAAAAATAACTAAAAATCAATATGGAGGGAAAAAATTGTGTTTATTTGCTTTTTAGCGAAAAAATCAATAAATTTTATATCGGAAAAACAACTGATATAAATAGAAGATTTATAGAACATACGCTTGGTGAAGAGAAATATACCAGAGCTGGCAGACCATGGAGATTGTTGTCAATAATCAAATGCGCCACTGAATCAGGAATGACAAAACTAGAAAATAAATTAAAAAAATCGAAAAATAAAACCTATACAAAATGGTTTTTTGAAAAATACGGAGTAAAAATAGACAATTCAGCGGGTCGGTAGTTCAACTGGTTAGAGCACTGCCCTGTCACGGCAGAAGTTGCGGGTTCGAGTCCCGTCCGACCCGCTGAGAGGTTTATAAAAATATATAAATTACACACTACCTTAACAAGGTAGTTTTTTATTGACAAAATAATACTTTTATGATACACTCTGCTCGCGTCCGACGGCATTTGGGCTGTCTGGATGCAAAGTGGCCAAGAACAATCAAACAGGTAGAGCAATGAGCATCAACTTCCGTCCCAACACCGCGATCACCATCGACGAGTGGCATGCCCTGCGGCCCGACGACATCATCCGCGATGGCGCCGGCAACGACTGGCGGGTCGCCTACGTCGACCGCAGCCGCACCCACACCGTGTACGTCGCCCGCGACAACCCGCACTCCCGCCGCGAAATCGCCCTGACGATGAGCCCGCTCGGCGAGCTGAACGTCACCGACTACAGCGACGGTTCCGGATCCCTGACGCTCCCGGGCACCAAGGTGATGCCGCGCGGCACGGACAAGCGGAGCTTCAAGCCCGCCTCCGAGCCCAGCGCCGCCATCGCCGCCTGAGTCCTGGCCACGCCGCCTCCGAGCTAGTCTGGCTCCTACCCCCACGTGGGGAGGAGAACAGCGAGCTCGGAGGCGGCACCAGACTCCACTATAAAAATATCTCTCGATTCAATCGGGAGATATTTTATTTTTTATTTACTTTTTTATTTTAAATTCTTCTATCTGTTTGAGATTGTTTTCAAAAGTATTAGGATCACCACGCAATTCAATTATCTCTTTGGTCTTCTTGTATCCTTGCGGATAAATTTCTAATACTTCATAGGGCGTACCATCTTTTTGACTAACATCCTGCAATCTTTTAGCCTCGTAGCCAAAGTAGGTAGTGGTAGAAATCTTATCTTTTGGCACGGGATGCCCCATCTTTTGCACAAACACCATCAAATATTGTACTTCATCCGCGGAAGAAAATTTAACGCCATCTTGCCAACTGTCTACCTGCCAACTATTGGGATATTTTAATTTCATTTTTACAAAACTATCACTACTATATTGCAAAGGTGGCATCTTTTTTACCAATTCACTGGTGATTTCCTGCCTTAATTGCGCTTTTATTTCAAGCGCTTGCTCTTGCATTTGCGTTTTGAGGTTATCAGCGACGGTCTGATTATTGATAGTCTGGCAACCATAACCACCCAAGATTGAGATCAGCCCCATTACTCCCGCCGCTAATAGCGATTTCGTAGCTAAGGCTAATTTAAAAGCATGACTCTTTGTATGACCAACTTTTTTCTCCATTGCCGCGATTCGCAGACGAGTTTTGAGGGCGCTATCAGGATTAAGCGAAATACTATCTATCCCCTCTTGCACCAAAAATTCAGCAAATTCGGGATAATCACTAGGGGCTTGGCCACAAATACCGACTTTGCGTTTGTGTTGATGTGCCACTTGGATCACTTGACGAATTAGCGTTTTTACCGCCGCATTATTTTCATCATAGACATGCGAGACCAGAGCACTATCCCTATCTACTCCCAGAGTCAGCTGGGTCAGATCATTACTACCAATGCTAAATCCATCAAAAATCTGCGCAAATTCTTTGGCCAAAATCACATTAGAGGGGATTTCACACATCACATACACCTGCAAGCCATCTTTGCCCCTCTCTAAGCCAAACTCTTTCATGGTTTCAAGTACTTTTTTCCCTTCTTCTACCGTGCGACAAAACGGCACCATCACCACAATGTTTTTCAACCCAAACACGGCGCGCGCTTTTTTTATGGCCGCGCATTCCAATTTAAATCCGGCTTTATATTTGGGATCATAATAGCGAGAAGCGCCACGCCAGCCAATCATCGGGTTGGCTTCTTGCGGTTCAAATTCAGCACCACCAATTAAAGATGCGTATTCATTGGTTTTAAAATCCGACAAACGCACAATTACTTCATTGGGTGAAAAAGCGCTACCAAGAAAAGCAATCCCTTCGGCCAATTTATCCACTAGATATTGGCCTTTGTCTTTATAGCCGGCCGTGAGCTGTTCTATTTTTTCTTTAATTTTTTTATCTTTAAGATCTTTAAAATGCACCAATGCCAGCGGATGTATTTTGATAAAATTGGTAAAAATAAACTCTTCCCGAGCCAAGCCGATACCATCATTGGGAATGGCGGCCAAAGTAAAAGCGGTGTCGGGATTGCCGGCGTTGATCATAATCTTGGTTTTGGTAGCAGGCAATTGTCGAAGTTCGGTATGCTCTACACTAAACGGCAAAAGACCACGATACACATAGCCGCGTTCTCCGGAGGCACACGATATGGTAATCTCCTGACCATTTTTTATCAGCTGGCGCGCTTTTTGCGCCCCCACCACGCAGGGCACACCCAATTCACGGCTCACTATGGCGGCGTGCGAAGTCTTGCCGCCCGCTTCGGTGACGATCGCGCTCGCCAGGCGCATCACCGGTTCCCAATCCGGATCAGTGGTTTTAGCCACCAGCACTTCACCCACTTTAAAATCTTTCATTTGTTTGGGTGAGGTAATTATGTGAGCTCGGCCTTGGCCAATTTTTTGCCCAACACTAACCCCTTCGACTATTACCTCAGCCGATTTTTTAAGTACATAAGTATCAATTGCCGACATTTTTTCCTGAGTTTTTACTGTTTCTGGTCTAGCTTGGACAATGTATAGTTTGCCATTTACTCCGTCTTTGGCCCATTCTATATCCATCGCCCTTTCATAGTGTTTTTCAATCTCCATCCCCCATTTGGTGAGTTCAATAATTTCATCATCAGACAGACAATATTGTTTTTGTTCGGCAATTTTTACATTCTCTCTCTTGGTGCCAATTTTATTGTAAACTAATTTTATTTCTTTACTGCCCACGCGGCGGCTGATAATAGATTTATAACCGTTTTTTACACCCTCTTTGAAAACATAAAATTGATCCGGTGTCACCTGGCCTTTGACGACGTATTCTCCTAGACCATAAGCGGCATTGATTAAAACTACACCGCGAAAACCGGATTCGGTATCAAGAGTAAACATTACGCCGGCACAGGATAGATCTGATCGCACCATTTGTTGGACGCCGACAGACAAAGCGACTGAGAGATGATCAAAACCTTTGGCCTCGCGATAAGAAATCGCTCTATTGGTAAATAAAGAAGCAATACATTTTTTTACGGCCGTTAATAATTCCTTTTCGCCTCTGACATTTAAATAAGTTTCCTGCTGACCGGCAAAACTGGCGTCAGGCAAATCTTCGGCCGTGGCGCTAGAGCGCACCGCTACTTCCAGATTATTTTTTTTGGTTTCTTTGCCCAATTGCTTATAGGCTTTTTTTATTTCTTCGCTGATATCTTTGGGTAAATCAGCGGCCAAAATTAATTTACGCACTTTACTGCCCGCCGCCGATAAAGCGGAGACATTTTTTACATCCAAATCTTTTAAAATTTCTTTGATTTTTTTATCTAGTTTATTATTTTTTAAAAATTTCCAATAAGCCTCAGCGGTCAAAACAAAACCATTGGGAATCGCAATTCCTTTACTAGATAATTTGGAATACATCTCTCCTAAGGAGGCGTTTTTACCACCAACTAACGGAATATCCTTGATAGTGATATCTTTAAACCAGGCAATATTCATAATCCCAATATTATATCACATTTTTAATATCTTTAAAAATTCTTTTTCAGATAAAATCTTTACTCCCAATTGCTTGGCTTTGTCATATTTGCTACCCGGCTCGGCGCCCACCACCAGGTAACTGGTTTTTTTACTCACCGACTCATTTACTTCGCCGCCTAATGTTTTGATTTTCTGTTTCGCTTCGTCGCGGGCCATAGATTCTAGACTACCAGTCAGCACAAAAGATAGACCGCTTAATTTACCAGCTAGTTTTTTCTCTACTTTTTGAATTTTTACCCCATTAGCAAGTAATTTTTCAATAAATCCCCGGTTTTTCTTCTCCGAAAAATAATCCACCACTGCTTGAGCGACTCTGTCGCCTATGCCGTTGATATTCTTTAAATTATCTATACTAGCCGACATCAAATGATCTAAACTGCCAAAATTTTGCGCCAAATACTCAGCGGTTTCTTCACCCACATGCGTAATCCCTAGGGCATTGATAAATCTAGGTAGAGAAATATTTTTGGCTTTCTCTACGGCCGCCACTAAATTTTGAGCGCTCTTTTGCGCAAATCGATCCAGCGGCTCCAAGTCACCAATGGTGAGAACAAATAAATCAGCCGCATCTTTGATGAGGCCTTCATCTACCAATTGCTCAACAATTTTTTCTCCACAATGATCAATATCAAAAGCGCTTTTGCCGACAAAATGAATAATTTTTTCCAATTCCTGAGCATAACAATTTTTATTAAGACAATAAAGCGCTACCGAACTGCCCTCATCGGCTTTGGAGGTTTTGCTGATAGATTGTACCCCCACATTACTGCCGCACACCGGACATTTAGTAGGACGACGGATGGTTTTTTCCTCGCCCGTGCGCAGTTTTTCTAGCACCCGCACCACCTTGGGAATAATATCGCCGGCTTTTTCCACCACCACCGTATCACCCACCTTCACACCGAGGCGATCCACTTCATCAAAATTATGCAAAGTGGCATGGGTGACGGTAGTGCCGGCCAACTTCACCGGCTCCATCAAAGCCACCGGTGTGAGCGCGCCCGTACGCCCTACTTGCACATAAACTTCTTTTATTTTGGTGGTGGCCTGCTCGGCGGGAAATTTATAAGCAATTGCCCATCTAGGTGACTTACCGGTAAATCCTAGCGCCGTCTGATATTTTTTTTGATTAACCTTAATTACAACGCCATCAATCCAAAATGATTGACTATTTTTTTTCTTTTCCCATTCATCATGAAAAGCAAAAACTGCCGCTAAATTTTTACAAATGCGCCAATGTTTGTCAGTGGCAAACCCCAATTCTTTGAGTCGCTCTAATTCGTGCGCTTGGGCGGCGATCTCTTCGCCAGCTGAAATATCATAAGCAGTAAGTGATAATTTACGCTCAGCGACAATCGAAGCATCCAATTGTCTTATGGTGCCGGCCGACGCATTACGCGGATTGGCAAACAGCGGTTCATTGTTTTTGGCGCGCTGTTGATTGATTTTTTCAAACATTTTTCTATCCAGCCACACTTCACCCTCAGCAATAATACCTACCTTTTCTTTGAGTTTGAGCGGTACCGTCAAGATGGTTTTGACATTCTGTGTGACATTTTCCCCGACCCGACCATCGCCGCGCGTAGCCGCCACTTTGAGCAAACCATTTTCATACGTTAAAACCATGTGCAGGCCATCGATTTTTAGCTCGCACACATAATCCAAATCAGTCGGTCGCCGACCGATTTCTTTTTCCAAAAATTTTAAATTGCGCTCTTGCCAATTTTCAATATCCTCATCGCTAAAAGCATCGTCAAAACTCCACTGCGCCACCTGATGAGTAACTTTTTCGAATTTTTGAAGTGGCGTACCGGCCACACGCTGGGTCGGGCTTTCCGGAATAATCAATTCTGGGTACTGCATCTCAATTTTGCGCAATTGGTCCATCAAGCCATCATACATGGCATCGGTTACTTCGGGATCATTGAGGACATGATAACGATAGCGCAGATCATCAATCTGCGCCCGCAAACGCTCTACTTTATTTTTTAAATCTTTCTCTGTCATGCCCAACTATCTTAAAAAACTCAGATACCAATTGATTAAATCAGTCCCCCAATATAAAGCAACCAGAGTGCCTATTGCCAAAAAAGTGCCAAAAGGCACAGCCGTCTTGGCCTGCGCTTTTTTTAGCGTCAATAAAATTACCGCTACCACCGCACCTAAAATATAGGCGATAAATAGAGCAACCAAAAGATTCTGCCAACCCAGCCACACCCCCATCATTATGCCCATCCGTACATCGCCACCACCAATCCATTGGCCTTTGGAGAGAAGATATTGCGCTCCAAAAAATCCCCCGCCTAAAATCGCGCCCAGCAATAGCGAATTAAAATTATAATTTAGAAAACTGATATTAATTATCAGACCAATAATTGTGCCACTCCATACTACGGCTGGAAAAATTACCTGATATCGCAAATCTTGAATAAAAATCACTACCAAAAAAGCCACAAAAAATAGATCACGTAAAAATGACCATTCACTAAAATTACCCAGCGGCAAATAGTGCCGCGCTACCAAAGTGATAATCACGGCGGTAATAAATTCTACCCAGGGATAAAATTTGGAAATATTACGATGACAGTGCAAGCATTTTCCCCTAAGCATTAGATAACTAAAAAGTGGTATGTTCTCTTTCCAAGATAATTGTTGACGGCAATGAACACAAATACTGCGTGTACGCGCAAAAATAGCGATATTATCCCACAATCGCCAAATTATAGAGTTTAAAAAACTGCCGATAATCAACCCCAAAAAGAAAATCAGAAAATAAGCTGTCACCCCCCACAAAGAAGTGTACTGGCCTAAATCTAGCATATATTTTTCTCAATTATAACACAAATTTCAGAAACATAAAACCCCCGAATTTCGGGGGTTTTTAAATAAACTATTTGATACCAGCTGGAGTCAAAGTAATGTTGCCACTCAAATTATTAATCGTACCCTCTAAGGTGGCGGTAATACTATAACTGCTAGTAGCGGCGGTATAGGAGTAATTACCAGATTTTGGATCCACCGGCACCTGCCCCATATAAGGGGAAGTACATCCAGCGGTGGTGAAGCCAGAGGAGTTCAAACAAACATAATTGGTTGAACCCAAGGCGATACCAGAACCTGACGGATAAGCATTCTGATCGGTGTAGTAAAGCTCCAAAGCGGTCTGTAATTGTTTCAAATCGGCCAAACGTTTGGAATCGCGAGCTTTTGTACGCGCGCTACCCAAAGCGACTACGGCCAAAGTGGACAACAAACCGATAATGGCGATTACTACCAACAATTCAATCAAAGTAAAACCTTTCTTATTCATAAATTCACCCCCTTTGTCTGTTGATTGGTTTTCATAAAAACTTTATTAAAATAATTATAACACAAAAAAATTAAATATGTAACACTTCTTTAATTTTATCCACAACTTCCGATGGTTTGAAGTGCGCCTTGATTAGATAATCGGCCGCACCCATTTCTAAACCTTTTTCCACATCATCTTTCTGCCCCAAATTAGTCAACAAAATCACCGGAATGTTTTTTACCTGATCATCTTCTTTGAGTTTAGATAGCACCGTGAAGCCGTCCATTTTTGGCAATAAAATATCGAGCAAAATAATATCAGGACTTTTCTTTTTGGCTTCGGGCAAAACTTTTTCTCCATTATCCACGGCCGTCACTTTATACCCTTCCATCTCAAATTTCTTCTGGTAAATACCGGATAAAAAAACATCGTCTTCTACCAATAAAATATGTAATTTACTGTCCTTTTCCATATATTAATTCTTAAATATTATCCCTCTTGATTATTGTATCACACTAAATTTCGCAAAGCTAGACCCAGAGCTACCGACATTCTCGGCCCAATCTGATTTAAAACCGGCTTTAAGCCTTCTTGATATACTACTCGCCCCCAAGGATCACCGACATAACATTTTAATTTAAAAGTTTCTGAGATATAATCCGCCAAATAGGGCATAAAGCTGGCGCCACCGGTCAAAATGACTTTTTCAGGATGTTTTTCTTCATTACCAACTTGCTTCAAATAAAGTTCAAAGCCATACTGAATTTCTTTGACAATCGGATCAATCACCGGATAAAAAATATTCAAAAATTTTTCCCGATTTAATTTGGTATCATTTCGCTTGGACAAGCCGCCAAAATAATCGTATTTCAGCTGTTCCACCAAATCCTCTTTAATTCTCAAAGAATCAATTAAAATTTTATTAATTTTTACCCCGCCGACTTCAATACTATTGTGAGTTACCGCGGCGCTCTGATCAATGATATAAAAATTAGTCCTCTCCGCGCCCACATCCACGATCATCGCCACGCTCTGATCACGACCAATCAGCGCCCGCTCCAAGGCCACTGATTCAGGTTCAAGCGATTCAAGTCGCAAGCCAGCCAGATTGAAAACCTGGGTATAAAATAATACCAGTTCCTTTGGCACCGCATTCACCAGCACACGCTGAGTTTTGACATTTTTTTCATTTTTTATCACCTGATAATCCAAAATCATATCTTCTATCGGCCGACTGAGTAATTTTTTTACTTCGGCTTTCAAGACTTTGTCTAAATCTTCTTTTTTTAGAGGCGGCAAATTGATCACGGCATGAAATAAGACCGATACCGGCAGACTCACCACGGCTGTCTTGGAGATAGTCTTGGCGCCAGCACAGACCGATTTGATTAACTGAGCATAACGCTCTACCTGCGCTTGATCAAAAGGTGGTGTAGCTGATGACTGCTCGGCGGTTTTGTTTTTATTATTAAAATTAGACAAAGACGGGGCAAGCGCTCCTTTACTATTAAATAATTGATGAATATCTTGCGATTGTGAAGTCAAGCCATAAGTATGCAATACCGGCCGTTTCTTTTCTTGCTTTAACTCTACAATCTTTACACCACCAGCACCCAAATCAACACCTAAATAAGATTTGGGTTTAGAAAAAAACATAAAACGATAAATTTATGCTTTAATTATACCAAAAAAACCATCATCTAGATATACACCTATTGAAAACTGTGGATAAATAAGGTAAAATAATGTCATATGTCTATCTATTTATACAATTCTCTCCACCATCGCCTAGAAGAATTCAAACCACTCAAAAAAAATAAAGTCGGTATCTATACCTGTGGCCCGACCGTCTATAATTTTGCCCATATTGGCAACTTGCGCACTTATGTATTTGAAGATTTACTCAAACGCATACTGCATTTTAATGGCTATAAAATTAAACACGTCATGAATATTACCGATGTCGGCCATCTCACCGATGACGCTGATAGTGGAGAAGATAAGATAGAAAAAGGTTCTAGTCGTGAAGGCAAGACCGCTTGGGAAGTGGCGGATTTTTATACCAAAGCCTTCCGACAAGATCTGGAAAATTTAAATATTGAGCCACCGACTATCTATTGCCGCGCTACCGATCATATCCGCGAGCAGATCAGACTGATAAAAAAATTACAAAAACGCGGCTACACCTACGCCACCTCTGATGGCATCTATTTTGATACCAGCAAATTAAAAGATTATGGCAAACTAGCCAATTTACAAAACCAAGAATTGCGCGGCGGAGCCAGGGTGCAAGTGGGTGACAAAAAAAATATTACGGATTTCGCGCTCTGGAAATTTTCTCCAAAATTGCAAAAACGCCAGATGGAATGGGATAGCCCCTGGGGAGTAGGATTCCCAGGCTGGCATATTGAATGTAGCGCCATGGCCACCAAATATTTGGGCCAACCCTTTGATATCCACTGCGGCGGCATTGATCATATTCCCGTGCATCATACCAATGAGATCGCTCAGAGCGAAGCGGCTTATGATACACCGCTAGCCAACTATTGGCTACACGGCGAATTTCTGATCATCGCTGGTGATAAAATGGCTAAATCCGGAGACAATTTTATCACTTTAAAAACTCTATTAGATCAAAATTTCTCCGCGCTGGCTTATCGTTATTTATTACTGCAAACCAATTACCGCAAACAACTTAATTTTTCTTATGAAGCTCTGCAAGCGGCACAAAATGGCTTAAAAAATCTATACAAAGAAATCTCCGCTTTAAGACAAAGATTGCCAAAATTTGATACCAAAAATCCAACCCAAATGGAAGCTAAGAACACCGCTCTGAAAAATTTCCAAGAAAAAATCAACGATGACCTGGATATTCCGGGTGCGCTCGCCTATTTACATCAATTACTATCTAATAAAGACACCATTGATTTTGAAACAGTAATCAAATTTGATGAAATTTTCGGCTTGAAATTAAAAGAAAATGCTACCCTAGACACGGAAAAATCTCAAACCGAAGAAGTTATTCCTGACCATATAGAAAGAATCATTATTATGCGCGATGCCGTGCGCTCGCAAAAAGATTGGGCCAAGAGTGATCAATTACGTAAACAATTAGAAGATTTGGGATATAAAGTGGAAGACGGAAAAGACGGTACCAAAGTGACTAAAATTTAAAATAAAAAATCCTCGACGTAATCGGGGATTTTATTTATATCCATTACACCCAATCTTTCCTCTTAAACACCCAAAACATCACTACCGCTATCACCCCCATCAAGGACAATATCACCCAAAAACCGCCGATTAAATTTTCAAAGGGATTGGCCGGGGTGCGAATGCCAAAAACCGTAGCCAAAAGCGTAAGTGGAAAAGTAATCACCGAGATCACCGTCAAGATACGCATGATATTATTGGTTCGTAAAGTCAGCATAGATTCATTGGCCTCATGCAGAGCATCAATACTCTCGCGCTGACTCTCAATCATATGCCAAATCTCATTGGTAAACTCACGCAAAGAATTGAGATAATTTTGAAAACTATTTAAATTTAATTCCCGGCCATAATACATCACTAGTCGTTCAAGTACGGTCTTGTGCCCCTGCATAGTGCGGCGGAAAGTGACCACATTGGTTTTGAGGCGCAGGATTTCCTCGGCCATTTCGCGGCCGGAAATTTTGGTAAATAA
>Ga0233425_10006825_pt1 | contig 16513 bp, 11 predicted proteins | sample Watercolumn_Towu_2_FD_181712 | JGI IMG/M metagenome (GOLD analysis project Ga0233425, IMG submission 181712) | Freshwater microbial communities from Lake Towuti, South Sulawesi, Indonesia - Watercolumn_Towuti2014_140_MG | ecosystem: Environmental > Aquatic > Freshwater > Lake | place... | reverse complement strand
AGACCGGCGCCGGCCAATGGGGCAGCGCCCTGTCGTTCTCCTGCAAGATGTTCGACGTCAAGTGCAAGGTGTTCATGGTCCGCGTGAGCTACGACCAGAAGCCGTACCGCCGCTCGATGATGCAGGTCTGGGGCGGCGAAGTGACGGCCAGCCCCTCGAAAGAAACCAACGCCGGCCGGCAGATCCTGGCCGCCGATCCGGATTGCCCGGGCAGCCTGGGCATCGCCATCAGCGAGGCGGTCGAGGCGGCCGTCGCGCGCGAAGACACGAAGTACACGCTGGGCAGCGTGCTGAATCACGTCATGCTGCACCAGACGGTGATCGGTCTGGAAGCGGAGAAGCAGTTCAAGCTGGTCGACGATTATCCCGACGTGGTGTTCGGCTGCGTGGGCGGCGGCAGCAACTTCGCCGGCCTGACGTTCCCGTTCATCCGCCACAAGATCGCCGGCAAGGACATCCGTTTCGTGGCCTGCGAGCCGCACTCCTGCCCGTCGATGAGCCGCGGGCAGTACCGCTACGACTTCGGCGACACGACGAAGCTCACGCCGCTGGTCAAAATGTTCACCCTCGGACACAGTTTCATGCCGGCCAGCATCCACGCGGGCGGATTGCGTTACCACGGCATGGCCCCGATGGTCAGTTTGGCCGCCGAGTTGGGACTGATCGAGCCGGCCGCCTTCCATCAGACCGAGTGCTTCGAGGCCGCGCAGCTCTTCGCCTGCACCGAAGGAACCATTCCCGCCCCGGAAACCTCGCACGCCATCCGCGGCGCGATCAACGAGGCCCTCCGCTACAAAGAGACGGGCGAAGAGAAGTGCATCCTCTTCAACTTCAGCGGACACGGCATCTGCGACCTGGCCGCCTACGACAAGTTCCTCGGCGGTCACCTCGAAGACTACGCCTACCCGCAGGAGAAGATCGAGGAGGCCCTGGCCGAGTTGCCGGTGTTGGATTGAGGGGGCAGTGTGCGGTGAGTGGTGCGGCAGTGGGTAGTGGGTGGTGAGTAGTGGGTAGAAAGACGCACAGCAGATGTTGGGGCGGCAGTTGTACTGCCGCCCCTTATTCTTGGCTCTTGGCGTCTTCTTGGCCCTTGGTGTCTTCCGGCGGTTCATCGAGAATGTCGAAGGACGTGAAGAACCTCCGTGCGTCATCGCGATCCAGCGCGTGCCCCAGTGCCACGACGAACACCTGGTAAATCCGCCCCGGCGCCAGGTAGATGCGTTGTCGCGATTCGACCTCCCGGCTCTGATCGTGTCCCTTGAAGATGAACTCCCTGCCGGGGAAGTCTCGCAGCGTTACGGGGTTCTCCGTTCGCAGGGTTCCCTTATAGTCCTTGATTGCCGCATCGCGCAAGCTGTTGAGGAGCGCCTCGACAACGGGCGCTTCGCACAACCGCGTGCCGTCCAGCCGCGCCTCATCCGTATATCGAACCGCGTAGATCACCTTCTTCGTCCGGTCCGCGTACAGGATGCACGTCGTCTCGCCCGAAACGCTCTGTTGCGGATCACCCGGAAACGACGCCTTGAAGCGTCCCTCCTTCGAAACGCAGTTCTTGGACAAAGCCTCGGTGACGGTCGCCGGGGCGATGGTGTTGCGTGGAGGACGCGGATTCTGGTACCCGCGGATCGCGGCGGCGATTGCCAAGCCACTAAGAATCCACAAGGGCACGAACATGAGTTGCCCGCCCGTGCTCGGATACAGAAAACGCCCCAGTTTTGCGTCTGGACTGTGCCTCCAGCGCATCAACAAGTCCAAACAGACGACCACCACACCGCCTGAGATGAAGAAGAGATGTCGATGGACCAGTACGCTCTCGCTCCAGATCGACTTCCCGATGGCTTCGGCGGCCCAGCCGACTCCGAAGCCGATCAAGAGTATCACGAGCCCCAGGGAATTGAAGACGATCATGCGAGAGACTCCTTAACGAGTGCCGTATGCCGACACTCACTGCAGCCGCTGAATCCGCCCCAGGATATCCGCTTGATTCAGCGGCCGGTTGACCGGCAGGAGCAGGTAGCACGCCTTTTCGCCGCAGCAGTCGATGATGATCTGCATGTCGTTCGGCGCGGTGAAGCCTTCGGGGCACGGCTCGTGGCCGTTGACGAGCACGTTGGCGCCGACCATCGCCGCGAAGGCCCGGGCGTTCTCCGGCCGGTAGTCGCGGCCCCACACAAGTTGAAATACGCCCGTCCGCTCGACGAGATCGGCGGTTTCCAGCCGGCGCTCGAAGACGCCCAGGTCGAACGGCCGCTTGTCGACCCCTTCGGGCACGCTGTGCGAAATGAACACACCCGGCGGCAGGCGGACGGCCAGCGGCGCGCTTTGCAGGAACGGCAGAAACGCCTCGCGGACCTGCTCGGCCGCCGGACCGTACATGTGCTGCAATCCGAAGCGGAACAGCAGATTGAGCATCTGCTTGTTCTTCTGGATCGGGTAGTCGGTCAGTTCGGCCAGTTCGTGATTGCCGAGGAGGAAATGCACGCGATCGGGGAACTTGATCTTCAGGCGGGCCACGTCTTCGAGGATCGTGTGCGACATGCAGCCGCCGTTCTGCGGATACGTCGGCCCGCCGTGGCAGACCTCCTGCAGCACCAGATGGCGGCGGGGATGCTTCTCCAAGGCCGCGACGCTCTTGATGCGATTGAAGTTCCGCCGGTTCCCGTGCAAGTCGCCAGTGACCATCACTTCGTCGCCCAACTCCGGCGTGAGCGCAACGACATTTCCCTGCCGGCCGGGCGTGTTCCAATTCGCCTCGGTGGCCTGCGCGAATGCGGTGACGATGTTCTCGACGTATTGGGCGGAGGCAACCATAAGCACATAAGCTATCAGACGTTGCGGCGGAGGTCCAGCGGGGAGGGTGCCGCAGATTGTCGCCTTTCGCTCCGCGAAAGCAGCGCTACTTCCGCGGAACGAAAGGCGACAATAGGCTGATTACCCTGACTGCCGGATGCCCTCTGCGACGATTGCAGGATCCATCGCCCCCGCGACCGCAATGAAACGGCACTCGCTCAGGCTGCGGAACCAGGTACACTGCCGCTTGGCGAGCTGCCGCGTATGCTGCTTGACCAGTTCGATGGTCTCGGGCAGCGTATACCGACCTTCAAGGTGCTCAATCACCTCACGGTAGCCGACGGCTTGGCTGGCGGTACGGCTCGGTGCCTCCGGTCGCCCGAGCAACCCGCGGACCTCCTCGACGAGCCCCGCGGCAAACATCGCGTCGACGCGGGCGTCGATCCGCGCGTGCAACTCGTCGCGCGGCCAATCGAGTACAAACACCCGGCATTCGGCGGCCGAGCGGCCGATCTCGAACTGCTGCTGCAAGCGGCTGATTGGCTGGCCGGTCTTCTCGAACACCTCGAGCGCCCGGATCAGACGCCTCGCGTCGTTCGCGTGCAACTTGGCGGCCGCGGCCGGATCGACCTCGGCCAGCCGCCGGTGCAACGACTCGCTGCCGTGCTCGCGGGCTTCCTGCTGCAACCGTCGGCGGAACTCCCAATCGGCTCGCGGTCCCTCGAAAATGCCCCGCAGCAGGCCCTTCAAGTACAACGGCGTTCCGCCAACGAAGAGCACCTGGCGGCCGCGGCCTTCAATCTGCTCAATGCACCGCCCGGCCGCCGCGACGTATTGCGCCAGACTGTACTCCTCTTGCGGCTCGATAATGTCGATCAAGTGGTGTGGCACGCGGCGGCGCTCCTCGGCCGTCGGCTTGGCCGTGCCGATGTCCATGCCGCGGTACAACGCCATCGAGTCGAGCGAAACGATCTCGGCCCCGATTCGCTCGGCCAATTCCACGCTCACGGCCGATTTGCCCGAAGCCGTCGGGCCCGTGAGAAACCAGCAGTCGGCGGCGGTGCGGGGCATGGGGCGAAGGAAGAAGGGGGAAGGCAAAGGGCGGAAGGGGGAAGGGAACGATTGCAGATTGGTCATTTCAAATTTGCAATCTGCAATTCTCACTTTGCAGTCTTCAATGCCTGATTTGCACTCTCTCGTTGTTAAGCGTGGCAATCGCAAAGGTCACACACACGCGGTCTTCACGCCGCGCCGCCACACGGCGACGACAGGCAAGTCGGAATCGAGTAGAAGTTCGTGCGGATCGGCGGCATCGCGGTCGGGTAGGGCGACGGCGACCAAGTCGGCCGACTTGCCCGGCTCGAGCGTGCCGACCTCGTCGTCGCACCCCAACGCGCAAGCGCCGTCGAGTGTAGCCATACGGAGAATCGTCTCGCGCGCAACGGTCGGATGCCACCGGGCAATTTCCCGCATCTCGGCCAGCACGCTCAGGTCGGGCGACGAGGCCCGGCTGTCGGTGCCCAACGCAACGTTCACGCCGGCCGCAAGCATCTTCTCCAGCGGATACCGCGCGTGGCCGAAGTAGGCGTGCGTGCGTGGGCAGTAGACGACCGACATAGTTTGGCGTTGGGCCGCCAGCAGCGCGATCTCCTCATCGTCGAGATAGTTGCCGTGGATTGCCAACGTACGATGTGCCACCGCCAGTTTGTGCAGATAGTCCAGCGGCCGTGTAGGCGTGGAAATGAGCGTCGGGCACCACGCGCCGAGTTCTCCGAGCAATTCGCGCAACGGCCCGCCGCCAGTCCGCAGCAACTCGATTTCCTCCCGCGATTCGGCCAAATGCATGGCCAGCGGCAGACGCTGCTGCGCCGACAAGGCCACCACACGGTCCAACAGATCGGGGTGGACGCTATAGGGAGCGTGCGGACTGAGGCCCACGTACGCAGTTGGGGTGGCAGTTGCACTGCCACCCCGAGACTCGGGCGTACTGGGACGGCCGTGCAACTGCCGTCCCAACAGATCTTGGGCCAACTCCACCACCGCCGGGACGGTTTCCGGTGTGGGCGCAATCAGTTCCACGAAGGGAGTGACGGCCGGCCCTTTGGAGTACGGTGCTTCATCGCCGCTTTCGTGCGGCGAGCATCCAGAGTGGCGCGACCATGCTGCGCATCGTGCCCGCGCCGCATTCCAAAGGACGATGTCGCCGAGCGTTGTGGCGCCGAAGCGAAAACTCTCGGCAAGGCCGCGCTGCCAGGCCGCCTCGGGCGCATTGTCGTCTCGGCTGCGGCGATAGCCGATGACGCGGCGAATCCAATCGCAGAAGGCGATTCCCGGCTCGCCCAACGGCTCCGCAAGATCGCTCAGATCGAGGTGCGTATGGGCGTTGACCAGCCCCGGCAGAATGGCCACGTTGCCGAGGTCTTCCGCGCCGCGACTCGACGGAGCTTCTTCAACGGCAACAATCCGGCCGCGCTCGACGTACACGACGCCGTTGCGGATCGGCGGCCCCGAGACCAGGAAGACCCAGCGGGCGCGCATCGTCGCCTTTCGCTCCGCAAAAGCCGCGTTCTTTCGCGGACCGCAAGGCGACAAAGCCTGCCGCGCCGATCCCGAGCCGTGAACGGCTCCTCGATCTTCCTGCATCCCTTCCACTTCCTACTTCATCCTTCAATCCTCGTCCTTTTCCTCGCTCCCCCGCTCGATCGCCTCTTGCAGTTCCTCTTCCGGGGATTTCGTGTAGGCAAGCCGGCCGAACCAGAGCCACAGCAGGGCCGCGGCCAGGCCGCCGAGGACGACGGTTCCCCAATGATAGCTCCAGCCGTCGTCGACGCGGTACATGAGCGTACCCAGCAACGGCCAGCGTTCGACCGTCGCGGGCGTCAGCCGGCTGATCGACAGCATAAGTCCGTTGTGAACGGCGTGGAACACCATACCCGGCAGGATGCTGCCCGTCTGCACGGCAATGTAGCCGATCACCACACCCACCAGCGCGGCGATCAGCGACTGCTGCAAGATGGCGTGCGTGACGCCGAAGAACAAGGCCGAGTAGATGATCGCCCGCCATTTGTGCCCCAGGTGGCGGAAACCGGAGAGAATGCATCCGCGGAAGGCGAGTTCTTCGCAAATGGCTGGGGTGAGGGCCATGAGCAGGAGGATTTGCCAGAACGGTGCGTCCTTCGTCAACGCCTCGATGTGTTTGGCGAACGCTTCCATGCCCGTGATCGGATAGAGCCGTTGCACGGCCGACGCCAGTTGAACCGCAACCGGGTGCAACACGACGGCCAGCAGTGCCGCGGCGGGCACGGCGAGTGCGCGCGGCCGCCGCAACAGCAACGTCTGCTTCGCACTGCCGGCAAGCACCGCGGTCATCAGCAGCGCGGGCGTAAGAATCACCACTAGTTGACTCGCCAAGGTGAGCATCACGAAGCCGTCGAAATCCTCGGGCGGTTTCATCGCCAGTCCCATGAAGAACCGCACGGCAAGGATTACCACGCCGCAGAACACGGCTTCCGCGACGGTCGGCGTCGGCTGCCGGTCGCGGTGCAGGTGCCGCAGCCAGAGGCCCACGTCGAGCCGCTCGCTCTCGCGGAACAACACCGACTCGGCGTTGAACTGCTCGACCGCCCAACGGATCGCCAGCCAGCAGCAGCCCAACGTGACCGCGGCCACGGGCGGGAGGAACTGCAGCCCTTGCCAGTAGCCGCCTTCCAACACGCTCCGCAACAGAAGCACCAAGCCCGTGACGGGAATCAAGCTGGTACCGAGGTTCAGTTCCATCGACGGCGACATGGGCATGACCACCAGCGGCATGGTGACCAGCATCAGCGGCATCAGATAGTATTGCCCCTCCTTGCTGCTCCGCGCGAAGGCCGCCAGTGCCAGCGACAACGCGCTGAAGAGCGCCGCGACGGGCAACATCGCCAGCGCCAGCCAGACGACGGCATACGGCGGCGGCGAACCTAGGGCCGGAAACTGCGCCACCACGGCCCAACCGGTAACGCCCATGGCGATCAGATTGAGTGCGGCCGTCGCCATGCTGAACAACATGATCGTGGCCAGCTTCCCGAGCACGATTTCGCTCCGCTGCGCCGGGCTGCTCAAGAGCGTCTCGAGCGTGCCGCGTTCTTTCTCGCCGGCACACAGATCGACGGCCGGATAGAAGGCCCCGGTCATCGCCCAGAGCACCAGGAGCATGGGCAGGATCTTGGCCCAGGTGGCCGCCCCTCTGAGGCCCGAGTCGCCGGCCACGTCGATCCTCTCGGCGGCGAACGGTCGGGCGGCGGCGACCGGCATGCGGCTGGCCTGCAAGTGGCTCTCGACGATCTGCTCCTTCCACGCACCGAGCACTTCGCTGAGGCGGGCGAAGGCAATCATCGACCGCTCGTGCGCCGTGCTGTAGACGATCAGTGGATTCGGCGCGTCGCCCAGCTCGGTATTCGCCGCGCGGTCCTTCATTGCCTGGCGGAAGAGCGAAAGCCTCTCGGAGAAGTCGGGGGGAATGCACAACGCCGCGTCGAACTCGCGGGTCTGCACCCGGCGCTCGGCCTTCTCCCGTGAGGCCTCCTCGCGCCGCTGCGGGTCGGCGAGCGGCGGTTCGTCGCGGGGCTCGTCCGATTCAAACTTCACTTCCAGCAAGCGGGCCCGCTCGGGCTCTTTGAACAACCCGGCGGCGAAGCGGTCGTTCTCGAACAGCGCGGGCAACTCGCCCAGGTCGCGGGCCCCGACGACCAGCACGCGCGTGGGCTGTTCCTGCATGAACTGCGAAATTTGCAAGAAACTCAGCCCCAGCAGCGGATACAGCAGGATCGGCAGCACGAAGATCATGAACATCGTGCGGCGGTCGCGCAACTGGTCGCGGATCTCGCGGCCGAGAATCAGCTTGACGTTGCGGACATTCATGCCTGCGTTCCTGCCGTGGCCGGCGCCGCCTGCGGCGGATGCGCCTCGTCGTGCGCGGTAATCAGCCGGAAGAACAGTTCCTCGAAATCCCGCTCGCGGTACCGGTCGCGGAGTTCCTCCAGCGTCCCCTCGGCCAGCAGATGCCCGCGATGGATGATACCGATGCGGTCGCAGAGCTTCTCGACCTCGCGCATGATGTGCGTCGAGTAGATCACGCACTTGCCGTGCTCGCGCAACTCGGCCACAGTGTTCAACAGCGCGCGGGCCACGAGCACGTCGAGCCCCGAGGTCGCCTCGTCGAAGATCAGCACCGGCGGATCGTGGACCAACGCCCGGGCCACGGAGACCTTCTGCTTCATGCCGGTCGACATCTTCGCGCCCAGCACGTCGCGCGTGTCGTCCATCTTCAGTCGCTGGAAGAGGTGCTCCATCCGCTCGCGCAGCTCGTCGTCGGGGATGCCGTAGAGGCGGCCGAAATACTCGACCATCTCCCAGCCCGTCATGCGGTCGTAGACCGCCGTGTTGGCCGACATGAAGCCGATCTGGCGGCGGACCGCCGCGGGTTGCGTGACTACGTCGAAGCCGTTGATCGCGGCCGTGCCGGACGTGGGACGCAGGACCGTGCTGAGAATCCGCAGGGCCGTGGTCTTGCCCGCCCCGTTCGGACCGAGCAGCCCGTAGATTTGTCCCGACCGGGCGTGGAAATCGACCCCCTCGAGCGCGACGATCTTGCCGCGCCGCAGGTCGGTATAGTGCTTCGTCAGGCCGTGGACGTGGATCATGGCGGCGCGTCGGGTGACGTTGGGGCGGCAGTTGTACTGCCGCCCCGCATAGTCGGCACAATCGGTGCGGCAGTACAACTGCCGCACCAACCGGAAATCGAAACCCCTTCTGCAATCTTAGCTTACGGCCTTCGGCGGAGGTTCATCGACGAGCTGATAGAACACGTTCCGCCGCCGCGGCGTGTAGCCGGCCCCGGCGATCGCCCGACGGATTTCGGCCTCGGTCGCGCTGAACCGCGTGCCGGCGGCCGCCACCACGTTCTCCTCGATCATCAGGCTGCCGAGGTCGTTGGCTCCGAAACGCAAGGCCATCTGCCCGACCTTCAGCCCTTGCGTGACCCAACTCGCCTGGAGGTTGGCGAAATTGTCGAGGTACAGGCGCGCGACCGCCAGCGTGGCAAGGTAGTCGAAAGCCCCGGCCTTACGGAGGTCGGAGAGACCTGTGTTGCCCGGCTGGAACGTCCAGCAAATGAAGGCCGTGAAGCCCCCCGTCTCGTCCTGCAATCGGCGCAATCGATCCAGGTGTTCGATCCGGTCGGCCGGCGTCTCGATGTGGCCGAACATCATCGTGGCCGAGCCGCTCCCGCCCAACAGGTGCCATGCGCGGCAGATGTCGATCCAGCGGTCGGCCGACGCCTTGCAGGGGCTGACGGCCTGGCGCACGCGATTGACGAGGATTTCGGCCCCGCCGCCCGGCAGACTTCCCAGCCCCGCCTGGATCAACCGCGACAATACCTGTTCGATGGAAAGCCCGGAAACTTCGGCGATGTGGTCGATCTCCGGCGGACTGAAACCGTGGATGTTGACCTGCGGGAACCGCGCGCGGATATCGCGGAGCAACTGCTCGTACCAGTCGATTGTCAACTCGGGGTTCATGCCGCCTTGCAGCAGAATCTGATCGCCGCCCAGGTCGAGCGTCTCTTGAATCTTCTGGAAGAGTTCCTCGCGGCCGATGACGTAGGCGTCGGGGTCGCCCGCCTTGCGCGAGAAGGCGCAGAAGCGGCAGCCGCCCGTGCAGACGTTCGTATAGTTGATGTTGCGGTCGATATTGTAGGTGCGGAACGGTTCGTGGTGCAGGCGGCGGCAGACGGCGTCGGCCGCCCGGCCCAGCGCCGCCAGGTCGTGCGATTGGAGCAATTGCAGACCCTCGTCGGGCGCAAGCCGCGCGCCGGCGACCGTCTTATCGAGCAATGGCCGAATCGTGGAAGACAACGTCGACTCCCGCCGGCGCGAGCTGCTGCCGTCCGGCCAGTTCGTAGAAGAGCTTCAATCCTTGCCGCTGCCGTTGGCCCAGATGGTATTCCAGGTGGTCGCGAAGATACGCCGTGCATTCCTCCTCGGGCAGCCCGACCGACGGCGCGGCCAGCCGGGCGATCTCGGCGAAACGCCGCAGTCCCTCGTCGCGCGCGGCGGCCAGAATCCGCCCGATCCCCTGCAATTCGGCCCCCGGCCGCGCCACCCAGGCCGCGAAGACGAACGGCAGACCCGTCCACTGCGACCACTCCTGACCCAAATCCCACACGAACTCGAACTTACCCGGCGGGGCGATCATGCCGCGGTCGCCGATGAGCATGGTCGCGTCGGCCGCCGACTCGTCGAGCGCCGAGCCGATCGGCAGCGGCTCGACCGCCGGCCGCACGCCAAACCGCTCGGCCAGCAGGATCCGCGTCAGCACGGCACTGGTGCGAGAGCCTTCGTCGAGGGCCAGACGGCGCATCTGCCCGACCGGCACGCGGCTGTAGAGCTTCACGCTCCGCACCGGCCCGTCGCAGGAAATGCAGGCGTCGGAGACGATGGTCGAACCCGGCTGGCGGACGTACTCGATCGAGGGGATTAGCGCCACGTCAAGCCGCCCGGCCGCCAATCCGTCGGCCAGCCGGCTGGGCAAGTCGACCACGATCTCAGCCCGCGGCGCCAACCACGGCAGCGCGAACACCAGCGGTTGTGCGTTGAGATACGCCACCGCCCCGATCCGCACTCGCCCGCAATGACTGCCCGAAGGTCGCAGCACGTTTACTCCAAAGGAAGGCCCGGCAAACCGTTGATTATACGGCCTTTGGCCGGCGGCCGAAACGGGGAGTGAGCCCGCGTGTGCCACGGCCGTTTGGACTGCCGACATCGCTCTCCCGTACGGCCGCAACACACGCTGCAATCGCTACCATCCAACCGTCCGGCACGCGTAGTCCCGTTGGGCGGAGCGATGCCCCGTCCTACGTAGCCAAGAAATGCGGGCTAGATTTTCAGTAGCCCCCAACGCACGCCCGCTATCTCTTGCCGAGACACCTGAACCGATGGCCGAAACGACGCAATACACACCGAGCGAATTGCTGGCGCGGCTGGCCGGCGTGGGCGGCAGCGGGCTGAACCCCTGGGCCGAACTGGCCGCCTCCGAGCCCGTCCACGACGACCGCAGCGAAGGAGATGCACAACTCGACAAGCTTCTCGACCGTCTCAATCAGATCACCGGCAAGCCGCAACGTCCGATTCCGCCCGCGGTAGAAGAGCCGCCCGCGCATCTGCTGAACGACTTCGTACCCGTCGAGCCCGAGTCGTTCCAGGCGGCCGGGCTGAGCGACAGCGAAGTCGAGGCGCTGATCCTCAAGTTTCTGTTGGCCCGCGGCGACGCCAGCGGCCGCGAAATCGCCGAGCAGGTGAAGCTCCCCTTCGTGCTGGTCGACACCCTATTGCGAGAACTGAAGAACCAGCAACTGGTGTGTCACCGCGGCGCCGCGGCGATGAACGATTTCCAGTACCAGTGGACGGAACTCGGTCGCGAGCGCGGCCGCCGCTACGCGCAGCATTGCACGTACTTCGGCTCGGCCCCCGTCGCGCTGAAGGACTACATCGAGAGCGTCCACACCCAGTCGCTGACGCGGCAGCATCCCACCCCCGAAGACCTGCGGCGGGCGTTCGACGACCTGCTGCTGAACAAGTCGATCCTCGACCGCCTGGGCCCGGCGATCAACTCGGGCCGCGGGCTGTTCCTGTTCGGCCCGCCCGGCAACGGCAAGACGAGCATTGCCGAGCGGATCACCGCCGCTTTCGGCGAGGAAATCTGGATCCCGCGGGCGATCGGCATCGACGGCGAAATCATCCGCCTCTACGACCCGATCAACCACGAGGAAGTGCCGGTCGCCGCGAACGACGGCCTGATCGATCAGCGCCGGATCGACAAACGCTGGGTCCGTATCCGCCGGCCCACGATCGTCGCCGGCGGCGAATTGACGATGTCGCAACTGGAAGTGACGGTCAACACCTCGACCGGCATCAGCGAGGCCCCGCTGCAAATGAAGAGCAACTGCGGCACGCTGGTGATCGACGACTTCGGCCGTCAGCGGATGCGGATCGACGAACTCCTGAACCGCTGGATCGTGCCGTTGGAGAAGCGGTTCGACTTCCTCAACATGGCCAACGGCAAGAAGATCAAGGTTCCGTTCGACCAGTTGATCATCTTCTCCACGAACCTGGAGCCGCGGGAGTTGGTCGACGAGGCGTTCCTGCGGCGCATCCCCTACAAGATCGAGGCCGTGGACCCAAGCGAAGCGGAGTTCCGCGCGCTGTTCGAACTAATGGCGCCCAAGCTGGGCATCGAATACCGCGCCGAGACGGTCGATTACGTGGTCGAAAAGCACTTCAAGCAGGCCGGCCGGCCGTTCCGCTTCTGCCAGCCGCGCGACCTGTTGCTGCAAGTGCGGAACTACTGCACCTATCACAATCGCCCGCTGGAAATGACCGACGCATATTTCGACCGGGCGGTCGAGAACTACTTCGCGGTGATGTAAGGCACGTGGGGCAGGTTGCCAACCTGCCGAATTACCGGCAGATTGGCAATCTGCCCCACGTTGTGTCTGCCTTACTTCTTCACCTCGAACTCCGCGTCGATGGCGTCGTCGTCGCCGCCCGAGCCGGCCGGCTGAGATTCAGCGCCGGGCTTTGCACTACCGTCGCCGCCCGGAGCCGCCCCGGGTTGGCCGCCGGCCGCCGCGTAGAGCGTCTTGCTCAAGGCGTGCGAGGCCTGCTCCAACTCGTGGACAGCCGACTTGATCTTCTCGATGTCGTCCCCTTTGGCCGCCTCGCGGGTCTTGGCGATCGCTTTCTGGACGGCCTCCTTGTCGGCTGCGCCCAGCTTGGCGTCGTGCTCCTTCAGCAGCTTCTCGAGCGACCAGCACATCGAGTCGGCCTGGTTCCGCTGTTCCGCCAGGTCGCGCTTGCGCTTGTCTTCGTCGGCGTGCGACTCGGCGTCCTTGCGCATCTTCTCGATCTCGTCTTGCGACAGCCCACTCGACTGCTCGATGCGGACCGTGTGCTCCTTGCTTGTGCCCAGATCCTTGGCCGAGACGTTGAGGATGCCGTTGGCGTCGATGTCGAACTTGACTTCGATTTGCGGAATGCCCCGCGGCGCGGGCGGAATACCGTCCAGGTTGAACATGCCCAGCAGCCGGTTGTCGGCCGCCATCTGGCGTTCGCCCTGGTAGACTTTCACCGTCACGGCGGTTTGGTTGTCGTCGGCCGTGCTGAAAACGTTCTTCCGCTCGGTGGGGATCGTGGTGTTCTTATCGACCAGCTTGGTCATGATGCCGCCCAGGGTTTCGATGCCCAGCGACAGCGGCGTCACGTCCAGGAGCAGGATGTCCTTCACGTCGCCGGCCAACACGCCGCCCTGGATGGCGGCGCCCACGGCCACGACTTCATCCGGATTCACGCCCTTGTGCGGCTCCTTGCCCTCGAACAGATCCTTGACGAGTTGCTGCACCTTGGGCACGCGCGTCGATCCGCCCACGAGCACCACTTCGTCGATTTCGCGCGGGCTGAGGTGCGAGTCCTTCATGGCCTGCAGGACCGGACCGCGGCAACGCTCGATCAGGTGATCGACCAATTGCTCGAACTTCGCGCGCGTGATCGTCATTTGCAGGTGCTTCGGGCCCGAGGCGTCGGCCGTGATGAATGGCAGATTCAGGTCGGTCGACTGCGCGGAACTGAGTTCCTTCTTCGCCTTCTCGCAGGCCTCTTGCAGGCGCTGCAGGGCCATCGTGTCCTTGCGGAGGTCGATGCCTTGCTGTTTCTTGAACTCGTCGGCCACGTAGTTGACCAGCATCTGGTCGAAGTCGTCGCCGCCGAGGTGCGTGTCGCCGTTGGTGCTGATGACGCGGAAGACGCCGTCGGCCACTTCCAGCACCGACACGTCGAACGTGCCGCCGCCAAGATCGAAGACCACAATCTTCTCGTGCTTCTTCTTGTCCAGTCCGTAGGCCAACGAAGCGGCCGTCGGCTCGTTGATGATCCGCATGACCTCGAGCCCGGCAATCTGGCCGGCGTCCTTGGTGGCCTGGCGTTGGGCGTCGTTGAAGTACGCCGGGACGGTAATCACGGCCTTGTTCACTTTGTGGCCCAAATACGCCTCGGCCGCCTCCTTCAGTTTGCGGAGCGTGAACGCGGAAACCTCGGGAGGCGTAAACTGCTTGTCGCCCGCCTCGACCTTCACGTAGTCCTCCGCGGCGCCGACCACCTTGTACGGCACCATCTTCTCTTCGGTGGCCACTTCGTTGTGCCGTCGGCCCATGAAACGCTTGATCGAATAGACTGTGCGGAGCGGATTGGTGACCGCCTGGCGTCGGGCCGGCTCGCCCACCAGGGTTTCGCCCTTGTCCGTAAAGGCCACGACACTGGGAGTAAGACGGTTCCCCTCGGCATTGGGGATCACCTTCGCCTCTTTGCCTTCCATCACGGCCACCACCGAGTTCGTGGTGCCCAGATCGATACCGATGATTTTTTCGCCTTGAGCCATCTGTGTGTTCCTTTCCTCAGCGCACTAGGCAGGGTTTTGGCACCCGCCGCTTCGAGTCTTCCATGGAAAGCAAAGGCTGTGCCGGTTGGAGTCGCATTGTCTCTGAGGCACATAACTCTTTATGCAAACGCATGTTGCGTCGCATCCACGGACGTCCGATGTACCGCTGCTCAACGTTAGAGACCAAATGCCTGCCATTTTGGCATACAGCCCAGTTGAAGGCTTTTCCCTCTGAAGAGTGGACTACAACCTATCTTTGCACAGGCCGGACCATGCCGGTTTTTCGGGAACTTCCCGGCCGCCATCGGCGTCTGACTATCGTTCGCGTAGACCGACCTCAGAAAAGGAACTGCCCTATGCGGAGCATTCGAGGCATCTTGGCGGCATTTGCGAGTGTGCTTCTGGTCAGCCAGACCCTGGCCGCCGTAGACCTCGTCACGCTTCCCCGCCGCGAGGGGACGCAACTGACGATCTACAACTCCGAAGACATCACGATGGTCCGCGAGCATCGGTTGCTGACCGTCAAAGAAGGCGTCAACCGTATCCAGTTCTCGTGGGCCAATACGCTCATCGACCCGACGAGTATCGACTTTCGTATTCTGGACAACCAGGAGAAGGTCGATCTGGTCGATACGACCTTCCCTTCGGGCCGAAACGACGCCCTGCAGTGGAACATCGACAGTAGATTGGCCGGCAAGATCGCGGTCGAAATCCGCTACTTCACCAGCGGCATCACCTGGAGCGCCGACTACGTCGGGATCGCCAACGAGGACGAAACCAAGCTGAATCTCACCGGCTACGTGCGCGTGTTCAACAGCTCTGGCGAGTTGTACGACAAGGCGCAGACGCGGCTTGTGGTGGGCAAGATCAACCTCGTCGAGCGGATCGCCGACCTCGCCCGCCGGCCGCCGCCGGGCAGGCCCGTGCCGGTTCCCACGACCGCACCCGCTGCACCGCGCCCCGTGGTAATGAAGGCGTTGGAGGAGGCCGTGGACCGGGCCGAGGCCATGCCGGCCGAACAGCCGGCCCCCGAACCGCCGAAGAAGGTCATCAAAGAGGGCCTCTCCGAATACTTCCTCTTCACCATCGAAGGCCGCGAAGATATTAGCGACAAGGAGCCGAAGCGGCTGGTGTCGATGAAGGTCGGCGAAGTGCCGCTGGAGTGCTTCTATAAACTAACCGACCGCGACGGCGGGACGTTCTTCACCAAGTTCTACCGCTTCAAGAACCTCAAGTTGCTCGACGAGCAGGGCAAAGAGAAGAAACTCTCGGCGATGGAGAACCTGGGGCTCTCGCCGTTGCCGGACGGCATGGTCAGGCTCTTCTCCGAATACCAGACCAAGGACTTGGCCTACGTCGGCGGCACGGCGACGAAGTACGTGCCGATCGGCGACCGCGTCGAAGTGAACGTCGGCCGCGACCAGGACATCACGATTGCCCGGCGGCTCAAGGACCAGAAGATCACCAACGTCGTCGCCCGCCAGTACAAGAAGCGGCTCGACAACTGGTACGTGCAATACTACGACCTGATCGACTACGACGAGACGTTTTTCTATGAGGAAGAGATTGTTTCGGGCAAGCCGGCGAAAACCGAGTTGGAGCGCCGCTTCGACGCAAACGTGGTGTTGTGGGCGCCCAACGATCAGCCCAAGGACTGGAACTCGGACGAGGCCGGGGCCTACGTCGATCTGCACGCCGTCGCTGGCAAGGTCGAGAAGGTCGATCAGAACCACGTCAAGTACTTCCTCGACCTCAAGCCGGGCCAGAAGCAGTTCGTGACCTACTCCGTCACGTACAAGAAGCGCAAGGTCGGCCCAGAACTGAACATCGAGAAGAAACGCGAACCGCTGTAGGAACAAGAACCACAAGACAGGATCACGAAATCGCGAAAACACGAAAAGGGAGAACACTCGTTCCCACGCTCCGCGTGGGAACGCACTTGCCGGACGCTCCGCGTCCCTGTGTGACGTGGAACGTTCCGGCGACGCAGAGCGTCGAAAGCCGTGTGTTCCCACGCGGAGCGTGGGAACAAGTATTGTCCCTTCTTTCCTTCTTTCGTGCTTTCGCGTTTTCGTGATCCGCTGAATGACCTCAGAAAGGACATTGCCATGCGAACGACGATCTGTTTGACGGCGGCCCTGCTGCTGGGCCTGGCGACCGCGGCCGAGGCGCGGATCAAGCTGACCACCCTGCCCGAGCGCGAGACCGTGCGGATCGACATCCAGAACGGCCGCTTCACGCTCGTCGAGGAGGAACG
>Ga0233425_10006824_pt1 | contig 16516 bp, 13 predicted proteins | sample Watercolumn_Towu_2_FD_181712 | JGI IMG/M metagenome (GOLD analysis project Ga0233425, IMG submission 181712) | Freshwater microbial communities from Lake Towuti, South Sulawesi, Indonesia - Watercolumn_Towuti2014_140_MG | ecosystem: Environmental > Aquatic > Freshwater > Lake | place... | reverse complement strand
CGGAAAACAATGGCGAAAGCATGGCAATAGACGATAAGCAAATAGACAGAGATAAAGATTTTACCCTATACCGTATCGCAAATTATTTTTCATAGCACTCGAAAAAAAGAATTAGCCGTTTTTTAATCCTGGCAGGTTTTTTTGTCAAATTTTCTATAACTTTACTGCAACTTTTAATTTTTAACCCATGAAAAGAATTATTATTTGCATTGCAGTTGTGGCAATCTGCCTTGCAGCCCATGCACAGGGAGAGTTAATAGCCACCACGTATTACGATCAGCAAACCAACGCTTCCACACAAAACAGGATTTATTATTTCGATGATGGAACCATCGGCGCCACCCTGACCTGGAGTATGGAACCATCGTCTTACCCTGACAGAGGCACAGGCTACAATTATTTTGATGGAACAAGCTGGCAGGCATTTCCAACCGAACGTATCGAAAGCATGCGAACAGGCTGGCCTTCGTACGCTCCTCTTGGCAGCGATGGCGAACTGGTTGTGGCGCATCTGTCGGGTGCGGATACCGTCGGTTTGTTATTTTCGAACAGAACCGTTAAATGCGATGGCGACTGGACAGAAACCTTGTTTACAGGACCGGAAGGTTATGAGGCATTGTTATGGCCGAGGATGGTGACCGGCGGTTCAAACCACAACTTTATCTTTTTAATCGCAATGACTGCACCTGAAACCAATGGAGGCAATCCTTACCAGGGTCTGAATGGCGCCTTGCTTTATTCGCGCTCCACGGATGGCGGAAACACCTGGGATATTCAGAACCAAATACTGCCGGGAATGGATTCCACTTTGTATGATGGATTTTACTTGGATGGCTATGCTTTCGCAGAACCGCTGGATAATACGGTGGCATTTGTTGTGGGTTCACGGCAAACCGATATGTTCCTGATGAAATCAACCGACAATGGAGCCACCTTTGAAAAAACCATGATCTGGGACAATCCGTGCGATACCATCCTTCCCCAGGATACATTATACCATCCTGATGCTTCGATGGCAATTGCATTGGATCCTTCGGGCAATGCGCATGTGGCTTTCGGAATAATCAGCTCGTGGTACAATGGAAATTGGTATTATGATCCGATGGTTGATGGCATTGGATACTGGAACGAAGACATGCCGGTGTTCTCAGACAACTACAATGCGCTTAACCCGCAGGGCGGAGCCGGAAGCGAAATGGTAGCCGATTACAACCTCATTGCCTGGACGCAGGATATGAACGGCAACGGTCAGATTGAAATTGATGAAGTCGGCAACTATTTGGTTAAGGGAATATCAAGTATGCCGCAACTTATAATCGATGAAGCCAATTGTGTTTTCCTTGTATATACTTCGGTTACCGAAGGCTTCAATAACGGTGTCCAAAACTACCGGCGCTTGTGGTGCCGGGCATCACCCGATGGCGGCAACACCTGGGGAGAATTCCATTTGATGTGTAACGACCTGATCTATATTTTTGAGGATTTTATTTTTCCTTCGTGTGCCGCCAAAACAAATGATTGCCTTCATTGTGTTTTCCTTCATGACATAGAGCCCGATCTGAATATATTTTTAGAATCCCCTACAGAAAATTCAGTGAAATATATATCTATCCTCAAAGATGAAATCGTCGGCATAAATACAGCACGTTCAAAGCCTGCCTTCGAAGTTACCCAAAACTTTCCCAATCCGTTTGCGGAGTCAGCAATCATCAAGGTAGTCCTTTCCGAACCTTCCGATCTGAGCCTTGACATCCTGAATTTATTGGGTCAAAAAGTAGCCGGAACAAAGCGCTTCAAAGGGAAAACCGGCGTCAATACCCTGAAAATCGAAAGAGCCGGACTTGCTTCCGGAATCTATTATTATAATGTAAGAACCGGGGAAAATTCTTATACCGGAAAAATGATCATCAAATAAAATTATGAATTATGAAAATAGCAGTATTTATTTCAGCATTCGTGTTGACCGGCATCACCGGCTTTTCGCAGCAGAGAGTGGTGATCTCAAAAGAATGGCAGAACCATGCAGTCAGGGTCGATGATTCTTACTATCAGGTTTCCAAAAGAGAAGAATTAAAACCTCCCTACAAAGCCAGTTGCTTACTGGAAGAGAATATCGGCACCACCTATTACGACCTGCAAACTACGTCGAGCATGCAAAAACATCTTTATGCATTTGATGATGGTTCTATGGGTTCGGTTTGGACAATGGGATTCGATTATCCGGCTTTCGGGGACAGAGGTACGGGGTATAATTATTACGACGGTGCAAACTGGGGACCTTTTCCTGGTAATATCATTGAATCCAATCGTTCGGGCTGGGCGGAATATGCGCCTTATGGTGAAAACGGGGAGATCATTGTTTCGCATATCTCAGGCGCTGATTCTGCAGTAGGATTGACCTTATCAAAACGTGAAAATAAAGGTACCGGCGCCTGGGAGGAGTTGAATTTTCTTGGACCCCCTGAATGCGATAATAATATCCTGTGGCCAAGAATTGTCACCGGAGGAGTAAACCATTCGGTGATTCATCTGCTGGCAGTTACCCCGCCTACTTCAAATTGCGGATTTCCATATATGGACCAGGAGATTGCCATTTTATATTCCCGTTCTTTCGATGGCGGGAATAGCTGGAACCCGGAAAATTATATTATCCCCGAAATTAACAGTAATTACTATAACGGCTTCAGCGCTGATGTATATGATATAACAGCCGATGGTGACAGGGTTGGAATTTTAATAGGTGACCCTTGGATCGGATTACTCTTGCTGAAATCAACAGATGGTGGTGATACCTGGGAAAAAACGATCATTTGGGATCATCCCTATCCTTTTCACACCTATGAAGTGACGGATACCTTTTATTGTGCCGATGGAGCACACAGCCTGGCTTTTGATAACGATGGAATGGCTCATGTTGTATTTGGCATTAACCGGACTTATGCGGATGTTGCAGGTACATACTGGTTTCCTGCCGTGGATGGTATCGGTTACTGGAACGAAAACAGGCCCACGTTTTCAAATAACCTCAATGCTTTAAGTCCTTATGGGGATCCGGGTTCGGAACTGGTAGAGAATTACAGCCTGATCGGCTGGACACAGGATATTAACGGAAACGGATTACTTGATCTTCTCCCGGAATCAGGAATCTATTATTTAGGGTTTTCAAGTATGCCACAAATTGTTGTTAACGAAGAGAACGAGATTTTTGTGGTATATTCATCCGTTACTGAAACGTATAATAATGGTCTTCAAAACTACCGGCACATTTGGGCTCGTAATTCACCTAATGGAATTACCTGGAATTCATTTATACATTTAACAAGCTCTATTTGCCATTGTTTACATGAAAATGTGTTTCCATCCCTAACTTCAGGTTCTGAAAGCAATACCTATGTTTTATCTTTTCAATATGATATCGAACCAGGTTTGGCTGTAAGGGGTGATAATGATCCTTATACCGAAAATTTTATTAGTTTCATGGAGGTGGATGGCATTACCGGGACTGAAGAAAACGGAGCTCTTGAAAATAACTTCAGGGTCAGCCAGAATCATCCCAATCCCTTCAGCAGCGAAACAAAAGTAAAGGCAGAGCTTAATGAAGCTGCTCATGTAAGCCTCATCTTAACCACTCTGACAGGCCAAAAGGTGCTGCAGATCAATAAAGGCTATCTTCAGGCGGGTGTACATATAATTACTCTTCATGCAGCAGGATTAAATCCGGGCTTGTATTTCTATACGATAAAAGCAGGAGAGTTCTCAGATACTAAAAAAATGATCATCAACTAAAAAATCACAGTTATGAAAAGAACAATTTTATTGCTTGCAGGCTCGGGATTAGTCATCATCCTTTTCATCTTTTGCGGACCCCTGCCGTTACCTTTGCTTGAAGGTGACAGCCTCGGCAGTTCATACTACGATATTCAAACTTACGGTTCGAGCCAGAATAGGATTTACCGGTTTGAGGATGGAACGATCGGTGGAACCTGGACGAGAGGAATACAACCACAAGCATATCCAGAAAGGGGCACTGGCTATAATTATTTCGACGGCGTAAACTGGCAACCCCCTCCGGAAGAGCGGATCGAAAGCCAGCGAACCGGATGGCCATCTTATGCTCCCCTCGGACCTACCGGCGAAGTAGTTGTGGCTCATTTATCCGTAGCCGACACCGTCGGACTTTGGTTTTCGAAAAGAACCATTAAAGGCGAAGGGGAGTGGTCGGAGGCGTTATTTACCGGTCCGGAAGGGCAAGAGAGACTGTTATGGACAAGAATGGTAACGGGGGGTGCCGATCACAATAATATTTATCTCATTGCACTCACATTGCCCCTGGCAAACTATGGAACTTTATACGAAGGTCTGGATGGCGCCTTGCTGTATTCAAGGTCGACCGATGGCGGCGAAACATGGGATATTCATAATCAAATCCTGCCGGGAATGGATTCTTCGGCTTACAGTGGATTTTACCATGACGGCTATGCCTTTGCCGAGCCGAAGGACAATATTGTAGCCTTTGTCGTGGGTTCTTTTCAAAGCGACTTGTTCCTGATGAAATCGACCGATTATGGGCAGACATTTGAGAAAACCATCATCTGGGATAATCCTTATGACCTGGTCGCTCCTTCATTTTCTACCGATCCCTTCTTTTCTGCCGATGGGTCTGTTGCAGTAGCTTTGGATAATAGCGGAATGGCACACATAGTCTTCGGAATTGTTAAAGCATGGTACGATTTAGAGGAAGAACAGTGGTCATTCGATAAGCTTACTGACGGTGTTGGTTACTGGAATGAAACCATGGAAGCATTTTCCTCCAACCTGAATGCGCTCGATCCCTCCTGCGGACCGGAAAGTGAGTTGGTCCAGGATGTAAGCCTCATTGGCTGGTCGCAGGATCTAAACGGAAATGGCGTGATAGATATCCTTGGTGACGTGACCCCATATTCATGTTTTTATTTTTCGCTTGGAATGTCAAGCATGGTGCAGCTTGTAACAGACAGTCAAAACCGGTTATTTCTTGTTTATTCCTCTCTCACCGAATCTTACAATAGTGGGACTAGAGATTACCATCGTTTATGGCTCAGATCCTCATTGGACGGAGGACAAACCTGGGGGCAGTTTTATCACCTGGATGGCGATGACACTACATCCATTTTCACAGATTATGCATTTCCTTCGTGTGCTGCCAATTCGGATGAGAACATTTATTTAACCTTTATGGCTGATATCGATCCAGGGATGTATTGCATCGGAGACTTATGTCCGCCGGATGAAAATTTCATTTATTTTACTTCGGTTCCGAAAGATGAAATCGTCGGTATTGATGCCAGAAAGGAAGATACCTCTTTCGAAGTTTCTCAGAACTTCCCGAATCCGTTTTCTGAAACGAGTGTTATCAAAGTCACCTTAACTGAACCTTCCGAAATATGCCTTGATATTCTAAACCTGGTGGGGCAGAATGTTTCTGAAAGCAAAAAGTTGACAGGAAAGGCGGGTGTCAATACTATGATAATTGAAAGGAAAGAAATACCCGCCGGCGTTTATTTTTATAAAGTTGAAACAGAGCAAGCGACGATAACGCAAAAAATGATTATCGAATGAGATAAAAAGCCGCGAATGCACGAATAAAAAATTTTTATTCGCGCATTCGCGGCAAACATACCATTCTTCCAACATACCATTCCCCCAACAATACCCGATAACATAATCAACTCAATCAGCTCAATCAACCCAATCAACCCAATCAACCCAATTAACCCAATTAACCCAATCTCCCAATTAACCCATTCCCCAAATCAACCTTTTTACTAATTTCGCCTTATGATCACGCGCGACACGGTTCAGACCATTATCGAGACTGCCCGGATAGAAGAGGTAGTCAGCGACTTCGTAAACCTCCGGAAACGGGGTGTTAACCTGCTTGGACTGTGTCCATTCCACAATGAAAAAACTCCTTCGTTCACTGTTTCCCCCGCCAAGGGGATTTATAAATGCTTCGGATGCGGCAAAGCCGGTAACTCCGTGAACTTCGTGATGGAGCACGAGCATTACACCTACCCCGAAGCCTTGCGGTTCCTTGCTAAAAAATACAGTATCGAAATCGAAGAAGCAGAGCAGACCCCTGAGCAAATCCAGGAGATCAACGAAAAGGAGAGCCTGTATGCTGTTACCGCATTTGCTCAGAAGTTTTTTTCCGATCAGCTTGTTCAAACCGATGAGGGAAAATCGGTTGGGCTTTCTTATTTTAAAGACCGCGATTTCCGCGAGCAGACCATCGATCTGTTTCAACTCGGCTACAGTCCGGATGCATGGGAAGCCTTTACCAAAACTGCTTTAAGAAACGGCTACAACCTGGGCTACCTCATCAAATCGGGACTCACCATCGAAAAAGAAGGCAAGCATTTCGACAGGTTCAGCGCAAGGGTGATCTTCCCGATCCACAATCTTTCGGGAAGGGTGATCGGCTTTGGCGGAAGGATCTTAAAAAAGGACGAGAAAAAAGCCAAGTACATCAACTCGCCCGAATCAGACATCTACAATAAGAGCCAGGTTCTGTACGGGATTTACTTTGCCCGGAACGCCATCATCAAAAAGGATAACTGTTACCTCGTTGAAGGTTACACGGATGTGATCTCGCTGGTTCAGGCAGGGTTCGAAAATGTGGTTGCTTCATCAGGAACCTCACTGACCACTGATCAGATTCGACTGATCAAGCGCTATACGCCGAACGTAACCATCCTTTACGACGGCGACGAAGCCGGACTGAAAGCCTCTTTTCGCGGCATCGATATGATCCTCGAACAGGGAATGAATGTGAAGATCGTCATGTTCCCCGAAGGAGAAGATCCTGATTCCTTTGTGAGAACCCACAGGACGATAGAAGTGGAGGAGTTTTTAACCACGGAAGCCAACGACTTTATCCGGTTCAAAACCAATATTCTCCTTAAAGAAGCCCAAAATGATCCGATCAAAAAAGCTGGGCTGATCAAAGATATTGTCCTGTCCATATCCCAGATACCGGATCAGATTATCCGCTCGGTGTATGTTAAGGAGTGTTCGGTAATGATGGACATGGCGGAGCAAACCCTGATGAATGAGTTGAACAAGCTGATCCGGAAAAAATTCAGGCAGACCACGGGTCAGACCCTGCCCGAAGAAATCGTGTCGCCTCCCGAGCAACCTGCAGAAAAACAGATAGAGGTAGATAATCACAATACTGAATTTCAGGAAAAAGACATCATCCGGTTGCTGCTGACATACAACAAGGAAAATATCGAATTTGACGGAAAAGACGAACATAACCATCCGGTTAAAATTCCTGTAAATATCGCCAGGTTCATTGTCGAAGATTTGAAAAATGATGAGATCACTTTTACGAACCCGGTTTATCAGAAGATTTTTGATGAGTACGGTGATTATATTTCCAAAGATGAATTTCCTGACGACAAGTATTTCATCAATCACAACAGCAAAAAGGTTTCGGCTGCTGTCATTGACCTGCTGACATCTCCTTATGAGCTAAGCGAAAACTGGGAACTGGTGGCGCGCATAGAAGTTATAACGGAAACCAAGAAACTCAGGGATGCGGTCGTTCATTCGCTGCTGTCGTTCAAAGCCAAGAAGATAGAGCAACAGATCGCCGACAACCAGTTCGAAATAAAGAAAGCCGAAACGGAAAAAAACTACGAAGACATTCCTTTACTTCTTAAAAAGCAACAAGACCTGAAAGCCATCAGCAGGGATATCAACAAGCAACTGGGGAGGATAGTGACGAGGTAAATTATTTCTCATAAATTGCCTTAAGAAGATCGGGAAATCAACTTCTTCATGGCAGAATTTAATTCTGCTACCTCGTTTAATAGCGGTTCAACTATGCTTTGATCAAATTCAACAAAATCAGCATAATCTGACTCCTGTCGCCAGTCGAAGAGGTGAGAATATAATTTCCCATGTTCAATGCTTAATGAACCTGTTTTGACGTAATTTTTAAACAACTGCGTTTTTACGCCATTATGGGTTTCGGCCTTAATATTTTTACTGAATAACAAAGCCCCTGCTAAATAATAACTCGAATAGTAAAGCCGGTTAATGCATGAATTCCAGCGACCGTTTTTGGCAAGTAATGCTGCATCTTTAAATACCTCAAGCGATTTGGAGATTCGATAATTTAAATAATCTTCCTTATTTCCAGTCATTAAAGAACAATTCCGTCTCGTTTAACATTAATATATAATGGTGTTATTGAATGTTTAGTTTCCCAGTCTTTTTTAGAAAAGACTAATGTGGATATGGGCTCACCAACTTCCAGTTCAACACCAAACAATTCCTCCCGGTACTCTTTTTCCAACTTCCTGTCAACTTTCAGATTATTTAACAATATCAGGATATCCCAATCCGAATTTGAATTGCTGTCCCCACGTGCATGAGAGCCGAACAATATAATTTCAGCGTCGGGATTTTTCTGATGAATCTTTGTTCTGATAAGATTTCTGATATGTTGTTCCTGCTTGTTCACCCTGCAAATTTATACTTTTTTATGCAAAAACATCAATAAGCAGTTGGGAAGGAGTGACGAGGTAGTACATTTTCCTGGCTAAGATATATTAAATGTACTACTTTAGAAAAATGTTTTTAATAGATAGTATCAACTTAGATAAATTAATACCGCACCTTGCCAAGGATGATATTGAACTTGAAAAAATCCGGAAAGAGGTCGCTTTACTTCATTCCAACCATAAGATTTATATTGCTGATGCACGAAATCTTTCAATGATCCCAGACGAATCAGTTCATCTTATATTAACATCGCTTCCCTATTGGAATCTGAAAGAATACAATCAGCACAAAAACCAGCTTGGACATATTGACGAATACCATTTATTCCTTGATGAATTAGATAAAGTTTGGAAAGAATGCTATAAAAAGCTGGTTATTGGAGGCAGGATGGTTATTGTTGTGGGGGATGTTTTGCTGTCGAGGAGAGAATACGGAAGACATAAAGTTGTACCATTACATGCCGATATCCAGGTAAGGTGTGAAAAAACCGGCTTTGCTAATTTAGCGCCTATTTTCTGGCATAAAATCTCAAATGCAAGTTTTGAGGTTGACGGAAATACAAAATTTCTTGGAAAGCCTTATGAACCGAACGGTATTATTAAACACGACATTGAGTATATATTGATGCTGAGAAAGAACGGCGGCTATCGTAAACCGACCCCGGAACAAAGGAGATTATCCATATTTCGGAGAAAGAATTCAATTTGTGGTACAGGCAGATTTGGGATTTTAACGGCGCATCGACAAAAAATCACCCAGCGCCTTACCCCGAAGAATTATCAAACCGGATTATAAGAATGTTCAGCTTTGCCGGCGATGACATGCTTGATCCTTTTCTTGGTTCAGGTACCACAATGCTATCGGCTTCGAAAATCGGCAGGAATTGCATCGGTATTGAAGTGGATAAATCCTATGCAGAATATTCCTATAAACGGCTTCATAAAACCTACGATTTGTACAACCAGGATTTATTTGACCTTGATTTAATTGATTTGACCAATGACAAAGCTTCTTCCGGATAATTTTGATGAACTGGTTGCATTTGCCGTAAAGCAATTTTGGACGTCACGAGGCAGTTCAGTTGTTACTTCTCAGGAGGGTAGCAGGGCATAGCCGTCAGGTTAAGCAGTTAATCCCCTTCGGGGAATCGGTTTATGCAATGTTCGGATTTCTACAAAACCTTAACTGCTACGCAGTAATTCCATTCGTATTTGGATTGGAATCTATTCATAGTATATTTATACTTCATTATAAATTTGCCCGTAGGGCATCTGGTATTGTAGAAAAGAAATACAGAAAAAACCCTCATACCCCGAAGGGGTTCAACATATCTTGTCCTGGTTAGTCAAACCTGTTAAGCCTGGAATAGCTCCTTAAACTGACGGCTATGGGGTAGCAGGGGATCGGTATTAGCAGGAAAAAATCTTGACGGTTTTCCAATTTAATAAAAGCGGTTGCGCAGCACTGCGGGGCAAAAGACGAATGCATTATAACTTCCGGTAAAAAGAGCCTGACCATTCCTGGCTTTTTCAGGCCAACTAAAATGTGGGATTCCATTGTAATTTATAAAGGCAGGCTGGTAGCGGCATTTGAACTTAAATCACAGGTAGGTTCATTTGGAAATAATTTCAACAACCGGACAGAGGAAGCGATAGGCTCGGCAAAGGATTTTTGGACGGCATACAGGGAGAAAGCATTTGATCTTTCCAACTACGTCAAGCCTGGTATTCCGGCTTCAAATCAAAAAGATATTAAACCACCATTCCTAGGGTATTTAATGCTGCTTGAGGATTGCCTTGATTCTACAACACCTGTCAGGGTTGATGAAGAGCATTACAAAGTTTTTCCTGAGTTTAAGCAGACCTCTTATGCCACACGCTATAAGCTTCTTTGTGAAAAACTTGTTCTTGAAGGATTATATACCTCGGCAAGTTTGATTTTGTCAGACAGCACAGAAGGCAGGAGTAATGGTAAGCATACATCCCCGACCGAAACGCTAAGCCCAAAATCATTATTTGCTGATTTTGCAGGACGGCTGCTCGTTGCCATTGAAACCTGGTAAAAACCCCAAGACTTGAAAACCATCAGCCGCGACATCAACAGGCAACTGGGGAGGATAGTGACAAGACAGATAGGCAGGTTTATATCTCCTATACGTTCGTATAGTTAAATGTACCACTTACTGCCTGAAAGAGACCTTAGATAAAATACTCCGATCATTGCCTTGATGGAAAGTCTATCTTTGTAGTCAATGAAAAACTACAGCGCCATCATCATCGACGACGAGCGAAATGTCAGGGAGGCTTTGGCTCATTCCATCCGCCAAAACTGCCCCGAAATTTTTATCAGCGGAACCGGAACGTCGGCGGAACAGGGTCGTGAATTGCTGCGAAATTATGAAGTCGATATTATTTTTCTTGATATTTCGATGCCGGTTGAAAACGGTTTCGACTTTCTGAATTCGATTGACAGGGAAAACTATTGCATTATTTTCACGACGGCTTATGAAGAATTTGCCCTCAAAGCCATTAAAGCCAATGCCATCGATTATCTTCTTAAACCCATAAATGCGCTGGAGTTGAGGGACTCAGTGAACAAAGCCATCAGCTTTCTCGAACTCAGGCAGCAGCGACCCGAAATTAAACAGGCATATTCCGAATCTCTTGGGAACCTGTCGGAGCAGTTGCAGTCTGGCAGCAACACGGTTAAAAAGATCACCGTATCAGAGCAATTCGGTTTCAAAGTGATCGATGTCGCGGATATCAAGTACCTCGAAGCCGATGCTCAATATACCATTATCTACCTCAATGGTCCCGATCAGATCGTATCGAGCAAATCCATCGGCGAATTTGAAAAGATCCTTACCAACCCGGAGTTTTTCAGGATACACAAATCCATCATCATCAATCTCAGCTACCTTAAGGAATACTCGAGCTACCAGGGCAATTATGCAGTCCTTCACGACAAGTCGAAGCTGCTGATCTCGCGTCGAAGACTGAATGAGTTCAAAGAGAAAGTGAAAGGATTTTCGCGCCTGGTAAACTGAACGGTAAATCATTTCTTTTACCTGTTATACTTTTGCATAAATTGTTCATGCATTGCCCAGGTTAACAAAATACATTTTTCTGTTCGCGCTGGCTTTCAGCAATACAGGATTTGCCGGTGATAATCCGTTCCTGAAACATTACGGTATTCCGGAAGGATTGCTCACCCAAACAATTTACCATGTTTCGCAGGACAGGCAGGGATTTCTCTGGTTTTCGACCGATGCAGGCATAGTCAAGTACAATGGATCTATTTTCAGAAGTTTCAGGAAAAAGGACGGGCTGACCGATAAGGAAATTCTCCGCACACAGGAAGATTCGCAGGGACGACTCTGGATTTTCTCGTTCAACGGCAACCTCCACTTTTATTCCGATAACAGGATATTTAACCGGGAGAATACCGGTTTTCTGGCAGAAATGAGCAGCCGGGAATTTTTTATCGGATTTTTTGAGGACAGGGAGGGCAGCCTGTATTTTTACAATTCGCACGGACTGATTTATTGTCTTGACAAGCAAAATACAGTTACAAAATACGACTATCCGGCTCTTGGAAGGCTTTATTACATCGTTTATGCATCGGACGGCAATATTCTCTATATTACGCAGCAGGGAATGTGGATTTCGGGTGAAATGAGAACTCACCCGGTATTGTACCGCCCGTTTGAAATTCTGAATGTTTTCCAGGGACCGGAGAATTCTTACCAGGTGCTCACCACCGTTTCCGGGCTGATACAATTTAGAGGCGAAAAGCAGCAATCCGTGATCACCAACCCGTTGTTCAACCGGAAGCTGATAACTGCCTTCAGCGACAAAAACGGATTGTTATGGATCGGTACTTTCGACCAGGGAGTATTTTGCCTCGAAGGGAACCGGACACTGCTTAAGCTACCAATTAAGCAAAGCCAGATGATTTTCGGGGACAGGGATAAAAACATCTGGATCACCTCAATGAATGACGGCATTGATAAAATACAGCCGGGATTTACCGGCATTCGGCACTTTCCGGTCAGCGGTTTCGGCGGTGGAGAGGTCACGGCGCTTTACAGCAAGGGGCAAAAAGCTGTCTGGGTAAGCAACGGCAAGTCGGTTTATTTTTATGAAAATGGTGAAATCCGCCACTTTTACAGCCACCCGGGAGACCTGTCCATCGACATTGTAGCTGAATTTGGCAGTGACCTGCTCATTGGAAAAAGGAACGATATGATCTATGCAGTCCGGATTCTGCCAGAAACATTTACCGCTGTTCCAGGAGAACCGGCGGTTTTCAATTCGTTTACCAAGGGTTTGGCTGTCAGCAATGACAGGAAAGAGCTGTGTCTTCTGCACATCAATAATTTCTTTATTTACAATGCCAATGAACCTGGCGTTTGGAAGAATATTACAGGCAACGAACGAATATACTCAGCGTACTATAACCGGGACGACCGGTTGATCCTGAATATGGCTGACATCATCTCGACACCGGCAGGTGGTGAATTGGAACCATTCGATGAGCTAAAAGATTTTTTCGGTAAAAGGATAGATGATCATGCGGTGATCAGCAGTGAAGCCGAAGCCTTCAACATCGAAGGAGATTCGCTGTGGCTGGTAACCGGAAACAGGCACATTAACCTGACCCGGAGGATGAACTACCAGGTAAGCCACCCGATTATCAAATTATTTTATCATTTCCCTCATTTGTATTTTACCACCCGGAGCCGGGTATTCCGAATCGAGGTTCCGGCGAATTACACTGCCAATAAAGAAATTGAAGTGCAGACGATCGAAATTGAGTTCAGCAGCCTGAGCGATGCTTTGATACAGAACGATACCTTATTCCTGACATCGAAGGAGGGACTGACTTTGATTTCTACTTCCGGGTTTAATCCATTCGGTAGAAGCGTGTTGTCACCTTATTTTACCCTGGTTCAGGCAAAAGAAAGCAAGCTCGATTTTGCCCAGGGCAAAGAGATCGTCCTCAAGGGAAACAACAGCATTCACATAGATTTTGACGCCATTAACTTTTCGGGATCTGCAACTGTCTTTAAATATAAGCTCGACGGACTCGAGGACAACTGGAACTCAGGTACGGAGACTTCTGTGGTGTACAAAAACCTGTCGCCGCAAACATACACTTTCAGGCTGCGAGCCGGTTCCTTTGGATCGGAGTGGAGCAATGAGGTGAAGCTGGCTCTGAATATTAAATCGGCATTGTACCAGCGAAAAGGATTTATCATCGCCGGTGCGCTGACTTTTGCGGCTTTGATATGGTTTGCTTCGCGCTATTATATACGCAGGCTAAAGAAGAGCCAGGAACTCAAAAGCAAGCTGATCACCTATGAGCAGAAAGCCCTGCAATCCATGATGAACCCGCATTTCATCTTTAATTCGCTGGGGTCCATTCAAAACTACCTTTTGCAGAATAAAGCTGATGAAGCCAGCCTGTACCTTTCACAGTTCGCCCGACTCATCCGTCAAAACCTGAATTCAGCCAACACGCCGTTCATCTTACTCGAGGACGAAACCGACCGCCTGATGAACTATCTGAGCCTTGAAAGGCTAAGGCTCGATAACAAGTTCGATTTCAGGATAAGCATTGATCCTGACATTCATTCCGATGAAGCGCTGATACCTTCTATGGTTATACAGCCGTTTGTTGAAAATGCTGTATGGCACGGCATTTCACCCATGAATGATAAGGGTCTTATCTCCATTCAGGTGAAAAGGGAATCGGAAAAATTACTGATTGTTGAAGTGGAAGACAATGGGATCGGGATGAAACAATCGTCTCAGTATTTCAGAAAAGCCGACCACATCAGCATTGGGATGGAAACCACGCAGAAGAGGCTGAGCCTGATATGCCGGCAGCAGAAACTCAGGTTTAACATCGAATTCGGAGAAGTGGATGCAGGCAGCACCTTTCCGGGGACAAGGGTAAGTTTTAACATTCCGTTCAGGGAACCGGATTGAAGTATCACGGCTGGAGCAGGATTGGATTGTCAGGGTAAATGACTGGTCATAATTACCCACCTGTGACCGACTGGCTTAAGCCTGCCTGTTGACATCAAGCAATTTAAAGCGGCTGAAAAATGTGCCCTTTCCTTTCCTTCACGAATGGTTCAGGAAGAAATACCAAAGCTTGTCTTCCGGAGGTTCTGCCTCGATGATCATCGGAATTTTTTTCACCGGATGGATGAACTCAACCTTGCGGGCATGAAGAGAAATCGACCCGTCGGGATTCGAGCGGGGAAAGCCGTATTTCAGGTCACCTTTAATGGGGCATCCCAGGTGAGCAAGCTGAGCCCTGATTTGGTGATGACGACCTGTCAACAGCCCGATCTCAAGCAGATGATACCTGTCGCTGCTCATCAAAAGGCTGTAGGTAAGCTCTGCTGATTGAGAACCTTTACGGCTTTGAGGCACAATAATAGACTTATTCCTGTCCTGGTCCCTGTAAATGTACTGCAGAAGGTGACCGGAATTTTCGGAAGGCAGATTCTTGACTATTGCCCAATAAGTTTTTCTGATTTCTTTTTTCTTCAACATCTCATTCATCCGGGTAAGCGCCCTGGATGTCCTGGCAAAGATGACAATACCGCTCACCGGACGGTCGAGCCGGTGAATCACGCCCAGGAAAACCTCACCGGGCTTGCCATACTTGTCTTTGATATACTTTTTAATATGCCCGCTCATCGGTTCATCTCCTGTTTTATCACCCTGTACGATCTGCGACGGACTCTTATTGACAACAATCAGGTGGTTGTCTTCATAAAGGATCGTATCTGGATTGAAGTTCAAGGTTCGAGAGGATCAGTCTAAGTTAGCTGCCTGGATAAAGCTTCTGTGGACGGGGGCGTACCGGATTTCATCTTCAATAATTACTCATGGATTCTCGGCTCAGACCCAATCTTAAATCTGACATCAAATATCTAATATTTCAATACTGCTCCTTCTCATTAGGGAAATTCGCCGATTTGACATCGTCGATGTAAGTGGTGACCGAGCCTTTGATTTCTTCGCTAAGATTGTGGTACCGGCGCAGGAACCGGGGTGAGAATTTCGTAGTGATTCCAAGCATGTCGTGCAGCACCAGCACCTGACCGTCAACACCGCTGCCGGCTCCGATCCCGATGGTCGGGATCTTGATTTCGCTTGTAACTCGTGCGGCGAGGGCAGCCGGGATTTTTTCCAGAACGATGCCAAAACAGCCGGTCTCCTCAAGGTAATGAGCATCCTTCACCAGTTTTTCGGCTTCATCGGCTTCAGTTGCTCTCACCACATAGGTTCCGAATTTGTGAATAGATTGAGGTGTAAGACCCAGATGCCCCATGACCGGGATGCCTGCCGACAGGATTCGCCGGACCGATTCGATCACTTCCTTTCCGCCCTCGATCTTGATGGCATTAGCTCCGGCTTCTTTCATGATGCGGATAGCCGAATTCAATGCTTCGATAGAATTTCCCTGGTAAGTTCCAAAGGGGAGGTCGACCACGACCAGCGCCCTCGAAACTGCCCTCATCACCGAAGAGGCATGATAGATCATTTCGTTGAGTGTGATCGGAAGGGTGGTTTTGTGTCCTGCCATTACGTTCGAAGCCGAGTCGCCGACAAGGATCACATCGATGCCGGCATCGTCGAGGATTGTTGCCATGGAATAATCATAAGCCGTGAGCATGGCTATTTTCTCACCCTTTAGCTTCATTTCCTGCAAGACATGCGTGGTAATTTTTGTATAGTATTGCCTTGAATCGGATTGCTTTTGCATAACTCTGTTTTTATGAAACCGCAAAGATAGGTTATTGTTTTTGGTTTGATATCCGGATTGGCAGTTTAAGACAGGGCAAACGCATTATAATATTAACATTAGAATGATAATAAATTTTTGATATCCAAAAGATAAGGTGTTTGATTTATAGTTTTCTTTCCCGAAAAAAGATGAA
>Ga0233425_10006823_pt1 | contig 16518 bp, 13 predicted proteins | sample Watercolumn_Towu_2_FD_181712 | JGI IMG/M metagenome (GOLD analysis project Ga0233425, IMG submission 181712) | Freshwater microbial communities from Lake Towuti, South Sulawesi, Indonesia - Watercolumn_Towuti2014_140_MG | ecosystem: Environmental > Aquatic > Freshwater > Lake | place... | reverse complement strand
CGAAGGTTATATTTATATTCGCGGTGAATATGGTGTTGCATACCAGCGTCTTTTGCGAGCCATCACCCAGGCTGAGGAATTTGGCTTCCTCGGCAATAATATCTTCGGAACCGATTTCAGTTTCCACATTCATGTCCATGCCGGCGCTGGTGCCTACGTCTGCGGCGAAGAAACCGCGCTGATCGAATCCATCGAAGGCAAGCGGGGTGAGCCTCGTTCCCGTCCTCCCTATCCAACCACCAATGGCTTGTGGGACAAGCCCACGCTGGTGAATAATGTGGAGACGCTGGCAAATGTGCCGCCCATCCTGCGAAACGGCGCGGAGTGGTACAAGTCTTTGGGCACACCGTCCAGCCCCGGCACCAAGGTTTACACCATCATGGGCAATGTCAACTTCCGCGGCGTGATCGAAGTCCCCATGGGGATTACCCTGCGCGAAGTCATTAATATTTATGCCAAAGGCATGAAACCTGGAAGCACCCTTAAACTTGCGCAAACAGGCGGCAGCAGCGGTTCGCTCATCCCTGCCTCCCTCCAGGACACCCCCATGGACTTTGAATCCTTCCGCAATGCGGGGGTTTCGTTGGGTTCGGGCGCGCTCTTGATTTGCGACCAAAACACCTGTGTCGTGGACCTTGTCAAGGTTCTTTCGCAGTTCTTCCGGTTCGAGTCCTGCGGTAAATGCACTCCCTGCCGCGTTGGGACACAGCGTCTTTACGACATTATGGAACGCTTGTCCAGGGGGCAGGGCGAACTTGCCGAGCTTGATATCGCCCTTGTCTTGATCGAGGAGATGGCGCGGACATCCAACTGCGGTTTGGGACAAACTGCCGGAACGGCGTTCCGCGGTATGGTGACCCATTTCCGCGATGAAGTGGAAGCCCACATCCTGAGACGTGAATGCCCAACCGGTGTATGTTCCATGAAGTCGGAAACGGAATTCGATGCGGAGATAGTTTGATACGTCATAAAGTGAAACTCCGCGCAAGAAAGCGCGCTTGATAGAAAGAAACAACGGGTTTGCTCACCAAGTGAGCAAACCCGTTGTCGTACTACCGCACATTGTATCGATTGTGCCGCCACAAATACCACGCAGAGTGCCGGTATTTATGGAAGCGAATTTTATTCGACACACAGAAAACATAAGGAGACCTTTATGATAAATCTAAAAATAAACGGTAAGGAAGTACAGGTGCCGGAAGGGATGACCGTCTTGCAGGCTGCCGGGCATGTGGGCGTGAATATTCCCACCCTGTGTAACCACCCCGACCTTCATGCCACCGGTGGATGCCGCATTTGTGTTGTGGATGTAAAAGGCTGGCGCACGCCGATGGCTTCCTGCACCCTGCCCGCGACGGAAGGGATGGAAGTCGAAACTCATAGCGAACCCATCAAGAAGTCGCGCAAGACCATTTTGGAATTGCTCCTCGCCAACCATCCTCAGGACTGCCTGACCTGTTCCGTCAGCGGTTCCTGCGAGTTGCAGGATTTGGCGTATGAATACCAGGTGGAAGTTCCCACATGGGGTATCAAAAATGGGCGTTACGTTGCCGATAGCGACGCCAACCCGTTCATCCGCGTGGATATGAACAGGTGCATTCAATGCACGCGCTGTGTCCGTGCCTGCGCCGAAATTCAGGGACGTTTTGTGTGGACGATGGCGGAGCGCGGCTTCGACACCCATCCAGTCGCAGGAGCCGATACCGACATGCTCGATGCGGGCTGCGAATCCTGCGGCGCCTGCGCCGCGTACTGCCCAACCGGCGCCCTTTCCGACAAGATGTCCTATGGTTGCGGACGCACCCACCAGGTACAGAAAGTCATGACTACTTGTACCTACTGCGGTGTGGGATGCCAGTTCGAACTCAATGTGAGGGATGGCAAGGTGGTTGGCGTTACCTCCACCACCGAGGCGCCTGTCAACGGCAATCATCTTTGCGTCAAGGGTCGCTACGGTTATGACTTCATCAACCACCCCGACCGCCTGACCAAACCGCAGGTACGCCGCTACCTGTTGGACGGAAAGAAGAAGAGCACAAAAGGCAAACCCTGGGAATGGGTTGAAGTCGAGTGGGACACCGCGTTGGACATCGCCGCCAGGAAGTTCAGCGAAACCCAGAAGGCGCACGGCGCAAACAAGATTGGCGTTTTGACTTCCGCCAAGTGCCTGAACGAAGAAAATTATTTGATGAATAAATTTGCGCGGCAGGTCATAGGAACGAATAACATAGACCACTGCGCCCGTCTCTGACACTCCAGCACTGTGGCCGGTCTGGCCACCTCCTTTGGTTCGGGCGCCATGTCCAACTCGATGGACGATGTTGCCGCGCAGGCAAAACTTCTGTTCATCATCGGTTCCAATACCACCGAGCAACACCCCGTCTTCGGCGCAATGCTGCGCCAGGCGATCCTCCAGCGCGGCGCGAAACTCATTGTCGCCGACCCGCGCCGTATCGATATTACCGAACTCGCCACCCTGCACCTGCAGCAGAAGTCAGGCACCGATATTGCCTTGATCAACGGTTTGATGTACCTCATCCTCGAAAACGGGTGGGAAGATAAAGCCTTTATCGAGGAACGCTGCGAAAGTTTCGACGAATTCAAAGCCAGCGTCATGCAGTACCCGCCCGAAAAGGTCAGCGAGATCACCGGAATTCCAGTTGAAGACCTGCGCGAAGCTGCCCGCCTGATGGGCGAGAACCATCCAATGGCGGTCATGTGGGCGATGGGCATTACCCAGCATATCACCGGCGTCCGCAACGTGATGGACTTGGCGAACCTGCAAATGCTGCTTGGCAACATGGGCAAAGCCGGCGGCGGCGTCAACCCGCTGCGCGGACAGAACAACGTGCAGGGTGCGTGCGATATGGGTGGTCTGCCCAACGTCTTCCCCGCCTACCAACCTGTTATTAACGAAGACGTGGTCAAGAAGTTCGAAGCCGCCTGGGGCGCGGTTGCCACTGAAGCCAAAGTCGGCATGACCGTCACCCAGATGATGCCTGGCATTCTTGATGGCACCATCAAGGCGATGTATGTTTTGGGCGAAGACCCCGCCGTCACCGACCCGGATAGCGCACACATCCGCCACTGCCTTGAGCAAATTGACTTCTTCCTCCTGCAGGAAATCTTCCCGTCCGAGACATCCAAATTTGCTGATGTCCTGTTGCCCGGCGTTAGTTTTGCCGAGAAGACCGGCACGTTTACCAATACCGAGCGCCGCGTCCAGATGGTTCATCAGGCAATTGCACCGCTCGGCGATGCCAAACCCGATTGGTGGATTACAGCCGAGATCGCAAAGCGCGTTTTGAACCTCAGCGCCGAGTTCAGGACCGTGAACGCGGAAGCTCCATGGGCGAAATGGGAATACAAGAATACATCCGAGATCATGGATGAAATCAACGCAGTAACCCCGTCCTATGCGGGAATTACCTACGCGCGCTTGGATGCCGGCGAACGCTTGCAGTGGCCCTGCTTGAACAAGGAACACCCCGGCACGCCCATCCTGCACACCAAAGCCTTCTCACGCGGCAAAGGCAAGTTTATGCCCATTGACTTTGTGCCCGCGCCCGAACTTCCCGACAATGAGTATCCGTTTATCCTCAGCACGGGACGCGTGTTGTACCACTTCCACAGCGGAAATATGACCCGCCGCTCGAAGGGCATCATGCAGGTTTACGGTCAGACATTGGTGGAGATCAATCCGGATGACGCCGCAGTGTTGGGCGTGAACGGAAACAAGACCCTGCGTATTACCTCGCGGCGCGGAATGATCGAAGCCGAAGCCACGGTGACGGACCGCGTTCCGCCCGGCATGGTGTACGCCAACTTCCACTTCCCTGAAGCCTCTGCCAATGAGTTGACTCTGGCGGAACTCGACCCGACTTCGAAGATTCCTTCCTACAAGGTCTGTGCGGTGAAGGTCGAATTGCTCAAATAAATTCCGATGAATGGTGATGGATGTTCCGACATCCATCACCAAAAAGCAGGAGACTCTTATGAATATCAGGAAAATTCTGGAATATGCCCTCGAGCGTGAGCATGAAGGCAAGCGCTTTTTCAGTGAGAACGCCCAGCGCCTGCAAAATGCTGCCGCGCAAAGCGCCTTCAAGGCGATTGCGGAGGAGGAACAGCGTCACATCGAATACATCTCCGCCCAAATTGCCGCGCTGGATGCCGGTGTGGATGCCCCATCCCCTGAACTGCCCAAGGCTGGGTTCTTCGCTGACCGCGCCGAAAGCCAGAGCATCGTCGATACCGTCTCGGAAGCCATGGTCGCCGACCTGCCTGTTTTGCGCATGGCATACCTGATCGAGCGGGATTTTGCGGAATTCTACGCGATGGCTGCCGGCAAATCCGAAGGAAAAGCCAAAGAGATTCTTGACATGCTCAGCAACTGGGAAAGCGGTCACGAGCGCCTGTTCAAGAAAATGCACGACCAGGCTTTCGAACAATACGCCCAAATGCCCTGGGGTGGCTAAGTCTGCTCATGAAACCTGAAAGCCGCCAGCCGCAATTCCTGCGTTTCAACGCAGGGAAGTGGGCGCCCCTCGACAGGAGCGTCATCGTCGAAACGCCAGTTTCATTAACCGTAAATGGAAAAGTATGGCTGACTTTGATGTGTACCCCAATCGACCTGGAAGCCCTGGCGGTTGGATTCCTGTTCAACGAAGGGGTCTTGAGGAGCAAAGACGAAATCGAACTGGTGCAGGTTTGCCATCAGGGCGATAACGTCGATGTCTGGCTCAGGCATCCAGTGGAACAGCCCAGAGACTGGCGGCGTACCAGCGGTTGTACAGGCGGCGCAACCGCTGTCATCCTCGAGCAAATGCATCCTGAACTCAAAAATGGATTTATCCTGACGCCGGAGATGATCCATGCTCATATCGAAACCCTGCTTGAATCACAAAGCCTGTACCGGGAGGTTGGCGGTGTTCACACCTCGATCCTGTCGGATGGGAAGCGAGTGATTGCGTCGGGAGAAGATGTGGGACGGCACAACTCGTTGGATAAAATTTCCGGGAAGTGCCTGTTGGAAGACTTACAGCCTTCGCGCAAGATTCTGGTCACCACCGGACGTGTAAGTTCAGAGATGATCCAAAAAGCCGCACGGATCGAGGCACCGGTTGTCATTTCGCGTACCTCCGCCAGTTCTCTCTCGGTAATGCTTGCAGAAAAATGGGGCATCACTTTGGTAGGTTACGCGCGCCGCGACCAATTTATTGTTTACACACACTCTGGTCGAATTTTGCAGTCTGCGGCGCAGCCCATGGCTTGGGAGGCTTGTGCCATCCCTGAATCATAAAGCGGCGGACTTCTTTCGCCCTAAAGCGTCAAGTCCCTTTTTTCAGTGTTGATGAAACAAGTACTTTGTTACAAATGTCACAATAAATCGTGACGCTCATGTGACTTTGCCTTTTGTATAATTTCATTGCCAACCATATTAATAAGGAGAATTTTTCATGTCCGACCAAGTCCAGATTTCGTTCGATGCCATTCTGCCGCCCGGAATGGCAGCCAAGGCTGAAGACCTCGGTGTCAAGAAAGCCAACTTGAAAGCCGCCAATATGTTCGCGCTCGCTGTACTTGCAGGCGCGTTCATCAGTATTGGCGCAATTTTTGCGACCACCGTTTCCGCGGGCAGCATGTCGATCAAGGATGCCGCCGGCGCAGCCGCTTTTGCAACCGGTCTTCCCTATGGCGTCGTCCGCCTGTTGACGGGGCTCGTCTTTACCGTCGGCCTCATTTTGGTCGTCGTTGGCGGCGCGGAACTCTTCACCGGCAATACCCTGATCACGATGGCGTTTGCCAGCAAGAAAGTAACACTCGGACAATTGCTCCGCAACTGGGGCATTGTGTATGTCGGCAACTTTGTCGGCTCCCTCCTTACTGCCTATCTTGTCTTTTTGGGCAAGCAGTACATGTTTGGCAATGGCGCCGTTGGCTTGACCGCGTTGAGCATCGGCGAGGCAAAGACTGCGCTGACCTTCGTGCAAGCCACCGCCCTCGGCATCATGTGTAACGCTCTGGTCTGCATGGCGGTCTGGATGTGCTACAGCGCCCGCACCACCACCGACAAGATCCTTGCGATCATCCCGCCCATCTCCTGCTTCGTTGCCGCCGGCTTCGAACACAGCATCGCCAACATGTACTTCATCCCGCTGGCTCTCTTTGTGAAGGATTTCGGCGACCCCAAATTGTTCGAGTTGATCGGCAAGACCGCTGCCGACTTCCCGCACCTGACCTGGGGCAACTTCTTCCTCGCCAACCTTCTCCCGGTGACCATTGGCAACATCCTCGGTGGCGCCATCATGGTCGGCATGGTCTATTGGTTCGTCTACATCCGCAAGACCGACTAATCTTCTTCCAGAAAAATTCCAGTGGAGAGTTGTTGCCAACTTGTCCACTGGACCACACTAGCCAAGTGGCTAGTGTCAAACTCCCCCCAGGGCGGGGGAGTTTTTGTTTACGGGGGGCTATCCTTGCAATAGGAGATAAATATGAAACTAATCCAGCGAAAATACCAGCACGATGACGACCAGTGGAAAATCCGCCAGTTTTTACGCGAGGTTTTCCTGCTGAACAACCGTCATGAATTTTCCTGGCCCCTGTATCGGTGGGATTATTGGCGCTGGCATGTCAATGAGAATATTTTCAAGTTCAACCTCGAAGCCGCCGTTTTCCTTTGGGAAACCACCGACGGGAAATTTGTGGCGGCATTACACCCCGATGGGACAGGAGAAGCATTTTTAGATATACATCCTGAATTCCGCTGCCCCGAACTCGAAGTGGAGATGATGTCGGTGGCGGAGACTCAGTTTGCCGTCACCCAGCCCGATGGACACCAACAGTTGACACTTTGGGCGCACGCTTGCGATCCCATGCGGCAGGATTTGCTCACCCGTCGCGGATATTCAAAGAGCAAGTGGCTTCCCGAACAACAACGCCGCCGAAACATGCGCGAACCCATCCCCGATTTCCAACCTGCTGAAGGATACGCCATCCGCGCCCTCGGCGATGTGGACGAACACCCCAAACGCAGTTGGGTCTCGTGGAAGGCATTCCACCCCGATGAGCCTGACGAAAAATACGAGGGCTGGGACTGGTATCGCAACGTCCAGCGCGCGCCGCTCTATCGCCGCGACCTCGACTTGATTGCTGTCGCCCCAAGCGGGGAACACGCTGCATTTGCCACCCTTTGGTTTGACGACGTGACCCGCACAGCCGCCTTCGAACCCGTCGGCACACATCCCGACCACCAGCGCAAGGGACTCGGCAAGGCGCTCATGGCGGAAGGCTTGCGCCGCGTCCGCGACCTGGGAGCTACGCTCTGCACAGTCGGCTCGTATTCAGAACGGGCTGGCAATTTGTATGCTTCGATGGGCTTCACCGAGTACGACCTGGATGAAGCCTGGGTCAAGGAATGGTAGATTGTTCGGAGTCAAACGTCTCCCGACGTTTGACTTTTACTAGACATCAAAAGTCAGGAGACTTTTGACTCCATAGCTAAAAACTTCGTTTACAATTCCTGCAGATCAAACCCCTCCGAGAGTCCCATGCACCGTCAACTACTCATCTCGTTCCTCCTCACCCTTTTACTTCTCACTTCATCCCCCGTCCGTTCCGCCCCGCCAGCTGGGACTTTCGCCCCAGGGGCAAGTCTGCGCTTCGAGCGCCTCACCATTGACGATGGACTGACTCAAAACGCGGGGCTTGCCTTGTTGCAGGATCATCAAGGTTATATGTGGATCGGCTCGCAGGACGGATTGAATCGCTACGACGGCTACGGCATCACCCAATTCAAGCACGATTCTGACGACCCGAATTCTCTTGGATTCAACAGCATCGCCTCGCTGCATGAAGACAAAAACGGCTTCCTGTGGATTGGAACCTGGGGCGGCGGATTGGACCGTTTCGACTCGAAGACCTCCACCTTCACCCATTACATAATCAACCCCGAAGACACAGACGCACTGATTAATCCCACCATCACATCCATCATCGAAGATGGGCGCGGCGGATTGTGGGTCGGCACTCTTGGCGGCTTGGAACACTTTATCCCTGCGACGGGCAAGTTCACACACATCAACAGCGACCCGATTTCCATGATCCAGCCTGCGGAAGATGGCACGCTTTGGATTGGCACAGGCGCGTTCGGCGTCACGGGCACGGGACTTTATCGCTTCGATCCCGCTACGAATAAATCCGAACTCATGCAGCCAGAAGGCGAGTGTTTTCAATTCCCCAACATTTCGGACATCATTACCGACCCGCAGGGCAATTTATGGATTTCCTACGGCGGCTACGGTGTCACTGGCGGCGGCATCGACCGCTTCAACCCCAAGAGCGGCAAATGCGCCCACTTCGACAGCGGGCAAACCTCTGACAACCAGATTACCGACAACAACATCACCGACCTGCTGCTAGACCGCGACGGCGCGTTGTGGGCAACCAGTTGGTCGGGCGGCGTGTGGCAGTTCCCTTCCATCATATCGAAGGGCTTCAACGTCGTTCATCATGACTCCGCCGACCCCGAAAGCCTCTCCAACGACAACACCTTTAGCATTTTGCAAGACCGTTCGGGCGTCATCTGGATCGGCACGCTCAGCGCGGGCATCAACAAGCTCGACCCCGACACGCTTCAATTCCGCACCTACCGCCACAAAGCCGCCGACCCTGAAAGCCTTGCCAGCAATCACATTGGTGCATTTGCCGAAACACCCGATGGCACGATCTGGGTCGGCACCTGGGAAAAGGGCTTGGAACGTTTCAATCCCTCCACTGGAAAATTCAAAAATTATCACAACAATCCCGAAGACGCGCAAAGCCTCTCCAGCGATCTGGTCATGTCTTTACTTGCGGACTCCGACGAGTCGCTTTGGGTCGGCACTCTCGGCGGCGGGTTGAATCATCTCGACCCGCGCACCGAAAAATTCACCCGCTACCAGAACGATCCGAACGACCCAGCCAGCCTGCTCGAAAATCAAGTCACCTATCTTTTGCGCGACCCCGATGGGCGGTTGTGGGTGGGGACCTTCCTCGGTCTTTCGCGGCTCGACCCTGGCGCGAAGGGCTTCGTCAATTATTCGATGACTGCGCCGCCTGTTTCTTTGAGAATCATCGAAGATGAATTGTGGATTGGGACCTGGGGCGGCGGTGTTTTGCGCCTCGAACTGACCGACCCGAATCTTGATCCTGCCCACGCGACCTTTTCCACGCTGGTGAACGATCCTGCCAATCCCAACTCGTTGAGCGAGAACAGTGTTTGGGGAATCGAGCAAACAGCCGACGGCATGGTTTGGCTTGGCACGCAGGGCGGTTTGAATCGCTACGACCCCAAGACAGGGAACTTCAAGGTTTACAGGGAAAAAGATGGGCTTCGCAACGCCACCATCCTGACGGTCAATCTCGACAAGCAGGGTTTCCTCTGGCTGACCACCAACAACGGGCTGGCGAAGTTCGACCCTGCAACCGAGACCTTCCGCATCTACGATAAGAGTGACGGATTGCAAGGCAATGAGTTCAACTCGAACTCGGCGATGTTCAGCCACCGCACAGGCGAGATGTACGCCGGCGGCGTGAACGGGTTCAGCATCTTCGACCCGACGGAACTGCGCGACAATACCGTCCCGCCCAACGTGGTCATCTCCGACTTTTCGATTTTCAACGTCCCGCAAGCCTTTGACCCCAGTCAACCCATCCGTCTAAAGTACGACCAGAATTTCATCTCGTTTGAATTTGCCGCGTTGGATTTTCAAGCCCCGCAGAAAAATCAATATTCATACAAACTCGAAGGCTTCGACAAGGACTGGGTGCAGGCGGGCACGCGCAATTACGCCAGTTACACCAACCTGCCTGGCGGCGAGTACACCTTCCGCGTGAAAGCCGCCAACAGCGACGGGGTTTGGAATGAAGAAGGCGCGTCGCTCAAAGTGACCGTCATCCCGCCGTTTTGGCAGACCCTGCCGTTTCAGACGGGAACCGCCTTCGGGTTGATTCTGCTCCTCGCCGCAGGATTCAACTGGCGGGTGCGTTCGGTGCGTGAGCAAAATGTCCGCCTGCAAAAAATGGTCAATGACCAGCAGCAGGTCGAAGTCGAGTTGCGCGAATCCGAAGCGAAGTTCCGCGCCATGTTCGAGAGTTCCGCCATCGGCATGGGCTTGAGCATGATCGACGGCAATATGCTGGCTGCCAATGCCGCCCTCTGCAAAATATCGGGCTACACCGAAGAGGAATTGAAACAGCGCAGCGACGCCGAAAACTGCTACCCAGAAGACGCGCAAGTCGGTATGGATTTGTTTGCAGAGATGATGGCTGGCAAGCGCGACTACTACAGCGTGGAGAAGCGCTACGTCCGCAAGAGCGGGGAAGTATTCTGGACACGCCTGACCCTTTCGCTGGTGCGCGATGCCAATGGACAACCATCCTATCTCGTCAACATGGTCGAGGACATCGACGATCAAAAGCGAAAGTCCGAAGCGCTGCGCGAGTCTGAAGCGCGATTCCGCGCCATGTTCGACAACGCCGCCATTGGCATCGCCCTTGTGGGTTTAGACCGCCGCCCGATTGCCATTAACGAAGCGCTGGTGCAAATGACAGGCTACAAGATCGATGAAGGGGGACGTCTGACTGGCGCAAGTTTGACCTATCCGCCTGACCTCGCCATTGGCGAAGCGGAGAGGAAGGCGGTACTCGAAAACAAACTGGACGCCTACAAAATCGAGAAACGCTACGTCCACAGGGACGGGCATGTCTTTTGGGTGCGAATCACCAACTCGGTGGTGCGCGATGAAAACGGAATGCCGAAATATGTTCTGGCGATGACCGAAAACATCGACGAGCAAAAACGCGCCGCCGAACGTCTCGCCGCGCAAGACGCTGAACACCGCCGACAACTGGAGCAGCGTATTGCCGAACGCACCGAAGAGTTGAATCTTGCCAACGAACGCCTGCGCGAGAAAGCCGCACAGGACGCCGTCGTAGCCGAACGCACCCGCCTGGCCCGCGACCTGCACGACGCCGTGACCCAGACCCTCTTTTCCACGACTTTGATTGCCGACGTGCTGCCCGAAATTTGGGAGATGAACCCGAACGAAGGCAAGCGCCGCCTCGAAGAATTGCGCCTGCTAACTCGCGGCGCGCTGGCGGAAATGCGCACCCTGTTGGTTGAACTCCGCCCGAATGCGCTGGTCGAAGTTCCATTGCCGACCCTGCTGCGTCAGTTGACCGAAGCCCTGTCGGGTCGCGCCCGCATCAACATTCAGCTTAGCGCCGAAGGCGAACGCAAACTCCCCGCCGATGTGCAGGTCAGTCTGTATCGCATTGCGCAGGAGGCATTGAACAACGTCTTCAAGCACGCCAAAGCCAGCGAAGCGGTAGTCACCTTGCGTATGGCGGATTCCGTCCGCCTGACCATCGCCGACAACGGCGCAGGCTTCGACCCGTCCACCGTCACCGCCGACCACCTCGGCGTGAAAATCATGCGCGAACGCGCCGAAGCGATTGGCGCAAAACTTAGTATCTACAGCGAACCTGGTGAAGGGACGCAGATTTCAGTGGTGTGGGTGGGATAGGTACACAGGTAAACAGGTATACAGGTGATTTGTGTACCTGTTTACTTGTCTACTTGTATACCTGTCTACTCGCCCCCAAGGAGAAAACATGACAAACAAAATCCGCATCATGCTTGTGGATGACCATGCCGTCGTCCGTTCTGGATTGGGCGCCTTCCTCAGCGTCAACCCCGACCTCGAACTGGTCGGCGAAGCCGAAAACGGGGAGCAGGCCGTTGTCCGCGCCAACCTGCTTAAACCCGATGTCATCCTGATGGACTTGATGATGCCCGTCATGGACGGCGTCGCCGCGACTCAGGCGATCAAGAAGCAAAACCCGCAGATTCAAATTGTGGCGCTGACCAGTTTTCAGGAAGATGAACTGGTGCAGAATGCGCTCAAGGCGGGCGCGGTCGGCTACCTGATGAAGAACGTCACTGCGCGCGAACTGGCGGCTGCAATCAAAGCCGCCAAAGAGGGCAAGATAACATTGTCCCCCGAAGCGGCGCAGGCGCTTGTCCGCGCCAACCAGCAGGCGGAGGAGACCGAAACTCTCACCGAGCGCGAAATCGAAGTCCTCAAATTGATGGTGGACGGCTTGAACAACGCCGAGATTGCCGAACGCCTCGTCATCAGCCTTTCGACGGTCAAATACCACATCAGCAACATCCTCCAAAAACTTGGCGTGGATAACCGCGTCTCGGCGGTGAGTTTGGCGCTGCAAAGGAAGTTGGTGTAGGGTGAGAGAAATACCCCGATGGGATAATGGTTGATTTGCTTTTTCGGGGGACTGGCCCCCGAAAAAGCAGGAATGAAAAAACTATTTCTTATGCTCCACCGTCTCTGCCTCCTTCTCGTTGACGATCAGCTGGAACACATCGGGGCGGGCGTAGTGGCCGACCACGTCGAAGTCGAATTTACTGCGGGCGACCTCCGCCAGGTCGAGGTCGGCAAATAACATCCCTTCCTTATCGAATAGCGGACCCGCCAACACTTCGCCCAGCGGGGAGATGATGGCGCTGCCGCCACGACACATCACTTCGGGCTGGTTCGCCAATTCCTCCACACCAGCCAGGTCAGCAGGGTACATGGACTTGGTCATGAACTGATTACAGCCCAAAACAAAACAGCGTCCCTCCAAAGCAATGTGACGGATGGTCGCCTGCCAATTGTCGCGCGAGTCGGCGGTGGGCGCGAGATAGAGTTCCACGCCTTTGCTGTACATCGCCATCCGCGCCAAAGGCATGTAATTTTCCCAGCAAATCAGTCCGCCGACCTTGCCGTACTCGGTGTCGATCACGGTCAACGTGCTGCCATCGCCTTCGCCCCAAATCAGGCGCTCGGCGGCAGTCGGCTTGATTTTGCGATGCTTGCCGACCAACTCTCCGTCGGGATTGAAATACAGCGTGGTGCAATAAAGCGTCCCGCCATCCCGCTCGATGACGCCGACAACCAGATACGCCTTCGCTTGACGCGCCGCCGCTCCCAAGGCTTCGGTGGCTGGGCTGGGAATATCCACCGCGTTGGAATAATATCTCTGCCAGGTATCCCGTCCCTGCGGACTGCGGCTGCCGACCACTGTACCGAAGGTCAGTCCGCGCGGGTAGGCGGGGATAAATGCTTCGGGGAACAGAATCAACTTCGCGCCCCGCGGAGCGGCCGCTGCTTCCGCAGTCAGGCGGCAGGTTTTCTCGATGGTGGCTTCACGGTCAAAAAGAACAGGGGCAGCCTGTACGACTGCAACTTTTACTTTGGGGAAGGGGTCGGTCATGTTATCTCCTTGTTTCAGTGGAATCGGAACTCCCGCACTATACGATTAATCCCATTGTTTGACAATGGCTGCCTGCACCTTCGAACTTCTTGCTTCTTTTGCTCATCCTGACATATAATGCCCCTGTGTTCTGTGCTTCGTTTGGACATTCGATCATGGCGGTGGATATATGTCAGAGACCGGTACAAAGAACTTTCCCTATAGACTGCGCGAGCCGTTTCTGGCTTCCACGGAGCAGGCTCTTTTTCGTTTGTTGAATCAATTGATGGGGGAGCGTTATTTTATCTGCCCCAAGGTTTCATTGAACGATATCTTCTATATTGTCCGTCCCAACGAGAACGTGCATTTCTTCAGTAAATTGTTTAGAAAGCATGTTGATTTTTTACTCTGCGACAGGCAGACCCTTGCCCCCGTCTTCGGCGTGGAACTTGCGCGCCCGATCTCGAAGGGCGAGGCGCGGGAGGCAGATAAGTTTCTGGATGAACTGTTCAACGACGCAGGACTTCCCCTGGTGCATATCCCTTCCAAAGAATCTTACGACCCATTCGAAGTGATTACCCTCTTTCAACTGGCTGTGGCGAAAGTGGGCGGGACCCTTCCGGTGCGGATTAAACGTCCCTCCGATGCGGTGCCGAATTGCCCCGTCTGCGGCAAGATGATGGTGCTGCGCTTCGAGCGCAACGGTTCGGGTATTGGCAAAACCTATTACGGCTGCATGGACAGCCCGCGTTGCGCGGGTTTGGTCTCGATCGAATGAAAGCAACAAGTCCCAACCTCGAAGTCGGGACTTGCTTTCTAGAAGTGTCGCGCCAATTCGGAGGCGTATTTTTTTCCAACCGAGCCTTTGTTTTCCTCCAGCCAGTCTCGCAGGCTGGTCTTGCACAGCGGCGGATCTTTCGAGATGAGCAGGTTTGCCATCAAGCCATCCACTTCTTCGGGGGTGAGCATCACGTCGCCGACGAAGAGGCTGAGGAATTGCGCCGCCCGCAACGCGAGAACCGGCGGAAGCGGAATCAGCGGGCGGGGGGCATGAACTTTCTCCCCAATCAACCGAACCATCTCCTTGAAAGTAAACTCATCGGGACCCACTGCGTCGCGGATGGAGTTCCCCTGTTCGTAAACCGTTTCGGCGGCGAGTTGGGCAAGGTCATCCACATAAACGGGAGAGAGCTTGTACGAACCGTCACCGGGCAAGCCGAAGACGGGGAACCTCCGCAACAGCCAGGCGATGTTGTTGATAAGGATGTCTTCTTTTCCAAACAACACGGTTGGGCGCAGGATGGCGTAACTCATGCCCGAATCCGTCACCGCTTTTTCGTTGGCGGCTTTGCCCCAAAAGTAGGGCAGGTGTGAATCCGCTGAAGGATTGGTGATGCTGATGTGGACAATGCGTTTGACTCCCGCCCGGGCGGCGGCTTCGACGAGAATTTTTGTGTTTTCCACCGCTTGGGGCTGGGTGTTGTTCCCCTTATCGAATCTCACCCAATAGGTGTTCACCAGCACGTCCACGCCGTGTAGGTTCGAGGTTAATTCCTGTCCGTTTTGAAAATTCAACGGAAAAGCTTTGACTTTGCCTCCAAACGGGTCGGGGCGGTTGGGGTGGTTGGTCAGGGTGATGACTTCTTCACCTTTGGCGATCAGTCGTCGGGTAATGTACTTGCCCGAATACGAGAATGCTCCCGTCACTGCGATTTTCATTTTGTCTCCTTGTTCAATACCGATAAGATTTTTTTGACATTGCCCAGCCCCAGACTCTCCAGTTTGACCACGGCGCGAGTCAGGCTATCCAACGCGTCGAAGAATTCCTGCAAGGCTTGCACGCGCTGGCGGATGAATTTGATTTCCTCCCTGTCGCCGCTGACCTCGCCCGCGTTGAGTTTGGCGAGTGTCTCAGCCACCGAGCGGACGGCGCTGTCGAACTCGCTGTTTTGTCGCTCCTTCAGAATCGAGCGGATCGATTTGTAGAAGTCGCTTTCGGCTTCGTAGTAATCCTTGCGGTCGGCGAGTTTGGACGAGCGGTGTACCAACCCCATCCGCGCCAGTGTGCGGACTTCGGTGCTGACCGCGCCTTTGGTGAGTCCCGTCTGCCTGACGATTTCATCCAGCGGAAGCGGTGCGGGCGAAAGATACAGCACGGCGAAGATGGCGCCCATGCCTTTGGGGAATCCCCAAAAGCGGCTGATCTGGCTCAAGCCTTCGGTGAAATCCTGTTTGAGTTGGGGTAGGGAGGTGGGCATGGTTTTCCTTTTAGAACGTTTAGTTTTTACTAAACAAAGTATATGATAATTCTGGCGGAATGTCAAGAACAAAAAAAGCCGCCAAAAGGCGGCTGGGGAGGTGGGCAGAAAATTTATGGCGCGACGAAAAACAAGCGGAATAACTCCGCGCCTGTTTTGTCCCGCGCTTCATCCAGGTATTTTCGGATGGGGACGCGTACGATGACGTGCTCGGCTTCGGTCTTCTCGAACCAGAATTCCACGAAGCCGTAATTCCCCTTCACATCCTCGCGAGGAATTTCCTCGATGATTGGCATGACCTGAGCCATCCAATTGCCGAGTGCTTCTTCATTTGTCAGGTCGTCGGCAGGGGAGCGAATATAAAAATCCGTTTCCATTGCGCCGAAGGTGGAATGACCGTCGGCGTACACACAGTCTTCGCCGAAGAATTGGGCGCTGGCACTGGCTTCGGGATTCAAGGTCTTGATCGTGGCGTCCAGTTTTTCGGCGAGTTCGGGCGCGTATTGATATGCCCAGACGTAGAAGCATTGCGAGGGATTTGATTCTTCCACGATGGGCGTAAAGGTGGGAACAATTTCAGTCGCCGCCAGAGTCGGGGAAACAGCATCAGGCGTGGGCGCGGAGACCGTTTGCAGGGCAAGGAATCCCGCCACCGCCGAAATCGCAATCGCAACCGTGATGTTTCGTTTTCGACTCATTTTCTATTTCAAAATATCCAGCGCCGCCGCCGACATGAGCGCCGCGCCGTTGACCAGCGCCTGCTCATCGAAATCGAATTTGGGATGATGATGCCCGTAGTCGAGATGTTTGTCGGCGTTGTTCGATCCGACGAAGAAATAACAACCGTCCACTTTTTCCTGCATGAATGCCATGTCTTCCGCGCCCATGGTCAGGTAGGGTGTGTTATCGTGCGTGAGTTGCGGCAGGAGACGGCGGGCGGTTTCCTGAACTTTGGCGGTCA
>Ga0233425_10006822_pt1 | contig 16518 bp, 14 predicted proteins | sample Watercolumn_Towu_2_FD_181712 | JGI IMG/M metagenome (GOLD analysis project Ga0233425, IMG submission 181712) | Freshwater microbial communities from Lake Towuti, South Sulawesi, Indonesia - Watercolumn_Towuti2014_140_MG | ecosystem: Environmental > Aquatic > Freshwater > Lake | place... | reverse complement strand
AACGCGCCCTGCTTCAACACGCGCAATCAAGTTGGCGCGCCGCGCTCGCGCAAGGGCGCGTTACGTATCGCGCGGGTGAAAACGAAATTCGCGTGGACGCGTGCGCCGCGCGCGAAATCGTGATCGAATCCGCGCCGTGGCGCGCCGAACGCGTCGCGATGATCGCAATCGCGTTTGGAGTCGTGGGAGTTGTGTTGCTCGCGTTTGCATTGAGAAGACTGAGGAACGTGACGAAATAAAAAAACCTTCGAGATCTTGAAACCTCGAAGGTTTTTTCATCAGCGCGGACTAAACATGATCGCGTCAAACACGAGTGTCCGACACAGATAACATTCGTACGTTACATCGGACAGCGAAACGTTTTCGCCGCCCTGCGCGTGAAAGTAATGCGTGCCGAGCGTTACCCATTGATTCGCGTAAAACGCCTGGCTTCGCACCGCGAGATCGTACCGATTGTTGTGATAGACCCAGTAGCGCGCGTTCAACGTCGTGGCGACGCCGGCGGGAATGTACGCCAACACTTCGTAGTATCCCGCGCGGGGCAAAGTCGGATACCAACGCGCCCAGTTATAGTACTGCGCCGCGTACGTGTTGTTGAACGTCCAGAACGCGTGCCCACCGATCCCATTTCCAACCGCGCGCCAATTTTGCGATGCGCCGCCCGCGCGCCAACCTGGTCCGCGATCATCCACGATCACATCGCCGACCGGCGGAGGCGGCGGCGGTGGCGTGCCGCCGATTTGCACAACGATCATCGCGCCGAGCGTACGATCGTACCAATCCACGCGAAACGCGTGCGCGCCCGCGCTCAAGTACGGATTCGCGGTAAACGTCGTCGGGCCATGATCGTACCAACCATCAATCACGAGCGCGCCATCAATCCACACGCGCACGCCATCATCCGAGGTCGCGACAATCGGATAATTTCCGGCGACGGCGATGAATTGTGTAGATTCCCAGCGCGCGGAAAAATCAACCGGAAAACCGGGGAAGGGCGCGTTCTCGTACCAGTTGAAATTGATCGCGGGATCATCGCGAATCAAATCGGGATTGCCCGCGAGCGAAATGTTTTTATAGTAATAGCCGCGCCAAATGCCGGTCGGCCCGGGTGGCAGTGGCGGAATCGCGGTCGGCGGCGGCGGCGATGTGATCAGCGCGTATGTCAGCGACGCTTGCGCGTTGAGCACGTTTTCGTAATACTCCATCTGAATCGCGTGATTGCCGGTCGCGAGTGTTACATCCGCAGTGTACGCGGTCGGCGCTTGATCGCGCCACTGATCAATCACGAGCGTGCCATTCACCCACACGCGCACGCCATCATCCGTCGTCGTCGTGATGCGATACGTTCCGGCATTCAAGTACACCGACGTCGTCCAGCGCACGGAAAAGTGATCCACCGGAATACTGGGATCGGGCGAACCGGTGCCCCACATGAAATTGATCGCGGCATCGTAACGCGTGATCGTCGGCGAACCGGACAAGGTTTGATTGTTAAAGTAATCGCCCTTCCAATTCCCGGTCGGCGATGGTGATCCGCCCGTCCACGACACTTGCGCGGTGCCGCCCAGGTTGCGATTATAGTACTCGACGCGAATCGTGTGCGCGCCCGCGCTCAAGTTCACCGTCGCCGAGTACGCAGCCGGACCTTGATCGTACCACGCCCACAAAACTAGGTTGCCATCCACGAGCACATTCATTCCATCATCGGTCAGAATGTTCACGGTGTAATTGCCCGCGCTCGCGACCGACACACCGCACGTCCACCGCACGGAATAATTGTTGATCGCGACGCCGGGCGCGGGCGATGTATTTTCGGGCCAGAAAAAATTGAGCGTCGCATCGGTGCGCGTGTGCACCGCCGCGCCGGACAAACTAACATTGTTGAAATATTCGCCGGTGCAATTCGTGAGATACCCATTCGCGAGCAGAGGCGTCGGCGCAAACGTCGGCGCGAGAATGAGCGCACAGCCGATCAAAATCGCTTGCACTACCCAGCGAAAAATTTTTTGGCGAGTCATCTTCGTCTCCTCCTGTGGAACGCGCGGCTCGCGCGTTCTCACATCACACGACAAACCAATCCTTTCAGATATTCCGATTCGGGGAACGCGAGCAAAATCGGATGATCGGACGATTGCGATAATTTCGCGATGATCTGCGCGTCGCGATGCGCGTCGGTTGCGGCTTGGAACACGACGGTTTGAAACATTTGCGCGCTCACCTGCCCCGAGCAGGAGAACGTAACAAGCGCGCCACCCGGCTTGAGCAATTTGAACGCGAGCAAATTGATGTCCTTGTACCCGCGCAAGCCGGATTCGAGTTGCGATTGCGCGTGAACGAATTTCGGCGGGTCGAGAATGAGCGCGTCGAACGATCTGCCCTGATCGCGATATTTTCGCAACACGACAAACGCGTCGCCCTCGACAAATTCGCCGCGCGCCTCGCAATCATTCGCGCGCATATTTGCGCGCGCGAGTTCGAGCGCGTCGCGCGACGCGTCGAGATTGATGATGCGCGCGTCCGCGTTCGATGCTCCTAAATATACCGAGAATCCACCGGTGTAGGAAAATACATTCAAAATTTCCGCAGACCTGGAAGGTCTTTGGAGACCTTCCAGGTCTCGCGCGACGCGCGCGCGATTCTCGCGCTGATCGAGATACAACCCGGTCTTGTGTCCGCGTTTCACATCCACCAACAAGCTAAAATTATTTTCGCAAATCTCGATCAGATCGGGCGGTGCATCGCCGCGCAAAACTCCAACCGATGACGCAAGCCCTTCTTTTTCGCGCACATCCACATCGCTCCGCTCGTACACGCCGCGCGCGTTCGTCAGTTCGCCGATCAACTCCGCGATTTCAGTTTTGCGCGCGTCCGCGCCCAACGTCAAAAATTGCAGAACGGCAAAATCAGCATAGCGATCCGCGATGATGCCGGGCAGAAAATCACTTTCCGCGTTGACGAGCCGGTACGCGTTCGTCGCGGTGCGATCAATCAGCGCGTCGCGCGCGGCGATGGCGCGTTCGAGGCGCGCGCGAAAAAACGCGCGATCAATCGGCGCGTCGTTCCACGTCCACACGCGTGCGGCGATTTGCGAACGCGCGTTGTAATAGCCGCGCGCGAGCCACTTGCCCGCGTGATCGCACACATCAATCGTGTCGCCGTCGCGCGCTTTTTCGACGCGCGCAATCGCGCCGGAAAAAATCCAGGGATGCCGCGCGAGCAGATTTTTTTCTTTGCCGGGTTTCAGGAAGATTTTAGGAAACATCGCATTATCACTGATTGTTGGAAACTGAAATCGTGACCAATGCCACGCAAAATTTACCGCAGAGGCGCAAAGGGCGCAGAGAGCGCGGAGAAAATCATATTAAAAACTTTGCGTGCTCTGCGACTCTGCGGCACGATTTTCAAACCGATCGGTTTTCAACTCGCGTTGCATCGCGTCGAATCCAGCGGAGACAATTTCCATCGCGACCTCAACACGGCGCGCCCAATGTTTTGGATCCGCGTCGTAGTGTTCCGCCGCGCGGCGTTGCGTTTCCGCGTCAGCCGCATTGTCCGCGAATTGATCCGCCGATTCCCAATCGAGTCCCTCAACCTCGACGTACTCAATCGCGAAACCGGCGCGATGCAACAGCACGATCCACTCGGCATCCATTCCGAGCGCGCGCCCAGGCGGACTGTGCGCGATCAAAAATTCGGCGGCGCGGCGGCTGAAACTTTTTGAACCGGCACTGAGATCAAATTGACGCGGCGACGCCGTGATGGGATGACGCGGTGATTGTTTCCCCGTGTCAATTCCATTCAGCAAGTACGAGCCAACCAAATTACTGATCGCTTCCGTCTCGATCAACGAGCGCGGGTGCGTGGCGTACGCGCGCGCGGTGCGACCGACGATGAGGCAATCGCACGTTTGCGCGCGTGCAACGATCGCGCGCCATTCATCGGGGCACGTTTCGACCCAGCGCAAGAGCCGGTCGAGATCAGCATAGTGAATGTGCGAAATGTCCTTCGACTCCACTGCGCTTTGCTCCGTTCCGCTCAGGACGCGATTCGCAAGTGCGAGTTCGAGCGCGGCGTGTCGTCCGTGCGACCAATCGCGCGTAACGACGACTGCGATGTTCAAATCGCGCAACGCGCGCACATCGTCCGCGCTTGCGGTCGGCGGGACGGACACGCAGATGCGCGCGTACGCGTCGCGCAATGGCGGCAAAAATTTTTCGAGGCGCGGAATTTCGCCGCGCGGGTGAAAGGCGGAGGCGAGTGAAATCATTCGTCATTCAATCCGATAAATTTTTCCAACGGGACTTTGATCAATTTTTGTTTGAGATATTCTTCAATGTGCGATGGCTTCATATTCACCAACTCGTGTTTGAATCCCAACGCGCGATTCAACTCACGCGCAATTTGCTGGGGCCAATAACCCGCGCTCATTTGTATAATCGTTCCATCCACGCGTTGCGCGAGCCGCTCGATCCGACTGTTCGCGCCGACACGATCCACGATGATGATTGTCGCCATAAACCAGCGCGCGCGTCCCAAAGAAATTTCGCGCTCAAAGCGCGTAACCTTGTCGAGCGAAATTTCTGGATTGCCTCGTCCGATGAAACCAATATCAAACCGCACACCTTTGCCGGCTTCGTAAAGCAACGTCGCATCACTCTCGCGTCGCTCGCCGCGCGAAGCAAGCCAAAAAACCCGCTTGAGTTGATCGGGTTGTTCCGGCGAAACATATTTGAATCCCAAAATATGGAGCAAAGATCCAAGAATAAGTTTTTCAAATAATTTTCCGTACGCCGATTTCTCCGAGCCGCGAATCGCGAGCGTTTGCGCGCCAATCGCGTTCAACAAGTACGTCATCAGCAACCAATTCACTTCGGCTTTGACGCCCGCGTTTAGTTTCAATGTGCCAGATAATTCGCCGTGGACTTGAGTATGATTCGCAATCACCGCGCGGCACGCTTCGATGTAACGATCGCGATACTGCGCGAGCGCATCGGGATTGTCGCGCAACACATTTTGAAATGCCTTGTCCGTCAAGCCCAACGCCCATTGCGCGATCCAGCGTTCTGATTTCGTTAGCCGCTTGCGCGTGAGAATCTCACTTGCCAGATGCGGTAAATCGCTCACAAATTGTTCCGATGTTGCAACACCTTTCAAAAATAAATTGACGGTCGCGAGATTGAGCGCGGCAATGCGCCGCCGCGTCAAAACCTCGGTCGAGTCGCGCAGATTGCGACCGGTCAGAACATCTAACACAACTCCGCGTACCACGTCCATTCCAATTTGTCGAACAAAATCGCCACCGCTCGCGGTCAATAATTCCAACGCGGCAGGCGACATCAACCCGCTCAATGTATCAATCGTGTGTGTCTTCGACATAATTCCTCGCGTTTTAGAAAAGCATATCGGTAGTTTGAATCGGCGGACAATTCAACGTCAACACTTGCTCCGCATCTTGTCCCAACCAAATTTTCGCTTCACTGCGAATCACGTTGATATACTCCGGGTCTTGGTCAACCAAAACAAAACGCCGTCCCAGTTTCACTGCGGCTTTGCCGACCGTCCCGGTTCCGGCAAATGGATCAAGCACAACGTCATTCTTGAAAGAATAATACGCGATGACCTTTTCCGCAAGTTCGAGTGGAAAAATCGCGGGATGACGATTGTCGTGCGCCGGTTTGATACGCCAGATATTCGTGCGCTCGTACTCATCGCCGATGCGCGAATCGCGCACCGATTCCGGTTTTGGATGGGCGCGGATATTCCAGTCAATCAACTTGTCCGTGCGTTTGCGATAAACCAGGACGTACTCCGTTACCGGCACCGGCTTGTATTGCAATGGATTGCGGTCCGCCGCGAAACGGCGCCCGCGTCCGGTCGCCCAGCCCGCACCTTCCGGTTTTTCCCAAATGATGTCGTCAATGAAATCATAGCCCTCTTCGATAAACAACCGATGCACATCGAACGGCACCGCAATCCGTTGCGATGCTTCGTTGCGATTCGCGCGGCGCACCAACACTGGCGAAATGTTCATCACAAAAAAGCGTCCCTCGGCTAAAACGCGATGAACGTTTTGAATCACTTTACGAATTTTCAAAAGATATTCTTCATACGTAACGTAATCCGTGTATTCGGGGCGCGCGTTGTAATAGGGCGGCGATGTGAAAACCAGGTCAACACTACCCGCCGGTAACTCTTGCACAATTTCTTCGCAATCGCCCAGCGCAATCGTATTGCGTAACGCCGAGAGTGGATAACTCCCATTACGCGGCGATAATTTTTTCTCGGCATCTCCATTTCGTCCAAGCAAACGCGCCTCTAAAATTTCCGGCGCAGTTGATTTGTCGCCAATAATCAACGATGTGCGCGCGTCAATGACGACTTCACCGATGCGTTCGCGATTAGTCTTGTTCAACAACGGCACGCGCCAAACGTGATAGCGATCGTCCACTTCGGGCAAGCCAAACCCAATCGCGTTTTGTAGCCGCGCCTGTTCAAGCCAAATATGCGCGACTTGCTTTGCCGATTTCACATCGAGGATATTGTATTTGCGCTGTTTCGCTACGGTTGGTGTCTTTTTTGCCATTGCTTTTTATCCATTCATCTCAAAAATAAATTTCAACCCCTTCAATGTCAACGCCTCATCCACCGCGTCGAGCGCGTTGGTTTCGCGCGCGATCAGGTTCACCATTTCGCCGGTGCCGATGACGCGCGCGCGCGGCAATTCTTTTTTGATCCGCGCGATCATTCCCTCGACGAGCGCGACGTAACCGTACACCAAACCGGCTTGGAGCGCACTGATCGTATTTTTTCCGATGGGGCTTTTGGTCGCGGGTGCGGCGAGTTCGACGCGCGGCAATTGCGCCGCGTGCGCGAACAATGCTTCCGCCGAAGTCGCGACGCCCGGCGCGATTGCCGTGCCGATGTAATCGCCCGCGTCGTTCAGCGCGTCAAAGATCGTCGCGAGCGGCGAGAAATCAATCACGATTGCTGGCGCGCCGTACAATTTTTTCGCGGCAACCGCGTTCGCGATGCGATCCGCGCCGACTTCGCGCGGCGAATCGGTGCGAATGTTCAACCCGGTTTTCACGCCCGCGCCGACGACGAGCGGTTTCAAATGCAAATGTTTTTCGCACAGTTCGACAAACGTCGCGATGAGCGGCGGCACGGACGATGCGATCGCGCAACCATCGAACGTGATCCCGTTCGCGCCGTGTTGCCGCAACAACGCGCGCAATGTCACCGCGTACTCGTCCGGCGTGCCTTCAACGCGCGTCGTGATCCGCCACGTCGCAACCAGGTCGTCGCCGCGATACGCGCCGAGCGTGATGTGGGTATTGCCGATGTCGAATAAAAGGATGGTGTTCATTTCAGATTCTCAAACAGAGGTTGAATGTTGGAAATTGGAAGTTGGAATGTATCGCGCTACCCAACCTCTAACCTCCAACTTCCAATTTCCAACGCGCATACACATCCGCGCGCCGACCACGAAACACCGGCACCCGCGCGCGCACGTCGTCCACCTGATCGAGATCGATCTGTGCGAGCAACAACGCATCGCGATCATCGCCCTCGACGCAAACGTCGCCCCAGGGATTGACGATCATCGAACGACCGCCGAACGTTTCATTGCCGGTAACGCCGACGCAATTCGTCGCGGCGATAAAGACCTGGTTTTCAATCGCGCGCGCGGGGATCAGCGCGCGCCAATGCGCGATGCGGATTTGGGGCCACTCGGCAGAAATGAAAATCACGCGCGCGCCGTCAAGCGCGTAATGCCGAAATAATTCCGGGAAACGCAAATCGTAACACACCGCGAGCGCGGATTTACCAAAATCGGAATCGAACACGCGCGCATCATCGCCGCCCGCAAGGTACTTGTCTTCGTCGAACATCGGGACAAGATGAAGTTTGCGGTACACGCTCGCGCAATTGCCGCGCGCATCGAAAAAGGTCGCAATGTTATAGAAACGATCGCTATGTGATTCGAGGAGTGATCCGACAATCGCGATTTGATTTTCGCGCGCGAGCCGCGCGATCTCCGCAAACAGTCCGGCGTCGAGCGCAGTCGCGTGTGTGCGCGCGTTTTGCAAATCGGACGCGCTCCCCCACAGTTCCGGCAGAACGACGACATCCGCGCCGCGCGCTTTCGCTTCGACAATTTTTGCGCGCGCGGACACAAGGTTGCGCGCCGGGTCGCCGAGCGCGAGTTGCATTTGCGCGAGCGCAAGCGTGAGTGATTTCATTTGTACCTCTTACTAAAACTGTACCATAATATCGCGGCAGTGTCAATCAAAATAAAAACGCGTATAATGCTTTCAAACAAAAAACCTGTCAGATGAAACTGACAGGTTCATTCGTCAAGCGATAGCCATATCGGGTATTTTGGTAAGAATCCGCGGATTTAACATCCGTGAGTGAATCGGCGCAAGTTCGCCCACATCGAGATAGACGATTGGGCGGTCCGGTATATCGTCCACCGCGCGATACCTTTCGACACGCTCCAAATTAAAACGGTTAAATTCTGGATCAGCAGGATCAATGAACACGAACAACGCCTCGTTCGGAATTTGCGCTAACAGTTCCGGATGATCAACAATGTAACGTTCAAATTCCGCGAGCAGATCATCATGTTTTACGGCAAACCATTCATTCATCTTTCAACTCGCTTTCATAGCGTTCGCGATAGGATCGCCAATTTCGTTTGATATCGCGTTGTCCGTCTGTTAGTACATCGGTATTTGAGCGATAAGGATAGATGTTTTTTTCTTCCGGCAATTTTGGATGCAACAAATCGCGATGAGGAAAACCATGCGCGGTATCATACCGCACTATGGTGTGCCATTCGCCATCAATTTGCGCTTCGTACTGGACACGAAAGGTCACCACTCGATTCTTTTCCGTTCGGCAAAACAGGCGATAACGATTTGCAGCATTGTTGTCCAAGAAAACAACAAGGTTTTTTTCTCCCATGCCTTCGCTCCGCGATGTTTGCGGCAATTATACCACCGACTCGAATCATTGCAAAGAGGAGTTTGCGCGTGAAAATTTACGACATTTCGATTCCGATTACGCCGACGATGCCGACGTATCCCGGCGACCCGGCGGTGAGCATCGAACCGATTTTACAAATCGCGCGGGGCGACGCGGCGAATGTGTCGCGCTGGTCGTTCGGCAATCACACCGGCACGCACGTTGATCCGCCCGTACATTTTTTTCCCAGCGGTGCGACGATTGATGAACTCGATTTGAACGTGCTGTACGGCGCGGCGCGCGTGATTGATCTGACGCGCGTCGAAACGCTCATCACCGCGCGCGATTTAGAACGCGCGCGGATGCCGCGACGCGCGACGCGCCTCTTGATCAAAACGCGCAACTCGCGCTTGTGGGATCGTCCGGGGTTTCAAAAAAATTTCATCGCGCTCGCGCCGGACGCGGCGCGCTGGCTCGTCGCGCGCAAAGTGAAACTCGTGGGGATTGATTATTTGAGCGTGGAAGCGTACGACGCACCCGCGCCGGAGACACATCGCATTTTGTTGGGCGCGGGTGTGATCGTGGTCGAGGGATTGAATCTGCGCGCGATTAAGCCGGGCGAGTACACGCTCGCGTGTCTGCCGCTCTATGTGCAAAACGGGGACGGCAGTCCGGCGCGCGCGATCTTGATCGAAAAATAATTATCCGATTTCAAATTTACCACAAAAGAACACAAAGATCACAAAGGAAATTATTTCCTCTTTCGTGGCGCACTGACATTGCCAGATTTTTATTCGCGTTCATTCGTGTGATTCGGGGATAACACATCCTCAATCGCGGGCGCGATGTCGGTGAGCGCGTGGAGGCGCGGTGCGATTTGATCGCGCCGCGCGCCAATCAACACGGTTGGCACCGGGTTGAGCGTATGCCCCTTTGCCGACATATCCTCAAGATTTCCGTGATCGCTCGTCGTGATGACGAGCGAATCCGCTGAATTAAATTCCTCAAGCACGCCGCGCAAAAGTTCGTCCACTTCGGCAAGCACGCGCGCGGTAAATTCTGGCTTGCCCTTGTGTCCGGCGGAATCGGTCAAAAAATATTCAAAGACGGTGAACGCGTGATCGTGCGCGAGCCGCGCGAGGTTATGCCCGGCGTCGCGCGCGGTGATGCGCGGCACATCCGCGCCATGCTCGCGCCAGAGTTGATTTGTAACGAACGCGCTGACTGCGCGCCCTTCGCGCAAATCGTCAATATCGCGATAACGCACGCCCGCCGCGCCGACCGCGTGCGCGGTTGCGGAACGGCGTGCCTTGTTGCGCGCGAGTCGGTCGAAAAAAAATGGCGGGTACGCGTTCGCGAACGCGACCGATTGTTGCGCGGCGATTAAACGCGCAAAGATATTTTCGCGCGCGAGAATTTCGCGCAATGCCGGATTCGGATAGGGTCCCAGATGTTCGCCAATCGCGCGCGGCGCGTTGACGCCGGTGAAAATCGTCGTCTGTCCAGTCGCGCTCTGCGGCAAACCTGGGACGCCGAGCGTTGCATCGGTCGGCACGAGCGTCGCGCGCACGGAAATGAAATGCCCGTTGTCATTCGTCGGCATCGCGCCGTCGAAGAGCGCGCGCCAAGTTGGCATCGGCGCGGTGATGAGTGGATTCGTCGCCGCGTCGTTCGCGCCCAAGCCCCAGCCGTCGAAGAAAATTAGGAGAACACGCATTTGCAGTCCACAGTGGCCAATGCGAGATGAGTTGGTCGAACATTTCTGATGCGGGTGGTTTGCCGCGCTGTTGCCATACCACCGCGCCGCGCGCGTCGAGTCCGACAAAGTACGGCGTGTAAACAAAATCGTACCGCGCGCCGAGCTCGCGTCCGAGCGGCGTCGTAACATCCACGCGCACCACGCGTACGCGAGTGCTGTACTGATCGCGTAACCCGTCCACGGCGGGCTTTGTCGACATACACGCGAGTCAGTAATCGGAATAAAATTCAAGCACGACCGGCTGACGCGCGGCAAGTAGCGCGTCGAACGCGGCAACGCTTTCGATTTCACTCGCGCCAATGCTGAACACGCGATTGGCCACGAGCAACATCGCGACGAACGCGATCAACGCGAGCCACGCGAATCGCGATTGACGGAATCGCGCGACCACCAGTCCGAACCCAATTGCAAAAATTACGAGCGCGGCAACCAGGTACGAATTTTGATTGAAAAGTTGTGCAGGCGTCAGCATAATTCAGATTGCAAAAGATATTTGCTGTCACACCAGATTAAAGGATTTGCGTCGCCCGCATCGTGCACGGGAACCCCGCAACAATCGAGATACGCGATACAAGTGTCGATACAATCCCGCCCCTACACCGAGTATAGGCATTGTAGCAAAATCTCCCCAAAAGCGCATAAAGGATTTGTGAGAGGTTAGTGCACGATTTCGGAGAACTATTTCAAAAACAATGGGAGGAGTTGATCGGTCGCAATGAGGTGACCAATTGGGGTTGGGTGCATCCACACATCGGCAAAAAGTTCGTTTTGGTATCCCTCGCACGCATCCATTTCATTATTGGCACACCATTGCTGATAAGCTGGCAAGAGATCAAGGAAAAAAATTTCCTGAGCGCGCGCGCGTCGCGCCAACACGCGTTGCGGTATATTCGGATGATCCACGCGATTGACTTGTAGCGCGGTCGGGAACGCGATAATAATGAGCGGGATATTGCGCGATTGACAGAGTGTCTTGATATCAGAAATTATTTTCCACATTCTATCCCAGACCGGATCATTTTCATTTAACGGGAAATATGCTTCGGCGTTGCGCGGCGGATTTAATACAGGAATCGCTTCGGGACCCCGGCTCTGCGCGAGGATAAAGCGCGCTTGGATGGTGAGGAAGGGCCAACCGTACGTATTATCGCGCAACCATTGAAAAAGAACCGGTTGATCCTCCACAGACGCTCCGCTGCCATAAACATCGTTGACCAACGTCAGATCGAGAATCACCGCATCGGGTTGATAGTTAATTCCATCCTGGCTCAAGAAATTATATTCGGAGACGAGGTTCCATCCTGGGATTCCCGCGTTGATTACTTCGTACTTCATCGCGCCTTTGCGCGCGTTGAGCATTTGTTCCAATTGTTTACCGTAGGTATCGCTCTGCCCGATTGCCCACCCAAAAGCAATTGAATCACCCAGGTTGAGAATGCGATACGTGTTGGAGGGTTTTGGTAGATCAAATTCTTCCGAGCGGAAACCGCGCGAGTTGATATGCACCGGAATGCCGCCCCACAAATAATCCTCATTCGGACGAAACAGATAGTACGCGCGATTTGTCGCGCCGTGCTTTTCAAGATGCAATCTGCGCGCCGCAACCAGCGTCCAGCCCAAAGGGCTTTGAGCCGTAGTCTGTTCCCAATAATAGCCGATTAGCTCAACTCCACCTAAACAAATTAAAATCGTGACCAATGAGACAAGCAGTCCGCTCACCCATGCAGGTGCACGCGCCCGCGTTCGCATTTCTGACCTTTGAACTGACTCGCTCGAGGATGGTTGGATCATTTCAAAAAATCCTTTCTCGGAAAACAGTCTCCGCTTTAGCGAGACAAAAATACTAGCCGCCACATACATATACATCAGACGTCAAGCATTGTACAGTGCAGAACATTTATTTGTTTCACTCTAGCGGTCCCATCAACAATCCTTCTGATGCTCCGCATCAAAAAGACGCCCAAATGAATCGAATCGCCAGGGTCGCGGCCGCGCTGGGTCGAAAAAAGCAATTCAATAGTTATCCACATTTGTAATTTTATCACCGAGTTCAGAAGAATACAAACTTGATTGATGTGTTGCACCAGATATTTCTGTCAATGACCCTATTTGGCTATGGACGCTCGCGGCGTTATCTTGAATAATATAAGCGTCAGGTTTGAGGCGTCGTACTCGGTACGCCTCGAAAGCAAAGACGCTTTCGCTGATTCGATGCCCACCATCGCGGCGAATCGTTCACCGCACCGACACAGTTCCTCTCGCCTCTCACCTCATCCCGCCCAACCCAATCATTCCCACGAACCTGGCTCGATCCATTTTCAATGTTGAGTCGCGCGCGTGCAATCAACGCGCGCGTAGAAAATCAAATGAGGGATTGCGAATGAATCGCTCAAAAACGATTCGACTATTTTTTGTAATCGCCACGCTTGTGGTGATCGGCTTGGCGATCTTGCCCGGCGCGAACGCGTACACTGCCGAACCGACAAAAATCGCGCGCGCGGACGCGGATCAATCGCGCGCGCCGCAAGCCGGTAATCAAATTTTCGTGCCGATGGTTGGCGTCTCGCAACTTTTACCTTCGCCCACCCCCACGCGCACCAGGACACCGAGTCCCACCGCATTACCGACAACAACACCGTTGCCGACCGCCACGCCGTACTCGGGCGGCACCGGCGCGGAATGGGCGATGCTCGCCGCGAATCCGCAACGCACGTCGTGGACGCCGGAAGAAGTGCGCGGCGGTTTGGGCATTCAGTGGTATCGTCCCATCGAACCGTACATTTCGTACAAAATTCAACCGGTCGCGGCGAACGGAAAAATTTACGTTTCGACCGCGCGCGGGTTGTATGCCTTCAACGCGTCGAATGGAAATATAGATTGGGTCTATCCGACGGAATTGCCGCTCGGACATTCGCCGACGATTGCAAAAATCAATAATGTGAGTACCGCGTTCGTCGGCGGGTACGATCACAAGGTTCACGCGCTCAACGCGATGACCGGGCAAAAAATTTCCGGCTATACGAGTTACGAAGCCGGCGCGGGCTTTGAAACAAATCCGTTGGTCATCAACGACGCGTACGTGGCGAACACGATTTTCGCCGGCAATCGCGACGGTTATTTTTACGCGCTCGACGCGGTGACCGGCGCGCTCAAGTGGCGCGTGCAAACCGGCGGCGCGATCTTGTATTCCGCGGCGTACAAAAACGGCGTCGTGTATTTCGCGTCGAATGATATGTCCGGCTATGCGTTGAACGCGGCGAATGGCGCGCTCGTGTGGAAGTCCGCAAAATTATTGGGCGAAGGATTTCACTCATATTGGCCCGTCATTTACACGCACAAATCCACGAACAAGGATTACGTGATTTTTTCGAGCGGCGAAAATTATTCGCACTCGATGCTTTCGCTTCCGCATGACGAGACCGCGAAATTGTTCGCGAACATTCCGGTCGGCAATTTGATCGGCGCGACCGGGACCGTCGCCGGGGATTGGGTTGCCGGAACCGTAACGATAGACGCCGGCGTCATCGCGAATTATTATGAAAACTATCCGCACCGCCGCACCGTGTTCGTGCTTGACCGGACGAACGGACAGGAATATACTTTCGACTCGAACAGCAACGGCAAACCGGAATACGCACCGTTCAGTTTGTCCGGCGCGGCGGGCGCGGGCAATCGCTATCCGCCCATCGTGAACGGCATTGATGGCGTGTACTATCAACAGACCGCGTACTATAACGGCGGCTGGGTTTCGCGCGGCGCGCCGGTCGGTTGGAAATTCGGCACGAAATATCTCAGCCAGATTGCGGAGGGGAGCGGCACATCGGACACGACTGCGAGCGATGAGCCGACGAGTTATTCGTCCGGCGGTCGAATGGTTTATTTCGCGCTCTGTTGCGATCGCGTCGCGGGCGGGTACGATGTAACGATTCCGTACGGGCAAGCCAATCGCGCGTGGACGATTTACGGATCCGGTTTCGTCAATCAAGCGCCGAACTATCAAATGATGTACAATGACGGCGATGCGACATTATATAACGCGCCCGATGGTTGGCAAATCTACAGCGGAATGAATCAAAGCAAGAATGGCATCTATGGCAAACATGGAATGACGCAAGCGCCGCCAGTGCCATACCAGGGCAAACTTTATTTTCTGAAAGGCAACGCGCTCCTGGCATTCAGTCCGAACGCGTCGAGCACAACCCAACTCGCCACCGCGACTGTCGTCCCAGCATCGAGCCCGGTCACCGCGCCGCCGACGACCGAATTGAAACAACGTTTGGAAAATGAAATCCAAAAAATGTTGACCGCCGGGCATTTGCGCCCCGGTTATCGTCCCGCCGGATTTTTGGACCTGTACGGCTTGGGCTGGTATGATGACGAACGCGAGTACGGCGAAATTTTTGACTATTTCCAAAATCCCGCCGACACGGTCGTTGCGCTCATCCAAGCATTGCCGCATTTATCGCCGACGATGCAAACCCAGGTCAAGACGTACTTGCAAACGAATTACGGACCGGGCGCGACATACTCGTTCACGCGCATCGTGCATATGGGTTATCGCAACGGCGCGGCGCGCGAAGCATTCGAAACACCAGCGGAAGCGCTGAACACTTGGGGCGGCAACGGTCGCTCGCCGCTCGATCCGCAAACATATCCGATTTGCGGTGGCTGTGGGTATTGGTCGTCGTTCCCGCCGTACTCGTTTTACGCGGCGTGGAAGTACGCGCAAGTGTTCGGCGGCGCGAAATCCATTTTCGATTCGATGAGCACGAAATTGAACACGCCGCCTAGCGACGCGTATCTGATCAAGATGCCGTACATTTTGCATCTCTACATCGCCGGGTATCAGGGTTATTTGGAATTGCAAAAACTCGCCGGGTATGCGGAGAACGCGTCGGCACGCGCGACGTACAATCGGTTGCTCACTTTGCGGGTAACGAATTTTTCAAAGGACACGCCGTACTATAAAGTGTACACGATGGGCTATATCAATTACAGTCGCGCGCTCAGCGTCGCGCGGAACTTTATGTTCCTCACGCCGGAGTTGGGCGACTATATGAGCCAGCAAATCCGCACCCAGGTTCAAACCGCGGTGAACGAGTACAACTATGTCGCGCCGTACTGGTTCGTTTCCAACTATGATAGTTCGTACGGCGAAGGCACGTATCAACCGTTGTACGATGTGCCGGCAATGTTTCAAGCCAAAGCGTACATTTTGAAACAACCGGCGAGTGAATTGGCGCGCTGGCTCGATGTGCCCGGTTTTTATCGCGGCGATTTGTTCTACATTCAAAACCTGGTCGCGGTGTTGAACGCGCCCGCGCAGTAAATTGCGTCAACGAATCTGAACCGCGCAACGCAAACGAATTGACCGGCGTACTATTTTGGCACCGGCAGATTTCAAAATTTGCCGCGAAAGAACACAAAGAACACAAAAGAAAATACCCAATGTGCAACTTGTTTGTCATTTCGAGCGGAGCGAGAAATCTCTTGCCACTGGCGCGCGAGATTTCTCGTCGCAAAACCCGCTCCTCGAAATGACATTGGGGAAGTTGCACATTGGGCAAGAAAATCATTTTCCTTGTGGTCTTTGTGTTCTTTTGTGGCGAATTTGATGTTGCCAAACTATGTGTTTATTCGCGCGCGGTTCGTTGACGCGAATGTTTCTGCCGCGCGGTTGGCGCGCGATTTGAAAGAATGATCGAATGAAAAAAACAATCCCGCGCGCGTGGATTCGGCTGGTGATTTTTTGCGCGCTCGGCTTGCTCGGTGCGTTCGCGCTCGCGACG
>Ga0233425_10006821_pt1 | contig 16521 bp, 18 predicted proteins | sample Watercolumn_Towu_2_FD_181712 | JGI IMG/M metagenome (GOLD analysis project Ga0233425, IMG submission 181712) | Freshwater microbial communities from Lake Towuti, South Sulawesi, Indonesia - Watercolumn_Towuti2014_140_MG | ecosystem: Environmental > Aquatic > Freshwater > Lake | place... | reverse complement strand
AAATGGCGCGCCCGAAAGGATTCGAACCTCTGACCCCCAGATTCGTAGTCTGGTGCTCTATCCAGCTGAGCTACGGGCGCCTGTTCCGCCATAGCCCTGTGCGCTAAACAGGCCGGCGACGCGCCGCTCGTTTACCGGCTGGCGGCGCGAATGGCAATAGCGCATTTACTTTCGGCGCCGAGTGGCCTTGTGTCGTTCGCCCAAGCAGTTAGATAAAAGGCGCTAAGTGGGATTTATAATGCAAACGTTCCAGTCGAATGGCGTCGAGATAGCCTATGTGGATTTCGAGCCCCTAACCGAGGATCGCGGAGAACCGATCGTTCTTGTGCATGGCTTCGCCTCGACCCATGCCGTGAACTGGCTGTTCACGCAATGGGTCAAGACGTTGACCGAAGACGGCCGTCGCGTCATCGCGTTCGATATCCGCGGCCATGGCCAATCCGCCAAGCTTTATGATCCCGCGCTTTACAGTCTCGACCTGATGGCGGGGGATGTCGCGCATCTGCTCGACCATCTGTCGATCGCGCGCGCCGACGTCATGGGCTATTCGCTGGGCGGACGCATCGCCACGCTGCTGGCGCTGACCGCGCCGGAGCGCGTGCGCTCGCTGATCCTTGGCGGCATCGGCGAAAATCTAATCGAGGACTCAGGGCTCCCGCGCGGCCTCGCTGAGGCCATGGAGGCGGAGCGGATCGAGGATATCGACGATTCGACGCTGAAAATCTTTCGCGGCTTCGCCGAATCGACCCGCAGCGACCTCGCTGCGCTCGCCGCCTGCGCGCGGGGCCCGCGCCGGGCGCTTGCGCCCGAGCTGCTCGCGCATATCGCCGTCCCGACGCTGATTTGCGTCGGCACCCGCGACGACGTCGCCGGCGACCCGCATCCGCTGGCCGATTTCTTCCCCAACGTCACAATCGTCGATATTCCGGGGCGCGACCACAATCGGGCGGTCGGCGACCGAATCTACAAGCAGGCGGCGCTGGAGTTTCTCGACACGCGGCCTTAACGGCGGGATCGTGCCTTTGGCGAAGCGGTCCGCTATATAAAGCCCGAACCAGGAGGGGCCGATGGGCGCCGAAACGCGCGAACAGAGCGCGAAAATCATCGATTTCGCTCAGGGCGATCCGCTGTTTGCGCGGCTGCGCGTCGAGGCGGAAGAAATCCTCAGGCGCGAGCCGGAGCTTGGCGGCTTCCTGCATCCGGCGATCCTGTCGCAGAACGGCGTCGCCGGCGTCGTGGCGCATCGCGTGGCGCAACGCCTCGACCGGCCCGAAGCGCCCTATATCGCCATCCGCCAGGCTTTCGAGGAATGTTTCGCGCGCGAGCCGGGCATGGTCGAGGCGTTCCGCGCCGACATTCTCGCCGTGCTTGAGCGCGACCCGGCCTGCACGCGGCTGATCGAGCCGGCGCTTTATTTCAAGGGCTTCCACGCGTTGCAGACCTATCGTCTGGCGCATTGGCTGTGGAAGAACGGGCGCAGCGACTTCGCCCTTATCCTGCAGAGCCTGTCGTCGCAAACCTTCCAGGTCGACATCCATCCCGCCGCGGTGATCGGCAAGAGCGTCTTCATCGATCACGCCACCGGCGTCGTCATCGGCGCGACGAGCGTCGTCGAGGACGAAGTGTCGATGCTGCATGGCGTCACGTTAGGGGGCACCGGCAAGGCGCGCGGCGACCGCCACCCGAAGGTGAGGCGCGGCGTATTGATCGGCGCCGGCGCGAAGATTCTGGGCAATATCGAAATCGGCCATTGCGCCATGATCGCCGCCGGCTCGGTGGTGCTCGACCCGGTGCCGGCCAACAAAACCGTCGCCGGCGTGCCGGCCCGCATCGTCGGCGACGCACGCTGCGCCGAGCCGGCGCTTGCCATGGATCAGATGCTGGCCTATCTCGACGCCGGCATGTGAAGGCGGGGTTGACCTTGATCAAGACTCTTTTTGCCGCCGCGGCGCTGATCGTCGCGGCCCTGAGCCCATGCGCGGCGACCGCCGCCGGCTGGCACTATTACGACCCGGAATGTCCGATCGATCTTGGCGGCGGTGAACTTGGCGGCAAGTCGATGAAATTCGTCGCCATGCAGCCGAAGAAAAACATCGACCGGGAATGCGTGGCGCTGCCCGACGTGGGTCCCAGCGTCATCGTGCTCGACGCTTCCGACAATGAGCTGCGCGACATGAACTGGGACATTCGCATCCTGCGCAGCCAGGGCCCGAACAATGAGGCCGACCCTGACGCCGATGTCGTCGGCCGCCTGCCGGTGCAGAAATTTCGCAACGGCATGGTGAATTTCGACCAGAATTTTAAAGACGCCGGCAATTACGTGCTCTACGCCAAGCTCACCAGCGACGACGGCGCCAAGAGTTTTATCGGCAAGCACCCGTTCTCGGTCGGCCTCGTCACCGAGGAAGAAATCTATCTCTACATCGCCTTCGGCGTTTTCGTCATCGTCGCCGGCGGCGCCGCTTTTTATCTGTGGCGCCAGGGCAAGCTTGGATTCAAAATCCCGGATTTCTCGAAGACGGATTGAGGCGAGTTTGCCCCTCGCAAAGTCCGGCTACGACAGTTTAACTTGGTCACTAGCCAATACGCATGAACTTGAGCGACATACGCCGTTAAATCACCCTTTCAACATTCAGTTCAGAGGGACACAATGAGAAGAGCGATTTTTCTGACTCTGACTGCAATTGTCATCTACGTGGCTTATGCGGTTTATTCACTTAACAATTTAATCTCTGGCGTAGCAACCGGTAATGCACAACAGATTTCAAACCACGTCGATTTCCCATTGGTTAGAGAATCGCTCAAGGAGCAACTTCGATCCCAATTAATGGATCAAGCGCTCGCCGATGCGAGAAATGGTTCCGATCCCGCCTCTCAGATTGGAGCAGGACTCGCCGCAGCCTTTGGGCCGGCGGTCATCAACAATGTTGTAGACGGCTTGCTCACCCCTTCAGGGGTCGCACGCCTGCTTTCGAAAAGCAAAAATGGGAATGTTCAAAGCAAACCACAATACGCTAAGATATTCGGTAACATCACTATACTGAGCCCCCTAAAATACCGGTTAGGCGGTTTCGGCGACAACGCAGAACTGATTGTCGTATTCAAAGATTTTGAATGGAAAGTTATAGATATACAAGTCCCCAATGACATCTTCGAGAAAGGTCGCAAGAAGGCAGAAAGCGTTTGGTCCCCGCCAATCGTGTCTGAAGGGACTTCGGTGGCGCAGATAGAATTTAGAGACGGAAAGTGGATTTCAAACATAAAAATACTCGCCACCGATCTGGAAAAGATGTTTTCGGCATCAATGGACGAGCGCTCAGGGGTGGACTTGTCCCCGCCTGGAGTTCTTGAAAGAGAGATTGGTTCGTTTATCTTGCGTCGCATCACAATCCACGATGGAAGAGGTCGCGCCTGCCCGAGCACCGTGGAGGCGTCGGGCGAGGATCCCGATTCCAACACCAACGCGCTCGTAATTTTGCGCTTCGATTGCAAAGCAGTAGATCAGCCAGTCTATTACGACGCGAGCAAGCTACTCAGCGCTCACGGCTCAAGCGGCAGACACGCCGTCACAGTCACGATCGGTGGAGCCCATAGCAAGGAAACCGTTTTGATCGATAGTAAGCCCGCTATCGGTTTGTAAGCCTCCAAAGTAACCGGATGGATGTAATCAGCGTGGCAAGCTCAATGATTGAGAGCTGGAACAAACCCTGTTTTTTTGCCCTGACTCACTCAAACCTATTGTTCCTCGGAAAGCCCCTCGGCGGCAGTCTTCCCGCCTCGGCGCGGTGGCCGATCCAGTCCTTGAGTTCGATCTTATCAACGGTAAAGACGCGGCCGGAACTGTCAGTCCATGTCAGCCCATCCTTCAGCGCGAAGACTTTCGCGTCCGAGACGCCGCCGTCTCGATAACGCTGCATGCGCACGCCCTTGCCGCGCGCCATGCGCGGCGCTTCGCTCAATGGAAAGACCAGAAGCTTCCTATTCTCGCCGATGATCGCGATCATGTCGCCGCTCGCCTCGGCCACGATCTTCAATCGCGACGGCGGATCGACAGTGAGCACGGCGCGGCCCTTGCGCGTCGACGACAAGAGATCGTCCGCGCTCACCACGAAGCCGCGCCCGTCATTGGTCACGAGGAGCAGCGACGCCTCTGCGACATGCGGCAGGACGGCGACGACATCGGCGCCTTCTTCGATATCGGCGAAAAGCCTGATCGGCTCGCCATGGCCGCGCCCGCCGGGAAGCTTCGACGCGTCAAGCGTATAGGCCTTGCCGTTCGAGGCGAGCGCCAGAATTTTCGAGGTCGTCTGCGCGAAGAAGGAGGCGCCGAGGTCGTCGTCGCCCTTGAACTGCAGGCTGGAGAGGTCCTGCACATGGCCTTTCAGCGCGCGAATCCAGCCCTTCTGCGAGACGACGATCGTCACCGGCTCACGCTCGATCATCGCCTCGGCGAGGTCGAGGTCGATCGCCTCGGGCGCGTCCTCAAATGTCGTGCGCCGCTTGCCGATCGGCGTCTGCGGGCCATAGGATTTTTTCAGCTCGCGCACTTGCCAGGCGATGGTCTTCCACTGCTTGGATTCGTCGGCGAGCAGCGCGTCGATGTCCTTGCGCTCGTCGGAAAGCTCCTTGAGCTCCTTCTTCAGCTCCATCTCTTCGAGCCTGCGCAAGGCGCGCAGCCGCGTGTCGAGAATGTAGTCGACCTGCAAATCGGTGAGCTTGAAAGTTTTTTTCAACTCCACCTTGGCGTCGTCCTCTTCGCGGATGATGCGGATCACCTCATCGAGATTGAGGAAAACGACGACCATGCCTTCCAATTGCTCGATGCGCCGGATGATCGCGGCGAGGCGATGGCGCGAGCGGCGTTGCAGCACGATTCGGCGATGGTCGAGCCATTGCCGCAGCGCTTCGTCGAGCGAGACGACGCGCGGCGTCACGCCGTCGACGAGCACATTCATATTCATCGCAAAACGCGTTTCGAGTTCAGAGAGCTTGAACAGAGTCTCCATCATCAGCGCCGGATCGACCGTGCGCGAACGCGGCTCGAAGACGATGCGCACATCCTCCGCCGACTCGTCGCGCACGTCGGCGACAAGCGGCAGTTTGCGCTCGGAGACAAGCTCGGCGAGCTTCTCGATGAGGCGCGACTTCTGCACGCCGTAAGGAATTTCGGTGACGACCGCGACCCAGCCGCCGCGCGGCAGCTCCTCTTTGGTCCACCGGGCGCGCAAACGAAACGAGCCGCGCCCGGTGCGATAGGTCTCGACGATCTCTTCGCGCCTGTCGACGACGATGCCGCCGGTCGGAAAATCCGGTCCCTGCACGAAAGTGAGAAGCTGTTCGGCGGTCGCCTTGCGGTGGGAGATGAGATAGAGCGCGGCGTCGCACAGCTCGGCGAGATTATGCGGCGGGATCGAGGTCGCCATGCCGACCGCTATCCCTTGCGCGCCATTGGCGAGAAGATTGGGCAGCGCCGAGGGCAGCACCACCGGCTCCTTCTCCTCGCCGGAATAATTGGGGATGAAGTCGATCGCGTCTTCATCGATGCCTTCGAGCAGAAGCCGCGCGACCGCCGTCATGCGCGCTTCGGTGTAGCGATAGGCGGCGGCCGAATCGCCATCGACATTGCCGAAATTTCCCTGCCCGTCGACCAGCGGATAGCGGGAGGAGAAGTCCTGCGCGAGGCGCACCAGCGCGTCATAGATCGCCTGGTCGCCATGCGGGTGGAACGAGCCCATCACGTCGCCGACGATTTTCGCGCATTTCTTGAACGGCGCGCCCGGATCGAGCCGTAAAATATGCATGCCGTAAAGGATGCGCCGATGCACGGGCTTGAGCCCGTCGCGGGCGTCGGGCAGCGCGCGGCCGGTGATGGTCGATAGCGCGTAGCGCAGATAGCGCTCTTCGAGCGCCTCGCGCAGATCGACCGGCGCGATGACGCTAACGTCGCTTGCGCCTTTGCTTTTTCCGCTTCCCGCGCCGCCTTTTTGCGCCATCTCGTCAATCCGAATCTAAGATGCTTCGGTACTATGGCCGTCGCGGCGGCGGCGCAAGCGGGCGATCCGACTTTCCAGATCGGAGGGGGGCGACCGATGACGCAAACGCATTTTGTCTGCAATGTTGCAAATAAGTTCTTGCGGTCGCCACGCCTCGTCCTTTAGAAGCTTGACGGCGATGACGCGGATCGGCGCGGTCGAATTTTTCGCCGGTTTTCCGCGGCATTCAAGACGGGCGTCCATGAAGAAACTGCTTTTGCTGCTTGCCTGCGGACTACTCGTCGCCACTGCCTCCCGCGCATTGGACAGGTCGCAGCTATCGGTCTCTGGCCCGACGGTCGCCGCGCGGGACCGCGCGCCGCAGGCGCCAGAGGCGCATGACGAGATGCAGGCGATGTGCCGCGAAGTGCTTGTCGACATCGACCAGGGCTATGGCGTCAGCAGCCATGAGTCGCGCTATATCTGCGGCGACAAGGACCGTTAACGCGTTCTGCTTGTCTCACGCCGCGCGCAAAAGCGCGTCGATGTAAAGATCGCGCGCCGCCGGCAACGCCGCGCCGCGCGGGTTCAGCACGTCGCGCGTGAGGAAATATCCGGTCAGTCGAAAGGCGGCGACAAGATCGCCCGGCGCCGCCGCGTCGCTCGCATGACGAAGAAAATCGGGATAGGGCAACAGCCTGTCGCGCCAAGGCGCGCCGGCGGCGCGGCTGACCGCGCGGCCCGACTTCGGCGACACATAGGCAAGATCGTCCCGTGCGCCGGTCAGCGCGCAGGCGTCGAGATCCAGTCCGAAGCCGAGCGCGCCGAGCAGCGCAAGCTCGAAGCGCGCCATCATCAGCGCCGCGATTTCGAAATCGCCGATGTCGCCAAGCCCGGCCGCGACGGCGTCTGCCAGTTCGAACAATTCCTCATGAGGATCGCGCTCCGGCAGCAGACGCAGCAGCGCGCAGAGCGAGGCGACGCCATTGAGCGCCGCGCCGCGATCGAGGAAATGCGCGGCGCGGGCGGCGAGCGGCTCGATCGTCAGGGCGCCGAGATGATCCTCAAGACGCGCCCGCCACTCTGCTACGACAAGATTGCCGGGCTGCAGAATCGGACGAAGCCGGCGCGAACGGCCGCCGCGCACAAGACCGAGATGTCGGCCATGGGAGCGGGTCATCAACTCCAGAATGACGGATGTTTCGCCATGCCGGCGCGCGCCGATGATCAGAGCGTCATCGCGCCATTCCATCTCGTCGCCTCGCCCCGCTCCGCTACAAATCTCCGAGCGTCAGATCGGCCCCATATTCGGCGTCTTCGACCTCCTTGGTCAACGCCTGACCGCAGATGACGCGCTTCTTCTCCAAATCATAGGTCAGGGCGGGCGAACCATAGAGCGTCCAGCCTCGGCTTAACGCCTCGGTGACCCGATGACAGAAGGCCGCGTCGTCCGGGCCGGTAAGATAGCGATAGGCGGTGAATTGTTTTGTCATGTCGCGCGCCCTGGCTCCGACGCGGTCGGCGCATGGATTGGAACAAGCGAGAGAATCGACGAACGGCTACGCTTGCCGTTTTGAATACTACCCGCCCTTGGGAAACTCCAGCCGCATTTCGCGATAGCGCTCGGGGTCATCGGCCCAGTTCTCGCGCACCTTCACGAACAGGAAGAGATGCACCTTCTGTTCAGCCGCTTCGGAGATCTCCTTGCGCGCCGCCTGGCCGATCGCCTTGATGGTGCGCCCGCCCTCGCCGATCACGATTTTCTTCTGGCTGTCGCGGGCGACATAGATCGTCTGCTCGATCCGCGCCGAGCCGTCCTTCTGATTGGTCCATGACTCGGTCTCGACCGTCGACTGATAGGGAAGTTCGTCGTGGAGCCGCTCGTAGATTTTCTCGCGGGTGATTTCGGCGGCGAGCAGCCGCAGCGGCGCGTCGGAAAGCTGATCCTCGGGATAGAGCCAGGGCGACGGCTTCATGCGCCGCGCCAGCGCCTGGCGCAAATCGGAAACGCCGTCGCCGTTCAGAGCCGAAACCATGAAGGTCTCGTCGAACGGCTGACGCATGTTGAGCGTCTGCGCGAGGGCCAGCAGTCGCTCGCGGGGAATGAGGTCGATCTTGTTCAGGACGAGAAGCTTCGGCGCTTTGGCCTGCTGAAGCTGCGTCACTATCGCTTCGACTTCCTCGTCGAGGCCCTTGCGCGAGTCGACGAGGAGCGCGATCACGTCGGCGTCGGCGGCCCCCGCGAGCGCGCTCGCCACCATGGCCCGGTCGAGCCGGCGCTTGGGCGCGAAGATGCCCGGCGTGTCGACGAGAACGATCTGCGCCGCGCCTTCGATGGCGATGCCGCGCACCAGCGCCCGGGTCGTCTGCGCCTTGCGCGAGACGATCGACACCTTGGCGCCGACCAGCTGATTGAGCAGCGTCGACTTGCCGGCGTTGGGCGCGCCGACGAGCGCCGCGAAGCCGCAACGCGTTTCTTCCCCAGCCGGCTGCGCCGCTTCGCTCATCTCCGATCGTCCGCTTCCCGCGCCAGAAAAGCCGCCGCGGCGGCCTGTTCGGCGGCGCGCTTGGAGGCGCCCGAGCCCGGCGTCGGGTCGTATCCCCTGATGTCCACGGCGACTTCAAATAAGGGCGCATGGTCCGGCCCGCTGCGGCCGACGAGCTGATAGCGGGGCGTCGCCAGCCCTCTGGCCTGGGCCCATTCCTGCAACGCCGTCTTGGCGTCGCGCAAATCCTGGCCGCTCGCCCCCATACGCGCGCCGAAAGCCTTGCGGACGATACGCTCGGCCGCCGCCGCGCCGCCATCAAGAAAGGCGGCGCCGATGATCGCTTCGCAGATGTCGCCGAGCAAAGCGCGTTTGCCGCGTCCGCCGGTTTGCGCCTCGCCCTCCCCGAGCCGCATCGCCGGGCCGACGCCCCATTCCTCCGCCACCTCGGCGCAGGTTTCCTTGCGCACCAGCGCGGCGAGGCGGCGCGACAGCTCGCCCTCGGTCTCGCCGGGAAAGGCGTCATAGAGCATATGGGCGACGGCGAGGCCAAGCACCCGGTCGCCGAGAAATTCGAGACGCTCATAGGACTCGCGGCGGGCGGTCGAGGCGCTGACATGGGTCAGCGCCCGGACGAGCAGCGCCGAATCGGCGAAGTCATGTCCGATGCGCGCTTCGAGCGCGGCGAGCGCCTCGTCGCGGCCGCGCGTCATGTCACGCCCACGCGCCTCGTCAATCAACGGGTCGGAACAGCCGGTCCCAGCGCACCGACCATGGCCAGCGCCAGAAGGCGAGCGCCGATTCATCCTTCCTGACCGAGAAGAAGATGATTTCGGCGCGGCCGACGAGATTGACGAAAGGCACATAGCCGACGCCGCCTTCCTCCGGCGCGAAGCGCGAATCGGTCGAATTGTCGCGATTGTCGCCCATCATGAAATAATGGTCGGACGGCACGACGAACAGTTCGGTATTGTCCTTGTAGCCGTGATCGCCCTCGATCTCGATGATCGTATGTTCGACCGCCGGATGATCGCCGTCTCCGGGCAGCGTCTCCTTATAGGTCGTCACCGGAATCTCGCGGCCGTCGCGGCCCTCGGTCACCGCCTTTTCGATCGGCTCGCGCTGCACGATCACGCCATTGATATAGAGGCGGCCGTCGATGATTTGGACGCGGTCGCCGGGGAGACCGATGACCCGCTTGATATAGTCGGTCTCATTGTCCCGCGGCAGCTTGAAGACGACGACATCGCCCCGGTTCGGCGGCGACGCGAGAATGCGGCCCGAAAAAATGTCGGGGCCGAACGGCATCGAATAATTCGAATAGCCATAGGCGTATTTCGACACGAACACATAGTCGCCGATGAGCAGCGTCGGAATCATTGACCCCGAGGGAATGTTGAACGGCTGGAAGAGCAGCGTGCGGATCACGAGGGCGATCGCCAGCGCCTCGACGATGACCTTCACGGTCTCCAGAAAACCGCCCTCTTCGCGTTTTCGCGCCACCGGAACGTTCCTGCTCAAGCCGACTTACTCCTCATGCGTTCGGGCGGCGTCGGCCCGCCCCGGCCGCCCGGCTTACCACGCTCCAGCTTGGATGAGAACCGGCGCCGGCGCATAAGAGTGGCGGCGGCTCGGCGTCAAACGGATGATTGCGCGCGTCAGCTTAGCCGCCTTTCTCCGGCGGCTGATCGATTGTCCCGGATTAACGCTAACGCGTGCGGGAGCGTGTGACGCGGCCCGGTGGGCCTCAGAGCGCGTGCGCCCGCCCTTCCGCCATCGCGAGGCGCATGCGGGAGATCGCCTCGGCGAGCCCGACGAAAATCGCCTCGCCGATAAGGAAATGGCCGATGTTAAGCTCGACGATCTGGGGCAGCGCCGAGACGCGGCGCGCCGTGTCATAATCGAGGCCGTGGCCGGCGTGGATTTCAAGCCCGCGCCCGGCGCCATAGGCGGCGGCCGCCACGATCCGGGCGAATTCCGCTTCCGCCCGGCTCAGATCGCCGACTTCGACGGCGTGACACCAGGCGCCGGTATGAAGCTCGACGACCGGCGCCTTGATCGACACGGCGGCGTCGAGCGCCTCCCGCGACGGCTCGATGAACAGCGACACGCGCACGCCCTCTCGGGTCAGCTGATCGACATAGGGCAGCAAATAGTCGTGCTGGCCGACAACGTCGAGACCGCCCTCGGTGGTGCGCTCGGTGCGCTTTTCCGGCACGAGACAGACGGCGTGCGGGGCGGTCGCAAGGGCGATGTCGAGCATCTGCTCGGTCGCCGCCATCTCGAAATTGAGCGGCTTCGATATCGCCGCCTTGAGGCGCGCCATGTCAGCGTCATTGATGTGACGGCGGTCTTCGCGCAGATGGGCGGTGATCCCATCGGCGCCGGCTTCGATCGCGAGCAGCGCGGCGCGCACGGGGTCGGGCCGCGGACCGCCGCGCGCATTGCGGACGGTGGCGACATGATCGACGTTGACGCCGAGGCGAAGGGGCGAGCTCATTGCGCTCCTATAGCGCGCGGGCGCGCTGTTTGTCATTGGCCGCGCCGCCGGTGCGGCCGCGCACTGAGCAATTTCGGTCAAGAAGCGGGTCGTTGCGCTTGCTACGATTAAAAAATGGAGCACAGGACAAAACCAAGGGGAGCCGACTATGCGCGACGCATCAATCGCGTGCTGGACTATATCGACAAGCATCTCGACGAAGAGCTGACCGTCGATGCGCTGAGCGAAGTGGCGAATTTTTCGAAATTCCACTTCCATCGGCAGTTCTCCCAGCACTGCGGCATCAGCCTCTCACGCTATGTTCAATTCATGAGATTGAAGAGAGCCGCCTATCGATTGGCCTTCAATCCGACCGCGCCGATCATCGACGTGGCTTTCGATTCGGGGTTCGAAAATCCCGAGTCCTTTTCCCGCGCCTTCAAGGCCGCCTTCGGCCAGACGCCCAGCGCCTTCCGCAAGAATCCCGACTGGGCGTCATGGAGCGCGCGGACGCGCATAAACTTCTCACCCAGCGAAAGGACGAATGACATGGACGTAAAAATCATCGACGTCGAACCGATATTGGTCGCGGCGCTCGAACATCGCGGTTCGCCGGCGCGGCTCAATGATTCAGTGCAGCGCTTTATCGACTGGCGAAAGTCGTCAGGACTGTCGCCGGTCAGCGAATGCGCGACCTATGGCGTGCCCTATAATGATCCGAATGTGACGCCGCCGGACGAGTTTCGCTTCGACATTTGCGGCTCGGCGCCGGCGCCGGTTCCCGCCAATGCGCAGGGCGTCGTGACCAAGACGATCCCCGGCGGCCGCTGCGCCATGACGATCCATGCCGGCTCGCGCGACCGGATCGACGAGACCGTCTATGCGCTCTATCGCGACTGGCTGCCGGACTCAGGCGAGGAACTGCGGGATTTCCCGGTCTATTTCCACTATCTGAACCTCGATCACGATACGCCCGAACACCGCCATCTGACCGAGGTTTATTTGCCGCTGAAATAAGGTCCGGTAGCGGGCGCTTCGCCTTGCCGCGAATGCCGCGCGAAGCGAATTGTCATTGCGAGCGAAGCGAAGCAATCCAAAAAGCGTGGCGAATGCTGGATTGCTTCGTCGCTGCGCTCCTCGCAATGACGATCCTCCACGATTGCGCTAAATGCAATCCGCGGCGAGCGCGACCGACGCTGACGGCGCTGGTCGCCTTGCCAATCATTCGCAGGCGTCGCATCATTACTGGCGTTCAATTAAGAAAGTTGGATTTCATGCCCTTCCTCGGCATTTTCTTTGCCGTTCTTGTCGTCTGCACGGCAAGCCTCGGTCCGGCGCAGGCCCATTCGCCTTATTTTACGCAAGCGGAAAAGATTGTGCTCCCCAACGGAAAAATGGGCGAGCTACGCCTGCTGCATGGCGACGGCATCTTTTGGGGCGGATCCTATGCGGGTACTCGCCTTGGATGAAGAAGGACGCATGGGCTCCAAAGTCGTGAGCATGTCGAGCACTGGACATGAGGGAGCGGCGTCGCCGGAACATTGAGCGATCGTCGCGGCGAGAATGCCCTCAAGCCTGCCAAGGTCGGCGAGCTTCGCCCGCACCTCTTCGAGATGCATATGCGCAATCTCCCTCGCCTCGGCGCAAGAAACGCGGGACGGCTCGGAAAGAGTCAAAAGGGCGCGGATTTGCTTGATGCTGAATCCGAGCTCACGGGCGCGGCGGATAAAAGCCAGCTGTCGGATATGGGCGTCCTCATAGACGCGATGTCCGCTCGCCGTCCGTGCAGGCGACGGCGTCAGCTTGATGCGCTCGTAATAGCGCACGGTCTCCAGATTGACGCCCGTCGCCTCGGCAAGCCGCCCAATCGTCAAGGGCTGCATGGATTTTTCTCTTGCACCCGTAGTCCCTACGGGGCGTACGATAGCCGGCACGTCAAGAAAGGGCAAACCATGACGATCAATGACGCCGCGCAAGAAAAGCCAGCCGCTTCGGCTCCGCCCGCCGCTCCCGCCGCCTCGAAGTGGTTCGCCGCCTTGGGACTCGTCGCAGGCCTCGGCGCGGTTGTCGCGTCGTCCTGCTGCGTCATACCGCTGGGGCTCGCCGCCCTCGGCGCAGGCGCGAGCGTTTTCAGCGGCCTTGAGCTGGTCGCCGAGTGGCGCATCCCGCTACTCGCCGTCGCCGCCCTGGCAGTCGTCGGCGGGTGGGGCGCATGGTGGATGAAACGCCCCGTCGCCTGCGCCTCGGACTCTGGCTGCGCGCAACCCGAGCGCGCGCGCTCGACCCTCGCTCTACTGCTCTGCGGTTCGGCGATCATGCTGGCGGCCGCGAGCTGGAGCCATATCGACCCGATGTTGCTCAAGCTTTTTCAAGGGCGTTGAATGAAACTGGATTCGACGATTACTTGCCCGTTGTGCCGTCGTCGATCGACGGAGACGATGCCAACCGACGCCTGCCAGTATTTCTACGAGTGCAAAGGCTGTGGCGCGCTCTTGAAGCCGAAGGCCGGGGATTGCTGCGTCTTCTGTTCCTACGGCGATACGCCCTGCCCGCCGATACAGGCGGCTAACGAAAATGGCCGCCCTGCCCCCTGTTGCTCCGACAGATAGAAAGACCCCCAGTAACGCTCGCCATAGAACCTTATCGGCGGCGCGCGGACGTGAGAGCAACCCCTCACCCAATCACCCTCTCCACCCTGCTCACCAGTGGACTCGCGCGCAGCCGCGTCACGACGCCGTTTAGATGTTTCAGATCCGCGACTTCGAGATCGAAGGTCATCTCGCGGAAATCGGGCGAATGCGCCTTGAAGCTGATGTTGTCGATATTGGCGCCGGTCTCGCCGATCAGCGTCGCCAGCGCGCCGAGCGAACCGGGCTCATTGATCGCCGTCACCACAAGGCGGGCGGGAAACAGCGCCGAGGAGCCCGCTTCGATATCCCAACGCACGTCGAGCCAGCGTTCCGGCTGGTCGTCGAAGGCGGTGAGCGACGGCGATTGGATCGGATAGATGGTGATGCCCTCGCCCGGCGTGAAAATCCCGACGATGCGATCGCCCGGCACGGCGCCGCCTTCCGGCGCGAAGCTGACCGGCGCGTCGCCGCGCAAGCCGCGAATCGGAATGGCGGCGCCGCCGTCTTTGGCGCCAGGCGCCTTGAAGACGACATTGGCGTTGGCTTTGACCCCGAACCATCCCGGCTCGCCCGGCGCGATCGGCTTCGGCGCGGCTTTGCGCTCCTCGCTGAAATCCGGATAGACCGCCTTGACCACGTCGCCCGAATAAATTTCTCCGCGCCCCACCGCGGCGAGCGCGTCCTCGACCGAGGGCCGCGCCAGCCGCATCAGCGCCGATTTCAGCTTGTCCTCGCTCCAGGCGCGGCCGGCGCGCTCAAAAGCGCGTTCGACGATCTGCCGTCCGAGCCCGGCATATTGCTGGCGCACGGCGTCGCGCGTCGCCCGCCTGATCGCGGCGCGCGCCTTGCCGGTCGCGACCGCCGCCTCCCACGCCGCCGGCGGCACATGGCCCTCGGCGCGGATGATCTCGACCTCGTCGCCGTTCTTTAATTGCGACAGCACCGGCGCGACGCGTCCGTTGATTTTCGCGCCGACGGCTGAATCGCCGAGCTTGGTGTGCACCGCATAGGCGAAATCGATCGGCGTCGCGCCGCGCGGCAGCGCGATCAAGCCGCCCTTCGGGGTGAAGCAGAACACCTGGTCCTGGAACAGTTCGAGGCGCGTATGCTCCAGGAATTCCTCGGGACTGTCGCCATGGGCGAGAAGATCGAGGGTTTCCTGCAGCCAGCGGAAGGCGCGGCTTTCCTTGGCGAGCTCCTCGCGGCCCTGCGCGCCGATCGCGTCCTTATAGAGCGCATGGGCGGCGATGCCGAAGCGGGCGATCTCATGCATTTCGGCGGTGCGAATCTGAAGCTCGACCCGCTGGTGGCCGGGACCGATCACGGTGGTGTGGATCGAGCGATAGTCGTTTTGTTTCGGCGTCGAGATGTAATCCTTGAAGCGGCCGGGGACGTTTGGCCATTTCGTATGCACGACGCCGAGCGCGCGATAACAATCCTCGACGCTTCCGACGATGATTCGAAAGCCGAAAATGTCGGAAAGCTGCTCGAAGGAGATCGACTTGCGCTCCATCTTGCGCCAGACCGAATAGGGCGACTTCTGGCGCCCGGTGACCGCCGCGGTGATGCCCCGCGCCGCAAACTCCTTGGCGAGCTCATCTTCGATGCGCCTGATGATGCGGCCGTTCTTGGTGCGCAGATCATGGAGCCGCTGTTCGATCGTTTGATGCGCTTCCGGCATCAGATGGCGGAAGGCGAGGCCCTCAAGCTCCTCGCGCAGGCGCTGCATGCCCATGCGGCCGGCGAGCGGCGCATAAATATCGAGCGTCTCCTGAGCGATGCGCGTGCGCTTCTCTTGCGGCACGAAATGCAGCGTGCGCATATTGTGCAGCCGGTCCGCGAGCTTGACGAGAAGCACGCGCACGTCTTCGGCGACGGCGAGCAGCAATTTGCGGAAATTCTCGCCCTGGCGCGCCTGTTTGGTGACGAGATCGAGCTTCTCGATCTTGGTCAGGCCCTCGACCAGTTTGCCGATCTGTTCGCCAAAGAGGCGATCGATCTCCTCACGGGTGGCGTTAGTGTCTTCGAGCGTGTCATGCAGCACCGCCGCGACGATCGTCGCGTCGTCGAGCTTCAGATCGGTCAGGATCGCGGCGACTTCGAGCGGATGCGAAAAATAAGGATCGCCGGAGGCGCGGGTCTGCGCGCCATGCGCCTTCATGGCGTAAACATAGGCCCGGTTTAACAAATCCTCGTCGACGCGCGGATTATACTTCCGCACGCGTTCGACGAGTTCGTACTGACGCATCATGCGCGTGGCGCCAAAAACGTTGCGCGCCGGCCCGCCAGCCCTCCCTGACGCAAATTTAATGCATAGGGCGAGCGAGCTGCGCCGGAGCGGCGGATGTAGCCAGCCGAGGATAACGCAGCCTGGCCGCCGTGACCAACGGCGACGATGCGCGAATATAAGGCTTGGCCGATTTGTACGAGACTTTTGTATGAGACTCGGCCGGGCGAAAGGGCGCCCGGCCGTCGTCAAGCGATCGTCAGAATCTACTCGGCTTCGTCTTCGACCTCGGCCGGGGGCACAAGACCTTCGAGACCGCGCAGGAGGTCTTCTTCGGTCATCCGATCGAACTGGCCTTCGCCCTCGAGGTCGACGCCGACCGCCGGCGTCAGGGCAGGCGCGGTCTCGGCTTCCGGTTCGTCGACTTCGACGTGACGCTGCAGCGAATGGATGAAATCCTCGGACAGATCTTCCGGCGCGAGCGCCTCTTCGGCGATTTCGCGAAGGGCGACGACCGGATTTTTGTCGCGGTCGCGATCGACCAGGATTGGCTGACCCGACGAGATGTTCCGCGCCCGATGCGCAGCGAGAAGAACGAGGTCGAAGCGGTTTTCGATCTTGTCGATGCAATCTTCGACAGTAACGCGCGCCATCTGCCGTCAAGCTCCATTTGTTTCGAGAGTAGCGCTGATACGCCAATTATGAAAATTAGGCAATAATCTCTTAA
>Ga0233425_10006820_pt1 | contig 16522 bp, 12 predicted proteins | sample Watercolumn_Towu_2_FD_181712 | JGI IMG/M metagenome (GOLD analysis project Ga0233425, IMG submission 181712) | Freshwater microbial communities from Lake Towuti, South Sulawesi, Indonesia - Watercolumn_Towuti2014_140_MG | ecosystem: Environmental > Aquatic > Freshwater > Lake | place... | reverse complement strand
CCTCGGTTTGCCCTTGCCAGTTGCTCCAGGAACGCATCGAAATCCGGACGCTGCTCCAGGCTCGGGTCGAGCAGGTAGAGTTCTTCTGCATCGGCATCACGGGCCCATGCGAACAACTCCTCGATCTGGTCGTGTGGGCGCCCGGCCCCCTTTCCCCGCCCCTGGTGGTACGCGCAGAAGGCACAGGCATACCGGCAGCCCCGCCACAGCTCGGCCAGGACCATGCGGTCCGCCTCCAGGGTCACCAATCCCGCCATGTACGGATCATGAAGCCGTGCCAGGTCCACCGGCGGCAGACTCCCGGGGTTCGGTCCCGGCATGCCCGGAAGCCATGCCCCGGGGACCCTGGCGGGGTCCTCTCCGGCCAGCAGCCTGGCAAACGGCACTTCCCCCTCCCCGACCACTCCCAGGTCGAACGGGAAATGGGGGCTGCCAGCGGCAAACTCCGGGCCGCCGACCCAGATCCGCAAGTCCGGAATCCGCACCTTGAGCTTTGCCGCAATCCAGGCGCTGCGCTCGACGTTCCAGACGTTGAGGGTAAATCCGACGACACTGGGATTGCGCTCGACGATGGCATCCACGAGCGCACGATCCCCATAGCGGCGGACCACGGGGTCCGGGAGGAGCTCCGGCAACGGGATTCCGGCTGCCGGCACGGCGCTCCTGCCAATGTGACTGCCGCCCGAAGCCCCGTGCACCGCGGCATGCCGCCAGTGGAGCACGAGATCCGCTGCCCCCATCTGGGCACACCCGGTCACCGGCTGCGGCACGGCTTCAGGAACCGGAAGCTGGAGAAGCAGGAAGGGACGGACCATCGGAAACCTCAGTGGCGCCCGCTCTTCACGAGCTGCCTGAGCGCATCGAACAACCGGTTCCCTGCGGCCTCGAAGGTCTCGTTGTGCCCGACGCCGTCCACCTGGAGAAACTCCTTGGGCCCGGGGGCAGCATCGAACAGCTTGCGCCCGAGCTCGAACGGGACGACCCGATCCTTGGGGCTGTGGAAGAAGAGCTTGGGGCAGTTTACGCCCCCTATCTTGGACAACGAGTCCATCTTCGTCCGGAGCACCGTCTGCGGCAGGATGCGGTAGTGGGTGCTGGCCACCTCGGGAAGCGACGTGAAGGAGGCCTCGATCACCAATCCCCCGGCCTGCACCCGGGAGGCGAGATCCACCGCAACGGCTCCGCCCAGCGAAAAGCCATAGACCAGGATGCGCTCCGCTGGAATCCGAAGCTCCCGGGTCAGGTAGTCCCATGCGGCATCCGCGTCCCGGTACAACCCCTCTTCGCCGGGAGTCCCTTCACTTCTTCCGAACCCGCGGAAGTCGACCGCGAGCACGTGGGCCGGAAGCTCCACTATCGACTCGTAGCGGGACAACCAGGTGCCCACGTTGCCTGCGTTGCCGTGAAACCAGAGGAACACGGGCAGGTCATCCAGCGCTCCGCCCCTGGTGTCGCCTTTCGGGCTGAGCCACCAGGCATGGATGCGCACACCGTCCCCGGTGGTCAGCCAGACGTCCTCCACCGTGGACTTCGTCCGCCCTTCCGCCACGTCGGCGTAGGCCCGCCGCGTCCCGAAACTCCCCGCCCCGGCCGGCTGGTACACGAACCTCGGCTCGAGCCAGCGGACCGCACCCACCACGGCAGCAAGCACCGCCCCTCCCAACGCTCCAGCCATCAACAGCCTCCGTCCCTGCACGATGCCCCTCCTCCGGCGAGCATGCTGCGGGAAACAAGCGGCGGCAAGAGAAATCCGGCGCACCGCATCGGCAGTGGGTGCGGGCAACCTGACGGCCGGGGCACCGCATCGGCAGTGGGTGCGGGCAACCTGACGGCCTGGGAGGCTGAGGCGGAGACCGTGGGCTCGGCCTGCTTGATGTCTCTCGGCCCAGATGGCGGCTCCCGAAGATCAGGCCTCCCCTTCAGGGGAGGTGCCCCTCGGCCACCGGGCCGAGGGGCGGTGGGGACGTTCCGGGCTTCCCCAAGAATCGTAGGTCTGCCTTCGCGTACCGGCACCCACTGCTGATGCAGCTACTGGTACAATTCTGCCATGGTGTTGACCGTCGGCGCCTTGGGATTCCCCTGCAGTCCGCCGACGACCAGGATCGTGTTCATGTCGAGGCGCACGGCCCGGTGGTCCCAGCGGGGGTGGAGCATCGGAATCGGGAAGTCCTGCCCGGGGCCGATGTCGACCACGGTCTCTCCCACTTCGTTCTGGTACTCGAACACGATCTCAATCGGCCCGATCGCCTGGGGGCTTTGGTCTTTCTTTCCGAACCCGCCGATCAGCCACACGGAGCGGCCCGGCATCGCAGTGGCGGTCAGTGCAGCACGAGCGTACTTGAGCAGGAACGTCCCCGCTTCTCCTTTCCACTTCTCCTGAGCCGTGTCCCACACGCAGATGTCCTTGGTCGGGGACTGGTGCTTGGCATCGGAGAAGCCGCCCGCGACGTGACAGCGCAGCGTGCAGCGGTCGCACCCTACGATCGCAGATAGTCCAGCGGCAGCAGGGCCACGTCAGGGAATGCCTTGAGCACTTGCTTGTCCAGCGTCAGGAGCGAGACGTTCAGCCTGCGTGCTACGGCGACGTACTCACAGTCGTACGTAGAGCATCCGGACTTCGATGCCAGGGCCAGCACCTCTTCGTCGTCCGACTCGAACGTCCGATCCGGCAGGAGAACACGCCGCGTGAGGGTCATCGTGGCGACGGCCCGGGACTTGGGCAAGAGTCCTGCCCGAACGCACTTGTCGACGATGCTCCTGAGCTCGCTGGCCCACAGGGCGGGAGCGCACCAGTCCGGGTCCCTCTCCCACACCCGTCGGGCCTCGTCCGAGTGGTCCTGCTCCAGGACCAGCGCTGCAATGACGTTGGCATCAACGACCACCATGTCAGGCCCTCCCTGTCGTGCGGGCCCGTGCCAGTTCCTTGTCGCTGAGCACTCCCCGACAGCGCTTTCTGGATGCCAGTGCTGCGGCGAGCACGTCATCCGCGTCGGGACGCCGTCCCGTTCCGCCGCTCACGGCTGCCTCCAGCAGCAGCACGATCTCCTGGTTGAGGCTCCTCCGGTTCCGCAGCGCCTGCTCCTTCAGCCGGGCATGCAGGTGGTCCGGGATGTTCTTGATGCAGACCGATGACATCGGCACCTCCCCTTGCTACCAGAATGGTATCACGACGGTAGAGCACCGTCAACGGCCGGGGGCCGCATCGGCAGTGGGCCGGGCAACCTGGGGAAGGCCTACTCAATGATCGGCCGGAAGTAGCAGACCCACAGGGCGACGACCTCACGGGCCAGGAAGAACGGGAGTTTGAGCAGGACATGCTCCTCGGCGGCCGGCACCGTGTACACCGGGAAACCCGCTTGTCCGTAGGCCATGTGGATGCGGGGGAGATGGTAGAAGTGGCTCACGGCAAGCACCTGCGTGACTCCCCGCTGACGGAACATGGCGACCGTGTTGTCTACCGTGGACTGCGTGTCGATACCCATGGGGTCGAGCCAGATGGCATCCTCCGGGATGCCGGCTGCGACAGCCAGGTCGTGCATCACGGAGGTCTCGTGCGCGATGCTCTCGTTGTCGCTGGGCCCGCCGGAGAAGAGCAGTACGTCGACGAGCCCCTCTCGGTACAGGCCGATCCCCGTGTTCACGCGATCGAGCAGCGCATCGGAAGGTCGGTTGCCCGGCCAGACTGCGGCTCCAAGGACCACCGCCACCTGGGCAGGTCGTCGGTGGTCGGTCTTGCCGAAGCAGAACATATGCGCCAGGGGAAACAGAACCGGCAGAGCGACTGCGAGCCCCGCCACGGTCCACAGCAGTCTGCGAGCTCCACGCCGGCCGATGCTCCAACGCAATGGTATCTCCCCCATCTTCGCTCCTGCCGGCTCCCTCGCCCGCCTGCCGGGAGGGCGCCTCCCACCTCCAGCCTCCCACCTCCAGCCTCCCACTTCCAGCCTCCCACCTCCAGCCTCCCGCCTCCGACCTCCCACCTCCGACCTCCCACCTCCAGCCTCCCACTTCCCTACTTCCCGAACAGCACTTCCAAGCTGGTCTTCTCCGGAATTCCGACCTCCCCCCCCTCCTTCGTCTTGGTCCCCAGCCGGAACTCCCCCGTGGCCGGGATGAACAGCATGGTCTCCATCGTGTCGGGGCGACGCATCTTGCCGAGCACGCCGAGCAGCGCCTCGGGATCGGTCGTCTTGTCGGAACCGCCCAACTCGTCCACAGCGGACTGGTAGCGGCGGCACGAGGACGGCTTGCCCAGCTTGCGGTGGTGGTTCGTGGCAACCAGGACCTCACCCCCGAGTTGTGGATCATCGGCTGCATGCCGCACAGCGTGCTTGCTGGCGGCAAGCTCGAGCACGAGCGCCGGGTCCTGCTTCGTGGCGCTCGGCGGCGCAACCACGTGAATGATGTAGCTCCCGACGCTCGAACGGCCGGCCATGTCCGTGACAAAGCCGTCCAGCAGGGTCTCCGGTGCCTGGTCCACCTTGCCCGGCCTCCCCTGGATGCCGCCCAGGAGGGCCTTGACCGGGCTTCCGGAGCCGCCGCTGCCGACGTCGCGCTTCACCTCGACCGCATGCCGGAAGGCCAGCGCAGACGGGGTGTACGCCTCGTCCGGCGGAAACTTGCCCGTCCGGCTCCCATATCCGAGGTTCAGGAACGCACCGAGCCTCTGCTGGTTGATGCACGACAGGCAGCCGAGAAAGCCGGCGAAACCCACGGACAGAAACGGTTGCTCCCCCGCCTCTGCCGGCAGGTGTACGAAGAGGACCTGGTTGCGCAGAAGAACCGGATCGTTGCTCCAGTCCAGGTTGCGGACCAGCACGGCCTGACCGTTGAGCCCGGAGTCTGCGGTCGCTCCGCCCCAGGCCGACACGGACGAGCAATTGGTGCCGACGTAGTCGACGTACGTGGAGAACCCGACGATGTCCTGCCAGGTGAAGTCGTCCGACATGTACCGGGAGCGGAATCGGCCGCCGAGGGCCTCCTTTGCGCCCGCGACCACGCCCTTTGCCTCCTCCTCGATTCCTGGATCCACCCGAAGCAGATCCCGCATCCCCTTGATCGTCATGAAGAAGAGGATCGGGTTGGTCTGCGGGGCCAGGTAGTTGTCCACTACGTCGATGATCTGCTTGCCCAGGGTCTTCCCGTGTACGACGCCCCGTTCGTAATGCGTCCCGGACAGCACCACGACCGGGATTCCGCCGAGCGTTGCCGGCCTTTCCGCAGTCTGCCCCGAGGCCACCGGGGACACGGACAGCAGTGCGGAGAGCAGCAGGATGAACAGTGGCATTGCCTTGCGCTGATTCATGAAGGCCTCCCGGGCGAGCTTGCAGCCAGGGACAGGTGTACCGGGTCGCCCCTCCACGGTCAAGTGGTGCAGCACTTGCAGAGCGGCAGGCATGCGCCTTCTCATCTCTTCGCCTTGCAGGTATGATTGCGGCGGCAACCGGTCGGAGGTGGACAATGCAATCTGGAAGCCGGACGGCAATTCGAGCGGCACTGCTCCTTGCAGCAATCGGCCAGTGGAGCTGCTCGGGGAACGAAACCACGCAGGGGGACGCCACGACCGATGCCGCGGCGGGCGAGGTGGGCAGCGACACCGGGACGGCCGAGCTTCCCGGGAGCGATGCGGGCGACCTGTTGCCGGACCTTGCCGTGGACCTGGCCCCCGCACACGAAGGCCCCCACCTGATCCCTGGCCCTGGCGAACCCGGACATGATGCCGACCTGGAGAAGCTGGCCAGGCTCTATGATCGGCAGTTTCATGCGCTCAACGCGTTCGGAATGGCGGTCAATGCGGACCTTGCGATCCAGAAGGACTGGACCGAGCAGCGGGAGGCCATCGAGGAGTTCCTGGCCGAGAGCGACAGCTTCGACATCGAGGCGGTCACCGGCAAACACCCCCATGACCTCGTGACTGCGTGGCAGAAGGTGGCCGGCCTGTACGGTGGAGTCGGAATCGCAGCGGATTGCTACCGCTACGGGGTGCTGCGGGACCACGGCTACCCGGCCGGTGAGGTCGATATTGCGCGGGAGCACATGGTGGCCGCTCTCGAAGCGCTCCATCTGGCAACCGCCATTGCAGGCGGCAACGGGGTCATTGCCCGAGGCTTCATCCGCACCGATATCCCCAGCGAGGGCAAGAACACGGAGACGCTGCCCCTGTTTGACGAGCAGGGCAACCCCCAGCCCGAGCCGAAGAACAACGGCACCTGGAGAAAGGACAACTCGGTCGGAGGCATTTACCCCAACTACATCTGGGAAGACTCGTGCAGCCGGGACATGTACATCGGTTGGGTGGCTGCGTTCGGGGCCGCCTGGGAGGTCATCCAGGGCGATCCCACCGTGCCCCAGGACGTCAAGGACACGCTCGTCCAGGATGCGCTGGAGATCGGGACGCAGCTCACGATCATCCGCAAGACCGGCTACGACCTCGAGATCCCCGATGCCGACGGGCGAACGACTCTGCACGGCTACATGAACGAGAATTGCATCGACTCCTGCCAGGATCCGAAGAACTACATCCCGGGTGTCAAGAACGGGTTCTTCGCCATGATGGCTCTCGGCAGTGCCGCAACCTGGGCCTACATCACGAAGGATCCAGCGCTCGAGTCGTTCCTCTACGATGCCCTGATCCTCGAGCGCAAGCTGCCCGAAATCGCCCATGACAGCCCCGGCGCGGTCAACACGGGAATCGGCACCAATTTCTCCAACTTCAACATGGTATTTCAGGGAGCGGTGCTGGCCCTGAGGTACATCGACCCGAAAAGGGCTCCGGACGCGCTCCAGACGCTCCGAAAAGCGCTCAAGTTCGAGCTGTACGACAACGGCGGAAAGTTCCAGCCGGCCGAGATGGGGCAGAGCCTGTTCGACTTTGTCTACGCCTCCGGCATGGCCGGCTCATCGGCATTCGGCGACATGACGTCGCTCCCGGATACCGGGGCAGTGCAAAGAGGCATCGAAACGTTGCGCCAATTCCCGGTGCCTCCGTTCTGGGAGTGGGCGGTGGAGAACTGCGACTCGGCCGAAATCGCGGCCAAGAAGTGCACGTGCATCGACGGCAGCGAGATCGAGCTCCTCGGGGAGGTCGGCTGGAAAGGGACCCTCGTTGCCAGCACGGTCCTTCCCATGAAGATCCGCCCGCCGAGCAACTACTACTGGCGTTCCAATCCCTACGGAGTGAACGGCGGCGGCGACGGGGGACGGCTCCTGCCCGGCGTCGACTTCCGGTACGCATACTGGCTCGGTCGCTGGTCGAAGTAACCCTACGGGGCCTTGAACTCCAGAGTGAATTGGAACTCGGCATCACCGCCGGACGGCTTCGGGAATGAGAACTGCCGCAATCGGGACTGGATGCAGCTTCCGAGCGCCGTCTCGCCCGTGGTGTTGGAGGTTACGGTCGGCGTCACCCCCCCTGACGATGCCAGAGCGACTTTGACTCCCACCTTCCCCGCCATGGTCGGGTTCTTGCGCCCGACTACTTCAGCGCACTTCACGTAGGCGGACGAACCGTTGTTCAGGGTCTTGCTGACGGCTCCCTTGTCCAACTTCCCGCCCTCGAATCCGGATGGGCCGCCGATCTTCACTTTCCACGTCTTCCCTGGATCGGTCTTGATCGGTTCGTCCTTCTTCTCTTCCTCGGCCTTCTTGGCTTCTTCCGCCTTCTTGGCCTCCTCGGCTTTCTTCTCCTCGGCTTTCTTCTTGTCCTCTTCCGCCTTCTTCTCCTCGGCCTTCTTCTTGTCCTCTTCCGCCTTCTTGGCTTCAGCGGCCTTCTTCTCCTCGGCCTTTTTCTTGTCCTCTTCGGCCTTCTTCTCTTCGGCCTTCTTCTTGTCCTCTTCGGCCTTCTTGGCTTCGGCGGCCTTCTTCTCCTCGGCCTTTTTCTTCTCCTCTTCGGCCTTCTTCTCCTCGGCCTTCTTCTTGTCCTCTTCCGCCTTCTTGGCTTCGGCGGCCTTCTTGTCCTCTTCCGCCTTCTTGGCTTCAGCGGCCTTCTTCTCCTCGGCCTTCTTGGCCTCTTCCGCCTTCCTGGCCTCCTCAGCCTTGACCGCAGCATCGCCCGGGAGTTGCCCTTCCTTCTTTGCCAGTTCCTCCGGAGTGCCCCCGGCAGCCTTCTTCGCTTCCTCCGCCTTGAGCGCTTCCTCGGCTGCCTTCTGGGCATCGGCGAGCTTCTTCGCCTCCTCAGCGGCCTTCGCCTCTGCGGCCTTCCTTGCTTCCTCGGCTGCCTTCTGGGCATCGGCCAACTTCTTCGCTTCCTCCGCAGCCTTCGCCTCTGCGGCCTTCTTCGCTTCCTCGGCTGCCTTCTGGGCATCGGCCAACTTCTTCGCTTCCTCCGCAGCCTTCGCCTCTGCGGCCTTCCTTGCTTCCTCGGCTGCCTTCTGGGCATCGGCCAGCTTCTTTGCTTCCTCCGCGGCCTTCGCCTCCGCGGCCTCTCTCTCCCCCACGGGTCGGAGCGAAGCTCCACCACTGACTTGGCCTGCACCATCCGTGAATGCGGTCGGCTGAGGCGTACTGGCACCAGGCCCTGCCTGGTCTTTGTTCCCGCTCAGGCCGATGGCGACGAGCACACCCACGACGATCCAGAGAAGTGCGACCCCGGCGGCAATTCCAATCACCAGCCGCTTCCGGTTTCGGCCTCGTCGCGGCTGTGCCTCCCCATACAGGGTGGTCTGCTCATCTGCGGTCGATGCCTCAGCCTGTTCCGCTGCGCCGGCAGCGACGTCGCCCTTGGCGGCCAGAAAGTCCGCCGGGGGGATCACGGGCGGGAATGGGGAGGCTCCGGGCATGGCCACCTGGGGCAACACCTGGGGTTCGGAGCGACCGGTGCCGGCCTTCCCAGTTGCGTCCTCCGACGGAGGGGCTGCCACGAGCGGGCCCCTGGCCGTGTCTGCCGAGTTCAGCTTCCCGCAATGGACGCAGAACTTCGCCTTGACCGGAATCGACTGGCCGCAATGGGGGCAGGGCACCTGCTCCGACTGGATTGCCAGGGCAGGCATGGCCATCACGGTGTGGGCACCGAATTCCTTGCCGCAATGCACGCAGAATCTTGCGCTGACCGGGTTTTCCCGCTTGCATTTGCGGCAGAACTTGGTGGTATCCATACCTCACCTCGCCAGCAGGGCCGGCCGGTTTACGACTCCCCCGCAGATTAGATCAGGAGTGGAATCTGTGCAATTCCCCGGATCGAATTCCGGCTCCCGACCGGGCCGGACCACAATCCATCCACGACAGCTTCAGTCTATCCCAGAGAGATTCGAACGCCCCCTACGGCAGCTTGCTGCCCCCCAGCTCCAACACGGATCCCCCCGGCCAATCGAAGAGAACTCGATTATCCGACGTGATTCCGGAGTTCGTGGCACGGGGGTTGCAAAACAGCCGAGCAGGAGGGTGACAACATGTTTGGAATGCTGGCATTTGCAGCTTTTGCGGTTCTGGGGCTTTCTTCCGTAGCGGACAGGCTCCCGAGACCGTCGCTGATCGTGGTACAGAGCATCGGCTCGACCGAGGAGGTCTCCTGCCTGGAACCGGACGAGACGAAGCTCTGGGTCGGCCTGGCCGGCGGAGGGATGATCCGCTGGGACGGGAAGAGGGCCGAACGGTTCGACGCGTCGGACGGACTGCCCGGGAATCGGGTGAACGACTGTGCGATGGCAGACGGCAGGCTCTGGGTCGTCACGGATTCGGGGCTCGCCCGGTTTGACCGCTCGGCATCGGTCTTCGAGAGGGTCGGTGCGGGGCGGTTCCTCCGGGTGGCCGGAATGGGCCAGGGAATTGCCGTGGCAGCAGCGGACGGTAGGCTGCTGTCTGTCCGATGCCCGGACGCTGGCACCGGCGACGGGGGCCAGGTGGCCTGCAGCACCGGTCTCCTGGCGAAGGATCTGCCCGTTGCCCAGTCCGTCGCTGCTTCCCCCCGGGGAGAATGGGTAGTGGGGGGAATGGACGGACGGACGGTTCTCTCGTCGGGCATGGTGCGCCGCCTGGACGGCCCGGTGCTCGAAGTGGTTCTCCACAGCGAAGGCCGCATCGATGCGCTCACGCCGGATTCCATTCACGAGCTGGTGCCCGGGCCGCTCCAATCCTTTGCCCGTGCACGCCGCCCGGGAGAGCACCTCGGTTCCGGCGGTGCGACGATGGTGGTGCCTGCTCCGGGGCAAGTGCTGGTCACCCGGACGACCTCGTGGGGCGGAGCTGCAGCGGTCGGAACGGACTCCGGACTCTACGTCACCGACGCTCCCCGAACGGACCCGAAAACCCGCCTCACCGACGCTCCCCGAACGGACCCGAAAACCCGCCTCACCGACGCTCCCCGAACGGACCCGAAAACCCGCCTCACCGACGCGGCCGGGGCAGACCTTGGGCTGGGCGTCGGCCCCTCCCTCGAACGGGTCCCCCTGGGCGGATGTCCCTGTGGTCCTCGCATCAGTTCGGTCGAGGTGTTCCGCGGCAAGCTGTGGGCCGGCGGATTCGACGGGGGCCTGTGCCGCCTCGACAGTGACGGCTGGTCACGGTTCTCGGGACTCGACTACCTGCCGTCCGACATGGTGAACCGGCTGGAATCCACCCGCCGGCTGCTCTACGTGGCCACGCTGAAAGGGCTGGTCACGGTCGATACCGAGGGGACGTTTCGGCGCTACGTGGAGGCCGACTGCGTGAACAACCTCCGGGGAGCATGCCCCTGGCACCAGGCCGTCCCAGGGGTCGCGCTCGACCCGACCGACGCCACCGTCTGGGTGGCCGATGCCGGGGCGGTCCACCACATCCGGGGCAACCGCTGGAAGCACTACTTCAGACGAGCGGGCATCCACTCGAGCGAGATCACCCGCATCGCCGCGGGGCACGAGCTGATCGTCGTGGCGACGCTGGATTCCGGACTCCTGGTCAAGGGGCGATCGGACAGGACGTTTTCCGTGCTCGACGAGCGGCATGGGCTTGCGGACAACTGGGTCATGGACGTCACGATCGACGGGCGGGGAGCGGTCTGGGCCGCCACCTGCACTCGGGGTGTGAGCCGCTTCCAGGACGGGCGCTGGACCACCTTCACCCAGAGGGATGGGCTTGCAGACGACTACACGTTGTCGGTCAACGAGATCGACGATCGCATGTGGATAGGAACGCTGAAGGGGCTCACGGTGCTGTCCGAGACAGGGCCTGTCTCCATCAGCACGGCAGACGGCCTCGCAGGAGACGAAGTGCACGATGCCGTGGCCCAGGGCGACAAGGTCTGGCTGGCGACGGACGGGGGCCTTTCCGCAGTACGCTATGCCCTGTCGGTTTCCAGGTAGCGCTGCCCGTTGACACCTGCTCGGGCCCGCATGCACCCGCCAGGGCCCGCATACACCTGCTCGGGCCCGCATGCACCCGCCCGGGCCCGCATGCAATCGATCAGGCCTGGCCCCATGTCCCGCGTGGCGGGAGGGCGCTTTGCTCAACGTGCGACGTCGCCTTTACATCCACGTGTGCGCGTGGCACAGTTGGCTCCGGAAGACTCGGACGGGAAAGGTGGTTGCATGCACCGGTTCCAGGGCATCGGAGTGATGGCGGAGAGCGTTGTTGCGCGGTCTGGCAGGGTGTTGCTGCGAGCGCTGGCGCTGCTCCTCCTCGTTTCGTGTCAGGACACCCTGCAGGTCGCCGGAGCAAACGACGAAGAATCGATCAGCACTCCCTGGGAGAAGCCCGGGTCCGATGCGGGGAGAGAGCCGGAAGACGGTACGCCGACGGGCAAGCCGGACGGCGGGAGCCTGCCGGACGGGGGTGCTGCGGACGGCACGGGCGGCAGCCAGGACGGGCTCAGCACTGATGGGCCCCCGACCGACGCACCGGCGGATACCGATGCCGGAGAACCCGACCTGGGGCCTCCCCCGCCCCCGGATGAAGACAACGACGGACTGACTGACGACCAGGAGCTTGCCTGGGGAACCGACCCGAAGAACCCCGACACGGACGGGGACGGAATTGGTGACGGGGCCGAGGTCAAGGACGGCTCCAATCCTCTTCTTCCCGACTCGGACGAGGACGGGGCCGGCGACGGGGAGGAGAAGACCGCGGGCACCGACCCGCTCAACCCGGACTCGGACGGAGATGGGCTGCTCGACGGCGACGAGCTCAAGACGTGGGGAACCGACCCCGGCTCCCCGGATTCCGACGGTGACGGCCTGCCCGACGGGGCGGAGACGGAGGCCGGGCTCGACCCCCTGTCGGGAGACTCGGACAAGGACCAGATCTCCGATCCGACCGAGCCGCTGGGCCTTGCCTGTGCCCAGCCCGAGCCGGCTCTGCCGCAGTTCATCCAGACGCTGGTCGGGGGGTACACTCTGGCGGTCCACAACGGTGCTGCCGTCTTTGCGCTCACGCCTCCGTCGGAGAGCCAGTCCGCGTTTGCCTTCGACTATGACTGGCCCGACGCCAAGATGGCGGCTTTTGCACTGTCCTTCGTCCCCCCGGACGGGCAGACCGACGTCCAGGCCTTGTCGGCACACGTGCTGTCGATTGCAGGGACCGTCTGTTCCGCTTCGGTGCGATCCTCGGGCAACAAGGGAACCAGCTTCGACTCGAAGTATGAGCTCATGGCCGGCATCGTGCTCGACTTCACCTGCAGCGGGCAGCCGTTGTCCCAGGTGCGCAACGCCGTCGTGACCGCCCTGCTGGGAGGCGCACCACCGGAGCTGCCGGCACCGTTCGGGCCGACGGACAAGGACCTGGTGCTCAGCTACCTGGTGGAGAGCCGGGGAGCGGACCGGGCCGTCGTGGTGGGCGTTGTGTCGGTCAGGAGCCAGTTCGACGATCCGGCCGGGATGTGCCGACTCTACTCCGACGACCTTGCGGACGGCTCCGCTCTGGCCAACTACCAGGACAGCGTCGCGGGCGTGTCCGACTTCACGGCCTACGATGATTCCTGCCAGACCTTCATCGGCAAGACGCCCAAGGCCGACTTCATCTGGTCGGTCGACAACTCGGGCAGCATGTCGGACGACCAGAAGACGCTGGCCGACAATGTCCCCAAGTTCACGAACCTGCTTGCCAACGCCGGCGTGGATTACAGGCTCGCCGTGACCTACCAGGTCTGCGACAACCTCGACAGCTCGGCCGGGAAGGTGGGCCTGTCCGCTGAAATCGCAAACCTGATCCTCACCAATGAGATCACCGGCAAGCAGACCAACTGCACGGCGTCGGCGGACTACTCGGGCCCGGTCAACGGGAATCTCTGCAACGGGGAGTTCACGACCAACCTGTCGAAGTTCTCCACCTGTGCGCTGAAGGACTTCTCCGGCGGCAATTCCGAGTACACGCTGTCGACCGGGCTGATGGCCATCGACCGTGCACTCCCAAGACAGGACAACGACCCCGAGAAGCTGCGCCCCGATGCCACCACCATCCTGGTCCTGCTGACCGACGAGCACGAGCAGGCCTTCGAGAACGAGCTCTCCTGGCTCGGCGACAACACTCCGTCGGATGCGGCCAAGCTCGAACAGCTCGCCAAGGTGACGGACCCTTACATCCAGTGGCTCAAGGCCGACCCGGTCAATGCCAAGGTGTTCGGCATGTTCGTGATTCCCGGCCTCGGGGGCGATGCCGAAGGGGCCGTTGGCATGTACCGGGTCGTGACCGAGACCGGCGGCTCCTGCGGCCACCTTCCCGACGGCAACCTGGTCCCCACCATGAAGGAGATCATTACCGCTGCCATCGGCTACTCGGCCACCACGAAGCTCGACCACGTTCCCATTCCCATGACGGTGCGGGTGGCTCGCGGCCCCCAGGGGCAACCGGGCATCCTGGTGCCGCGCTCCCGTGAGGACGGGTTCGAGTTCGATGCGCTGTCCAACGGCATCGTGTTCCACGGCAGCCATGTGCCCAAGGAGGGCGAAGACATCGCGGTGTGGTACCTGTACTGGCTCGTTCAGCCATAGCGGGGAGTATCGATGGAACGACATTCACTTGCGGGCCGGTTGGGAGGCCCCTCACTGGCCTTGCTTGTGTTGGGGGCCAGCCTGGCGGCATCGATTCCTGCACTGGCCAACATGGGGCCTCCGTGGACTGCCGGTGATGCCCCGGGGGAGCTGAGCGGCGTTGCCGCAGTCCGGGTGGTGGAGGAAGAGCTCCTCTTCGATGTCGCTGCCATGTCGGGCGGCCGGATCCCGGTGCGTGCGCTCTACCGGTTCGAGAACTCCGGAGAGGCCTTTGCCGGGCCGCTGGTGTTTGTCTCCCCGTTCATGGCATCACCCAGCGTGTCCCTGGATGGCACGCAGGTACCGGTGACGCTCGAACAGGACGTTCCGGTCCCCCCGGGGTATGCGCCGCCCCGTTTCGCACCGGCGCTCCCCCCCGCCGACATGCCGGAAGGGCTGCCCATCCGCTATCCGGGGGCGCTGGGCCGAGAGGAAGGGGCCACCTGTGACGTGGCGCGCTTTGACGCGATCGTACCGCCGGGCAGGCACGACCTCGAAGTGCGGTACTCCTTGACCCCGCCCACGCACGAGACCGGGAGCCTCTACCGGGCCTACATCCTTCCCTACGTGCTCTCGCCGGCCCGCTCATGGCAATCGTTCGGTTCACTGAAGGTGGACGTTCGACTCCCCTCGGGCTGGGAAGCAGTGGCCGCACCCCGGCTCGAGCGTGTGGAGGGGGGATTGTCCGCCACGTTCGTGGGTCTTCCGGGGGACACGCTCGCGATCACGGCCAGGCCGCTGCTCGCCCCCTGGAGGGAAACCCTTCGAGGCTCGGCACCGCTGCTCGGCGTGGCCCTTTCCCTGCTCCTGTCCACACTCCTCGGGCTCAGGAAAGGGACTGCGCTCGGCCAGAAGGGGGCTTCCGGCCGGCGGGCCGTGTTGACCGGGATCTGGGTCATCTTCCTGAGCGCAGTCCTCGGGGCCCTGATGATGATGCTCTCCTTCTGGCTGGGGAACCTCGTGGTAGACAGCGAGCACGTCGGAGGAACGGCGGCCTACCGCTTGATGATGGCGCAGTTCCTGCTTGCCCCCGCAGCAATTCTGGCGGCCGTGCTGTCGGGGTTGCTGGCCCTGGCCGTCGCCCGTCGGCGGGCGGCTGCGAAGTAATGGAGGTGAACTTGATGTTCGACGAGTGGTCGCGCTACCTGGACTTCGAGATTGCAGGCTGTTCCCTGGGTCAGCTCGTGCTCGCATCGCTGGCGGTCGTGGCAGGCCTGGCCGGCCGGATGGCGGTCCGCTGGCTTCTTGCACGGCTGGCCAGGCTGGCCGCGGTCCGCAGCCGTACTGCACTCGAGAAGGTCGATGACATCCTGATCCACGCGGCCACCACGCCCGCAGGCTGGGCCGCTGTGCTGCTCGGGTTGTACGTGGCCTTGCGGATGCTCCCGCTGTCGCCGGATGCCCAGTCCGTTGCAGCAGACGTGGCCCGGGGGGCCAGCATCTTCCTGCTCGTCTGGTTCGTGGTGCGGATTTCGGACCGGGCCTGCGAGGTGTGGTCCGAGCATGCCGGAGAGGGCGTCGACGCGGCCCAGCGCCAGGCAATCCCCATCATGCGGACCGTGCTGAGGGTCTTCATCATTCTGGTCGGCGGGGCTTTTGTCCTGCAGAACCTCGGGTACTCGGTGGGGAGCCTGCTGGCCGGCCTGGGACTCGGCGGCGCGGCCATCGCACTGGCCGCCAAGGACACGCTGTCAAACGTGTTCGGAGCCATCGTGATCTTCTGGGACCGGCCCTTCCGACTCGGTGATTGGGTGGGAATCGGCGGAGTCGAGGGCAATGTCGAAGAGGTCAACCTCAGGACGACCCGGATTCGGACCTTCGATCACAGCCTCGTCACGGTCCCCAACGCCAGCCTGACCACGGCCAACGTGACCAACTGGTCCCGAATGAACCGCCGCAAGATCGAGGTCACGGTCGGATTGACCCGCCAGGCATCTGCCGACCAGGTGGAGAAGGCGGTCGAGGCGATCCGCCGCCTCATTCTCCAGGCGGACGACCTTCACCACGATGGATTCGCAGTCAACCTGTTCCAGCTTGGCCAGTCGAGCCTGGACATCGCGGTTGTCTGCCACACGGTGGCCACGGACCTGGTCGGCCACCGCCAGGCCCGGGAGAGGTTCCTCCTCTCGATCATGCGGATGCTCAAGGACATGGGGCTCTCCCTCGCGCTCCCCGCACAGGCGGTCCACATCGAAACGATGCCAGGGAAGTAGGACAAGTCGACCAAAGCCTGCCCCGACCGCAGTCGAGGGGACCATCGACCCTGTCGGATGACCGCCGGATGGCGGATTCCGGTTCAGCCGACCAGTCCCCTGACCTCCTCCAGCCGTTCCAGGCTGCCCGCCTTGCCCTGGAAAAGGGTGCCCCGACCACCGCCCTTGCCAGCGAGCAGCGCCATTACTCGGGGCCCAAGTTCCGCTACCTTCTCCGCAGGCCCGACGACTGCGAAGTGGCCGCCAGCCCAGGGCTGCCCGCCGGCGTTTCCCGGCTCCGTGGCCCCGGGCTCGCCCCTGCCCACGACCAGGATCGCGGTCAGGTCAGGTCTGCGCTCGCTTATGACCGACGCCACGGCCCGTACGAACTCGGCA
>Ga0233425_10006819_pt1 | contig 16522 bp, 14 predicted proteins | sample Watercolumn_Towu_2_FD_181712 | JGI IMG/M metagenome (GOLD analysis project Ga0233425, IMG submission 181712) | Freshwater microbial communities from Lake Towuti, South Sulawesi, Indonesia - Watercolumn_Towuti2014_140_MG | ecosystem: Environmental > Aquatic > Freshwater > Lake | place... | reverse complement strand
GGCGCATCCTCAAAAACGGACAGGCAGTAAAAAGCTCCTCCTATAACCTCATGAGCCCTAAGGTGAACGACACGCTCAACCTCCCCTCTTTTATTGACAATCAGCGTTTTGCCCTCGACAACGGCACTTACGAGCTGGAGCTGTCCATTGCCGACAATGCCTTCCCGGATAAAAAGACCACGCATCAGCAGCAGATCGTGATCGACCTGAAGCGCGACCATAAGATCTATTCTTCCGAGATCCAGGCGCTCGAATCCTATACCAAGTCGACCACGCAGGGTCCCTTAACCAAAAACGGCTACGACCTCGTTCCCTATAACATCAACTACTACCCGAAGAATCAGCATGCGCTCCGGTTCTATTTCGAGGCTTACAATATCGACAGCGTGCTGGGCAAACAGGCCAAATTTCTTTATTCCTATTACGTCGAGAACAGCGAAAACCTCAGGCAGGTAGCCGCCCTCAAAGGCCATCAGAAGCAAAGCGCCCAAAGGCTCAATGCCCTGCTGGCCCAGTTCGACATTTCCTTTCTCCCCTCTGGCAACTACAACCTGGTGATCGAGGTAAGGGATTCCGCCAACAAGGTCCAGGCCCAGAAAAAATGGTTCTTCCAGCGCCAGAGCGATGCGCCGCAGCTACAGGACGAGCTGGCCACAAAAGACATCCGCACCATCGAGGATTTTTTCAACTCCTACCAGAGCACCGATTCCCTCAAGCAGTTTGTGGAGTGCCTGTGGCCCCGCTCCAGCACCAAAGAGCGCGAGTGGCAGCAGGTCGGGATCTCCAAAAAAGACCCTAACCTGCTCAGGAGCTATGCTGTAGAGTACTGGCGAAAAGAAGCCGGCGACAGCCTTGATCCCCTTAAAATCTGGCTCACCTACTACAAGAGCGTGCAGGAAGCCAATGCCCTGCTGAAATGCGGCAAGCAAAAAGGCTACTATACCGACCGCGGACGCGTATACCTGCAGTATGGCAAACCCGACCAGCGCAACCAGGTGAACAGCGAGCCTAACACCTATCCTTACGAGATCTGGCAGTACTACCGCCTATACGACAAAGCGACAGGACGCTTCTTCACCAATAAAAAATTCGTGTTCGTGAACGAGGCCATTGCCGACAACTGCTACAAGCTGATCCACAGCGACGTACGCGGCGAGATCTACGATGAGAGGTGGCGCTTTAAGCTGGTGAACCGCTCACAGCAATCACAGAACATCGACGATACCAAGCCGGTGAATACGTACGGCACCAATGTCGATGAGAACTTCAACAACCCCCGTTAATGTATGTCGCAAAAAGTAGCGGTTGTTATCCTGAACTGGAACGGTAAGTCGTTTTTAGAATCTTTTCTTCCTTCGGTATTAAGCCATTCGCCACAGGCCGCCGTGTATGTGGCCGACAACCAATCCAGCGATGACAGCGTTCCCTTTTTGAAAGAGCACTTCCCTACCGTCAAGGTTATTATCAACCCCGGGAACGAAGGCTTTGCCAAAGGCTATAACCTGGCCCTGAGGCAGGTGGACGCGGAGTACTATGTCCTTCTCAACTCCGATGTGGAAGTGACGGAACGCTGGCTGGAGCCTTTGCTGGCCCTGATGGACAAGGATCCCGGTGTGGCGGCCTGCCAGCCCAAGATCCTGGATTACAGGAAGCGCAGCACCTTTGAGTATGCCGGTGCTTCGGGTGGCTTTATCGACCACTATGGCTATCCCTTCTGCCGGGGCCGTGTGTTCAATGAGCTGGAAGAAGACCATCACCAGCACGAGAGCAGCATAGAAACCTTCTGGGCCACGGGAGCCTGCATGATGGTACGCTCGGAGGTGTTCTGGAAAGCCGGCGCCTTCGACGACGATTACTTTGCGCACATGGAAGAGATCGACGTGTGCTGGCGCATGAAGAACCTGGGCTATCGCATTTATGTGGAGCCGGCCTCTGTGATATACCATGTAGGCGGAGGAACCCTCAATAAGCTCAGCCCGCGGAAAACATTTCTGAACTTCAGGAACAACCTCATCACCTTCACCAAGAACGCCTCTTCACGCTTTCTGCTGTTTAAGATCCTGTTCCGCATGGTGCTCGACGGTGTGGCGGCTGTTAAGTTTTTGCTCGAAGGCAATGGCTCACATTTCCTGGCCGTTATCAAAGCGCATTTCTCCTACTACGGTCATTTGCCATCGACCCTGAGAAAACGAAAAGCCATGAAAGCCATGCCGGGCTTCGCCTTCACCACCTCCTGCATCTATCCGAAAAATATTGTGTACCTGCATTTCATCAGGCATCTCAAAACATATGACGCTTTGATGAAAAAAATATAAACGCAATGCCTGCAATTTCTTACGAAGTATAACAGAAAACCGGCAGCAATGATGTTTCTTTTGGGCGCCAGCCGGGCTTTACGCTGCAATCTCCCACGACGCGTCGTGGGAGGATTTCCGCTGCAATCCCTGGCGCAGCCGGATGCTTAGGACTGTTCCGGACCAATGATCCTGAACTCTTTTTTATAACGCCTGCAGATAAGCCTGGCCACGTCCCTGCCCTGGATGATGGAGATCGGAAGCCCTCCGCCCGGCTGCCCCCAGTGGCTGGCATAGTAGAAATGAGAAAGGTTCGGCAGGGTAAACTTCACCGGCGATGAGGCGGCAATGTTCTCTCCCGGCAACCAGCCCTGGGCGCTGCCCTGCCAGTTGTTGGTATAGCGCAGGATGGTGGCAGGCGTGGCAAAGTCCACCATTTCAATATCGTCCCTGATTCCCGGGAACCTCAGCTCCAGAAGGTCGGTAAGGCTGTCCGTGAATTTCTTTTTTTCCTCGCGGTATTTCGGGCGGTCGTTCTTGCGCAGATCGATCCAGTACCTGCCATTGGTGGTATAAAAGCTGCAGGCCATCACCGTTTTGCCCTGTGGCGCCAGCGTCGGGTCGTAATGGTAGAAGTGCGTTTCGAGGCGGTCCCAGCTTTTACCGCAGGGCGACACCAGGTTGACGGGAGTCGGGAAGCGCAGGAAATGCGGATGCTCTTTGTAATCGCGCTTCAGTCCGTAAGTCACCAGCAGCACGGAATAATACAGATCGAGCAGCTTCCCGTCGCGAAGCTTGAGGATCTTCTCATTCACAAATTCCCCTTTCAGGTACTCGAATACCGTTTTATACCAATCGGCCGTCGAGAGCACGTTATCGCAAAGATGCGTCACCTCGTTCCTTACCAAAAGCCCCTTCGCCCGGTTGTTTTCGGTGAGGATGGCTTTCACCGGCGTGTTATAGTGGATCTTCCCTCCCAGCTTCTCGTAGCGCTCCGCCAGGCGCTCGGCCCACCTCAGCGAGCCGCCGATAGGGTAGCCCGCGCTTTTCTGATCGAAGGCTGCCATCGGAAAATTGATCACCATCATCTTCACCTCCTGCCCGTCGAACAGCAGCTCGAAGCTCTCGCGCAGAAAGGGATTTTTCAGGCGCCTGGCAACATCGTAATTGCTTTTCTTTTTCTGCTTCATGAGGATGTACAGAAACTTCAGGTAGCGGCTCATTTTGATGCCGCGAATGATGGATGGGATCAGCGGAAGCTTATCCATTTTCGGAGGAAGCTCGAAGGCCTGCAGATCGCGGATGTCGCCTACGATCTCGTCGATCACGTTTTTATCCTCCGGCGACAGGTCGAGCATGTAGGCATGCAGGCGGTCGAGGTTGGTGTATAGCTTGAAAATATTGCTGCCGTATTTATCCCTGCTGTTCTTCACCTCTATCTGCAGGCGGATGTCGTGGTTGTGAAAGGGAATGGATTTCAGGTCGAGCAGCTCCGACCACAGGTGGTGAAAGCCGCTTCCTTTGTCGGAGCCCAGGATCCAGTGAATGGAGCCATCCACGGTAAACTCTCCTTTATTCCAGCTGGTGCAGAGGCCGCCGGGAATAGAATGTTTTTCAAAGATCTGCGTCTCGAAGCCGTTCATTTGCAGGTAGCATCCCGCACAAAGGCCCGTCACGCCTGCCCCTATGATATTGATCCTGACTTTATCCGGCACGCCCAAATGTAATCAAAATTCACGCTTTTGTGAATAAAAAAAGGGAGCATCACTGCTCCCTTTCCATATCTGTGGCTGCCGTTTTAGTTTGGCAGCTCTTCCATGCCCAGGTTGGTTTCCTGAACTTTTTCCTTATATTTTTTAATCTGGGTTTTCAGGGCTTCGCAGGCTAGATCGATGGATTCTTCGAAAGATCCCGATTGTTTTTTGGAGAACAGCTCCTGCCCTTTGGTGTGGATTTTGATCTCAGCCACTTTATTCTCGCTGTTGGACGATTTGTCGAGCCTCAGGATGATCTCACTACTGATAAGTCCATCGTAAAAGAGGGTCAGCTTATTGGTTTTGTCTTTTGCAAAATCGATCAATTTTCTGTCTGCATCAAAGTGCACTGATTGAATGTTCGTTGTCATAATTGAATCCTCCTCCTAGGTTTTGTGTCCTGCCCGACAGGCAGAACGGGTTTATAGTTTATTGAATTAAGAGTCGCCCCGGGGGTGCGCCTGTTTGTATGATTTTTTTAATTTATCGATGGTATTGTGCGTGTATACCTGGGTGGCCGAGAGGCTGGCGTGTCCCAGCAGGTCTTTCACGGCGTTGATGTCCGCCCCGTTATCGAGCAGATGCGTGGCAAAGGTATGCCTTAACACGTGAGGACTTTTTTTACTGAGGGTGGTAACGCCGCCGAGGTACGTTTTTACAGTTTTGTAGATGTAAGCTTCGCTTAAACTGTTTCCTTTCTCATTTACCAGCAGCATAGGATTTGTGATCTTTCTGTCCTGTTTTACTTGCAAATACCCCTCAAGGTTACGCATCAGCTTCACAGAAACCGGGATCATCCGCTCTTTATTTCGTTTTCCCAATACCTTAAGGCTGGCATTGGACACGTCGATGTCCTGCTCTTTGAGCTTGGCCAGCTCCGAGCGGCGAAGCCCGGCCTGGTAAAATAAGTCTATCATGAGTCGGTCCGTCATCCCTTTGAAGCTGTCTTCAAAATCGACGCCATCCAGCAGCTGGCTCATGCTGCTCTCATCCACAAATTCGGGCAGGCGCTTCGGGATCTTGGGCCCGGAGATCCTGGACATGGGGTTCACGGTAATGGTTTCGCGCCTTTGCAGGAACTTAAAAAAGGATTTGAGGCTGGAAAGCTTGCGGTTGACGCTTTTGGGACTGATGCCCGAATCCATGAGCGATACCACCCATTTACGGATTTGCTGATAATTTACCTCAGTAATGGGAAATTCTTCCCGGGAAGGGCTCAGGAAGCTGAAAAACTGCTCAAGGTCAGTTTTGTAGGAGACAAGGGTATGCGCAGAGTATTTCTTCTCGAATGTGAGATAATCCAAAAACGCAGATAGCTCTTCTCCAAACATAAAAAACCTAAGATGATGACGAATTTAACTTTTTAAATCCGGAATCCTCTTAGGTGACTTATAAATTTTGTGAAAAAGCCTATGCCTCAGCCAGGCCCATTTGCATTTTTTGCTTGTAAACAGCTTTAATGCGGGTCTGCCTGTAAGTTACAGATGGTTTTTCGAAGTTTTTGCGGGCACGCAGCTGCTTTACAACACCTGTTTTTTCAAATTTCTTTTTGAATTTTTTTAAAGCTTTTTCGATGCTTTCGCCTTCTTTTACAGTTACTATTAACATTTGATCTTTTGGATTTAGTTTTAAATTGGGTGGCAAATATATAGCCTTATCCCTGAATATGCAAATATTAGTAACAATAATTTGTTTATTTTAGCCTATCAAATTGTAAAGCCATGAAATTTCCTGTCATTTCCGTTTTTTTAGCCCTTTTTAGCCTTGTTTCATGTAAAAAGGACTATACCTGCCAGTGCAGCAATTCCTTCTCCACCTATGATGCGGGCACTGTGGAAATGACCAAGCCCCAGGCCAAAAAGCACTGCAAGAGCCTGTCGGTCGGCGAAACCACCTGCAAACTGAAATAAGCGCAGATTTTAACAGGCAGGCGGGAAACCGGAACATCTTCTCCTCCAAAACAAGGCCGCTAGTCCAGGATGAGCCGCGTAATGGCATTGCTGTCCATGCCTTTCACCTGGTACTGGTTCGTATAATCCAGCGTAATCAGGCTTTCCTGCTTGTGCTGAGCCACCTTATCCGGCTTTGTCACCTGCATCATGCCATCGCCCGAGAAACGGATGATGTAATTGGGACGATTCTTAAAATAATAACCGCTCAGGCCGCTACCCGCATAAGACAGCATGTAGTTCGTATTGATGGATTTAAACAGGATGGTATTGAACTGCCTGCCGACGCTGTCGGGGTTTGCATCCTTGTAGTTCACGTAAATATCCTGCATCTGTCCGCTGTGGATATAGCAATCGATGTTTTTGAAGCCAAGGCCGCTTTTTACCAGCGCCGAGCCCAGCTCATTGGAGCTTTCCAGGACGCTGCGGCTCATGTACTGGGAAGCATAAACAGCCACGTATTTCTTCCACTCCTTCAGGTCCATGGGTTTCTCCTCCTTGTTCTGGAACTGCCGGCAATAGGCCAGCGCCGCTTCCTCCTGGTTCATCGCCTTCCTGCAATTGGCATTATTGTATGCTTCCGGGTCGAACCTGCTCTTCCTGTCGAAGCTCCGCGCCTCACGGCGAAGCTGCTTTGTCATTTTCTGGTTGAGGACAAAGGCTGCACGTTTCGGAACGCTGTAGGTACGGTCGTCTTTCAGGTTAATGACCTTGCCTTCCAGCTCTAAAAAACCGGTGTTTGTTTTCAAGGTAAGGGCCAGCTCATCGCCATGGAGCTCCTGCCGAAGGTCCCAGCACAGGGCGCGGCGGCCGAACCTCCTCTTGAACTGCTCCTTGCTCAGGCTCCCGGTATACATGAACTCTTTCGTGCTCAGCTCCTGCACATAGGAAGGCATGTCCACGTGATCCCTGTAGGGAACTATTTTAAATACCAGGTGCTTTTCCTTATCAGCCTTGTCTTTTTCTCTGGTCTGCCGGTAATACTTCACCCGGAACAAGGCTTTGGCTGTGACCTTCTTACTGATCCCGTAGCTGAAGCTGCGCATATAGGCGGTGGTGTCTATCGTTTTGTCCTCCTTCCAGAGGTTATCTTTCCGGTAAGTATACAGGTAGTTTTTATCGCGAAACCTCGCCTCGTAGCGCATGGTATCCGGGTAAGGCTTTGCGCTGTTGATATACCGGAAGTACTCCTGGACGGCGCGCGTGGCAGGTGCATGCGGCTTATCGCCTGTTTTTTGAGCGGGCGGCTTCATGGTCACCGTTTGGTCTGTGGTCGTCCAGCTCCCGTCGGGATTGAGCGAGAAGAACTGAAAGCTCTGAGAGGTATCCGTCAATGCAAAATTGATCTTAATAGCCGTGTCGCTGGCTGCTTTCAACGGCTCGTTATCCTGCCCGAAAGCATTGATCTCATACATCCCGCCGCTTTTAAACACCTGCGTTTCGCCCTTGACCTTATTGGTCATCGGAATGCCGGAGAGCATGATCTCCACCGGGTTTCTGAACTCCCTGTAAAATACCTTCACCTTGCCTTCGTACACCTGCCCGTTCTCCGCTAAAAAAGCGCCGCGATCGATCCGGAGCGTGCTGCCCGACTGGTAGGTGAAATTTCCTGTTTTGGACGCGTCGAACACAAAAGTGGTATCATTGATGTCGATGCCTGGAATGGGCTGCCGGATGCAGGGATAAGACGTGGCGGAAACCGGGGCCTTGCCTGAAGATTTGCCGCTGCTTTTTACGGACATTACACCTGTTTCATTCGGCCTGTAGTGCTCGCCAAAATAAGCCATCGCCACGTTGCGTGTTCCTTTCGCTGTTTTCAGCTGAAACGTCGGAGTGTAGTTAGGCTTGGCAAAAGCAGCTTCGCTGCTGATGTTAACAGCTTCCAAAGCCGGCAGCAGGCAAAGGCTGTCAGTTACAAGCTCCGGATCGGAAGCCTGGATGGAAAGTGTTCGCACCCGGTTGCTCTTCAGCAGGGGAAAAAAGGAGTTTTCGAAAAAAACGGTATGGAGCATAGAAACATGCTCCAGCTCCGGGAAAGCGGACAGCGGCGTTTCGAGCAGGGAAAGATCGCAGTCTTCAAAGATCAGTGTTTTCAGGCCTTTCAACGGCTTCACCAGGGCCAGCACCGAGTCGGGAAGGTTGTCGCCATCATCAAAGCCTGCCAGCTTCAGCGCCGTAACCTCCTTGTAGAGATCGATCTGCCCACGGATCTTTTCCAGAACTCTGGCATTCTGCCTGATCAGCAGGCAGGCATTCTCTTTCGGAATGGCGGTTTGTCCTAAGTTAACATAGCGGGGAGTCTGGGCTGAAACACCATAGCCTATTCCCAATGCGATAAGAATATAGATGTACCTCATGAACCTGTAACGGAAAAAGTTCTGATTTGTTACAGCTTTTCTACAAAATTATTCACGGGGCGCTCCGGTCCTTTATCCATCATAAAAAAAAGCAGGCTACCTGAGCCTGCTTTCTGTTTTTATGGTCACATGGTATTATTTCAGCGTACCAATCGCTTCGAAGATGTCGCTGTAGTTATCGCCATCGCTGTTAAAGATCGGCGTAATGCGGTAAGCACGTGTTGCATTTTTATAGTAGAACACAAAATCCTGGATGGTTTTGGTTTTTCCTTTTTTGTCGAATACAATCCCGAAGGCTCCGTTCGGCAGGGTTTTCTTTTCCTTAACCGCTACAAAATCCTCGTCGCCTTTCAAGGCCTGCTCCAGCATGGCCAGATCGGTTGGCATGGCATCCATGGAAATCTCCTGGATCTCATTTCTCTTTTTGTTCAGGCTAAACTCGCAGTTGGCTTTCCGGTAATCGGTGCTGTCAAAGCACTCGATCTCTGTTTTTCCGGGAATCGTGATCGTGAGATCCACTTTTTCGAGTTTATGCTCTTTTTTTTCTCCTAGTCCGCAGGACACCAGGGCAAGGCTGAAGGCAGCCATCATCATCATCTTTTTCATACGTAATTTGATTTTATGTTACGCAAAGATGGGAACTATCCTGCAAGGCAAAAGGCACAATGTATATACGCCCGAATCACCTGTATATTTGTTGACGGACGACGGATATTCGTATCGAAAGGGGACCTGAAACAACAGCCTTATCTGAACCAGGTGCTGTACATCAGGTAATTTTTGGCAATGCGGTCTATCTCGCCGCTGATCAGCTCCTGGGAAATGTCCTTGACTTTTTTGGCGGGCACGCCGGCATAAATACAGCCGCTTGGCACCACGGTGCCTTCGGTAAGCACGGCCCCGGCCGCAATGATGGTATTGCTGCCGATCTCGCAGTTGTCCATCACGATGGCGCCCATGCCGATCAAGACATTGTCGTGCACCGTACAGCCATGCACGATGGCATTATGGCCCACCGACACGTTATTACCCAATACGGTTTTTGTTTTCTGGTAAGTGCAGTGGATCACTGCCCCGTCCTGGATATTGACCTTATTGCCAAGCCTGATGGAGTTGACATCGCCGCGCACCACGGCATTGAACCAAAAGCTGCAGTCATCGCCACATACCACATCGCCGACAATGGTAGCGTTGGGCGCGATAAAACAATTGTTCCCTAAGGTTGGCGATACGCCTTTTACGGGTAAGATAACCGGCATGATGTCTTAATTTCCTGAGATGACTTTGTTCCTGAGCTCGGCAGAGGCTTTTTCCAGAGCTGCCAGCGATGCCAGCGTTTTTTCCTGGCTTTCAAATAAAGGCTGCACGTTTTTGAGGTCGCTCAATACATAGGCGGCATCGCTGCTGATCTTCGACTGCTCGAGAAGCTGGACCAGGTATTTCAGCGATTCCTCCTGCTTGTAGATCTCCCGGGCGATGGCTTCACTTTTGGTTTCACGGGCGGTGCTGACGGCCAGGTAGATGCCTTCGATCCAGGCGCCTGCCACAATGAGCGAGGAGGTGCCGGGGCGGCCATTGTCTTTCAGGTATTTATCGGCGCTCTTGAACGACTGGGAGATGATCTCCAGTGTGGAATCGCGGTTGGATTTATTGGCCGTCATCCGGTCCACCATTTTTTCATCAAAGGAATTGCTCACTCCCAGGCTTTTTGCCAGGATGTTGACGCATTTCAGAAAAAGCATGGATTCCTGTGTTTGCTCAAACACGCCGGTAGAGTTGAGATCAGCGCCATATACGCCCAGGTTGAGGGCTTTGCTGCTTTCCCTCGAGTATTTATTCACCGAATTGGGATCGTTCAACAGCATCGGGTTATATTCGGCCTGCGACGTCATCGCCAGGTTAATCACCTTGTCCCTGGAAGGAAGCGCATTGAAGACATTCTGCGCCGAGATCTTCTGCGAGTCGAGGCCGGTTTCCACCGGCTCGTCATCCATATCGTCCTTTTCCTCGTTTTTATTACCGGTACAGGCAAACAGAACAGCGCCTGTAAAAAACGCTATTATCAGTGATCTACCATTTAAACGCATCATTCGGGTCTTTTGAGATATGCTAAATGTAATACTTATTTGAATACGTGCATGATTAATTCGCCTACTTTTTTACGCCATTCTCATAAGTGATCCGGCTGATCTCCTTCCCGCTCTTGTCGTAAAAGATCCAGTTGCCGTGGGCAACGCTTTGCTTCTTGCCTTTGCGCTTGTCGTTCACAACTTTATAATTGCACTCCGACTGAATTTTATTATTGCTGTAGTAAGTGATGGATTTTCCGGAAAGGTGCCCGTCCTTGAAATGCTGCTCCCGCATGATACCGCCGGTTTCATAATAATACACCCATTTGCCGTTTTGCTTGCCTTTGCTGTAGCTGCCGTCCGAGTCGATATAATTGCCTTTCTCGAAATAGCTTGTCCAGTGGCCGTGCTTAATGCCGCTCACGTAATTTCCGGTTTCCCGGTACTGCCCTGTTTCATACCAGTATTGCCACAGGCCTGTTTTCTTCTCCTTGTCGTCGTACCGGCCCAGGTAATTTTGCTTTCCGTTGCTATACCAGCCCTGCCACACGCCTTCCAGACGGCCTTCCTTAAAATTGCCTTCATCTTTCAGCTGCCCGTTATTGTACCAGCTTTGCCAGGTGCCTGTTTCCTTGCCATTGACGTAAGAGCCTTCCTGGAGCTTTTTACCGTTTTCGTACCAGGTGGTCCAGTTGCCTGTTTTAAGGCCCTTGTCAAAATTCCCGAGCTTCCATTTTTCGGAGGTCGGATAAAAATACTCCCAGGTGCCGGTTTGCTTGTCTTCCTGGAAATACCCTTCCGATTCTTTGGCGCCATTGCTGTAGTAGTATGTCCAGCGATCGCTCCGCAGCCCGTCTTTTAGCGTTCCTTCCATTTCCTTTTCTCCCTTTTCGGTATAGAATTTCCAGAGTCCATTCTTTTTGCCATTCACAAAAGGCCCTTCGCTCTTGATATTGTGGTTGGCGTAGTAGGAGGAATAATAGCCGTTGAGCACCCCTTTCTCATAGGTTGCGCTGTAGTCGAGCTCGCCATTGGTATGGAAATAGCGCCATACGCCTTCCATCAGTCCGTCCTTATAGGCTCCCTGCGCTTTGATGATGCCGCTGGCATATTGGGCCGTGATGGTGCCGTTGCCGTTCACGATCACAGGCTTACCTTTCTCATCGTTCATCGTCATCAGCAGGACCAGCACCGAATCTTTCGCTTCCGCTTTTGGATCAGAGGACGCTTCCGATGACGTGACGGCTTTGTATTCCTTTTCGAATTTGATGTTTCCGTTCTCGTAGTATTCTGTAAGCTTTCCGCAAGGCTTGTTTTTACAGTAGTTCGCCACCGAGGCTAATTTCCCGTTCCTGTACCAGGTCCTTACCTCGCCTTCCTTCAGGTCATTCTCAAATTTGCCCGAGCTCTCCAGCTGCCCGTTGTCAAAGTAATACAGCCATTCTCCCTGCTTTTTCCCGTTCACGAACGATTCGCGGCTTTTCACCGCTTTGTTTTCGTAATAGGCTGTCCAGATGCTATCCGCCAGGTTGTCCTTGAACACGGTTTCCTGCGCCAGCTCACCGGTTTTGAAATAGTAGCGGTTATGGCCGTTCTTTTTGGCGCGGAAATAGGTTTCGATGGCTTTTACTTTTCCCGTTTCGTAGTAAAACGTCCAGGTGCTGTCCTCTTTCCCGTTAAAGAAAGAGCCTTTGCGTGAGATCTGCCCGCTTTTGTAGTATTCCACATGGCGCCCGTGGGGAATGCCTTTCACAATATTGGTTTCCGATTTCAGCTTGCTTTGCTCGGTATCATAATATTCTTTTTTCGGCTGCGCTTTGAGGCCAAGCGACAGGAGGACAAAGATGAAAATCAGGGATCTGTAATGTATCATGAGCATAAAATTAAGTGTATAACGGCTTTGGAGGCCGCCAGGTACAATAAAATTGTAAACAAAGGAGCTTTAATTGGGTTTTGGGGAAACCAGAAGCAAATCTAAAAAAATGAAAAGCTGCGTAAAGGCAATGAAAACCCTTCCGGGGCACTTCGCCCGGTGCCCGGCAATAAGGTTGGAAGCAGAAAGCCTGACAGCCACGACACCATACACTCCTGATCGTGGCAAAGCTATCGCTTAGGCTCCTTTAAAAACAGGCTTGCGCTTTTCGAGGAAAGCATTCACGCCTTCGTTGTAATCGTAGGTAGAAGCGGCTTCCACCTGGATCTTCCCTTCAAGGGCGAGCTGCTTGTCGTGGGTATTGAACAGGCTCTCGTTGAGCAGGCGCTTGGTAAGGCCCAGGGCCTTGGTGGGCATCACCGCAAGGCCGGCCGCTATCTTCATGGCTTCCTCCATGCAGCTCTCGTCGGGGAAGGCTTTAAAGATCATGCCCATTTGCAGCGCTTCGGCAGCCGTCACCTTGTCGCCCGTCATCATCAGGGCGGAAGCTCTCTGGAAACCGATCAGGCGCGGAAGAAAAAAGGTCCCGCCGCTGTCGGGGATCAGGCCGATCTTGCTGAAGGCCTGGATAAAGGAGGCTGATGAAGCGGCGATCACCACATCGCAGGAAAGGGCGATGTTGGCTCCTGCACCGGCTGCTACGCCGTTCACCATCGCGATAATAGGCTTCTCTATGCTGCGGATCCTGCTCACAATGGGATTGTAATGCTCCTCCACGATTCTCGGGATCCCGGGGCCTTTGGTATCTATGGCTTCCGCGAGGTCCTGCCCGGCGCAAAAGGCCTTGCCCGAACCGGTGAGCAAAATGGCCCTGACACCGGCATCCGCCGAAGCCTTGTCTAAAGCTTCCTGCAGCTGCAGAGCCATCTCGCGGTTAAAACTGTTGAACTTATCGGGGCGGTTCAGCGTGAGGACCATGACCTGATCCTTCTGCTCTGTCAGAATAAAACTCATAGGGTAGCAATTTATTTCCTGCTAAAATCGGGATTTATTTTTTAGAAAACGAAATTTTGTACGAGGTGCCCGAGCTGTCGCTTTTGAGCTCGCAGGTTCCTTCGATCTGCTCCACCAGGCCGGCCAGGATGTCCATCCCGATGGAATTGGCAGGGATATTGGATTTATCGAAGCCTTTTCCATTGTCTGTGATGGTCATAAATACCTGCTTGTTGTTTTCCAGCAGGGAGATCCCGATCACGCCATGCTCCCGGTTGCTGAAGGCGTGCTTGTAGGCATTAGTAATCAGCTCGTTCACGATCAGCGCCAGCGGAATCGCCGTGGAAATATCCACATGCACATCGGTAATTCCCTTTTCGATTTTGATATGCTTGGAGGAGTTGTAAGAGCTGGTGATGTGATCGATGATCTGGTCGAGGTACTCTTTGAAGTTAAGCTGCGAATACGACTTGGCTTTATAAATGAGCTCATGTACGGCAGCAATGGAATCAAGGCGGTTGCGGCATTCGATGAAGAGCTGCCGGTGGTACTCGTCTGCCGATTTTTCGGCCTGCAGGTTCATCAGGCTGCCGACAATGCTCAGGTTGTTCTTCACGCGGTGGTGCACTTCCTGGAGAAGCACGATCTTTTCCTCCAGCGAGCTTTTCAGCGCCAGCATGGCATTCTGCTTGTTGTGCGTTTCGATGGTCAACGACAGCATTTGTGCCGCTACGAGCCCGAACTTCTGCTCCTGCAGGGTCCAGTCGCGCGGGGCGCCTACGTTCTCAAAGCAGATGATCCCGATCATCTGCCCTTCTATGCGCACCGGAATGTCCATCAGGGCCTGGATATCGTGGGGCTTCAGGTAATACTCATAGAGCTCGGCGGTTTTGGTTTCCGTATAGGCGTTGCGGGTGATGATGATCTTCTCTTTTTCAAAAAGGCTGAAATACAAAGGCATGGCCAGACGCGGCAGGGCTGTTTGCGGAACCAGCTTATTTTCACGCGCATCAAAATTGCCGATGCACTGGATCTGCGTTTTATCGCGATCGAACATCCAGGCGTTCACGCGTGTGGTATTCATGGCCCGCGAGGACGATTCCAGGATCTCGTAGATGGCCTCGTTGATCCTTCCTTCGCGGATCATACGCGACTTGGAAAGGTTCTCGATCGTGAGGCTTTTCTTAATGATGTCCTTCCTGATGATGTTTTGCTGGGTGTTGTCTCTCAGGTAAAAAATATAGTTCTTCTCTCCTTCCCTGGCATCTTCATCGTAGTAAATGCGGTACGCGATATTGATGTAGTTCCTGGTCTTGTGCCTGAAATTTTCGGTGTTGATGTATTCCCCGAAGAGCTCCGCATTTTCCTTGCATTTTTTCAGGGCGTCCTTGTGCAGGAACAAAAAGGCAAAGCCGTGTGTATAAATCTCGTCTTTGGTATAGCCGAACAGGTTGTCGGTGCTTTCGCTCTGAAAGATGATTTCATCCTCTTCATTCAAGACATAGACATGCTCAAGAAAATTGTTGACGATCTTATTGACAAAAACCTTGCTTAGCATTAAAACATCTTTAAGCTAAGTTATAACTTTATTTGTAATAAAAAAATCAGACTTCGTCGACTTAACATTTCAGATACACTTGAAATAGTCGAAGGGCTCGAGGCAGTCCTGGCACTGGTAAAGGGCTTTGCAGGCGGTGCTTCCGAACTGGGAGATGAGCCTGGTGTGATGGGATTTGCAGCGCGGGCAGGCAACCGTTTTTTCTTTTCCGGTAAGCCAGCTTTTGTCCTGGGTGCTATGCTCGGGCGGAGCGATGCCATAGGCTCTCAGGCGCTCTTTGGCCTCCTCATTGATCCAGTCGGTTGTCCAGGGCGGCGAGTAGACGGTGTCGATTTTGATCTCCTTAAATCCCTTCTCCTCCAGCTTCTTCCGCACATCGGCATCGATCTGCTTCATGGCGGGACAGCCGCTGTAGGTGGGCGTGATCTTCAGCTCGATAGAAGCATCACCTGTAATGTTTACGTCCCTGATGACGCCGAGCTCGGTAATGGAGATCACCGGGATCTCCGGATCAGGAATCTCCGAAAGAACCTCATAGATATGTTCTCTGGTGAAAGGCATTTACAGGGAAACATCCCGGGATTTAAATAGTTTAAAGGATAAAAATAGCGGCAATGATCATGATGACGATGATGACAATGTACTGCCAGATATCCACAAAATAAGGAGCGATCTTTTTCCAGTCTTCTTTGAACCCCATTTTTTACTGAATAATAAAAACATATTTCCGCTTGTACTCGTTGGCACAATTGGATTGGATGTTATCGATGATGACCTTCTCTCCGGCCTTCACTTCCTTCACAATGGTCTTCATGGCGGCGGTCACGTCTCCGCCTTTCACATCAAAGGATTTAACGGTGTTACCGATGTTGGTCGAAAAATGATAGGCGGTCACGTTGCAGCCTTTGGCGGGCGGTATCAGGTTCGTGATCTTTTTGGCCTTGACAAATTTCGCCTTGCTGATCCTGACCGACGGATTTTGCTTTACCTGGGCCACGCCACCTAGCGACAGGCACAGAGAGATGATAAAGAAGAACGTTTTCATAGGCCCGTATTTTTAATTAATTACCATTTTGCTGTAGGATACATCCGCGGCAAGGCCTGCATTTCAGCAAGGATATAGGCCAGGTGCTCGGTATGAATGCCTTTGCGGCTACCGGTATGCATGAACACATTCTCCGGCTTTGTGAGCGTCGCTCTCTGAAGCAGATCGGTCATATAGGCTTCCCATTTCGCTTTCACCACGTTCAGGTCGACACCAATGCCTTCCCTGATAAGGACCTCATCCACCTCATCCATCTCGAATAATTCCCCAGTATAAGCCCAGAGAGCATTCACTGCCGCTTGCGCGCGGTTGTGGCTCTCTTCCGTGCCATCACCAAAACGCTCTACCCACGACGATGTGTGGCGCAGGTGGTAAGTGACTTCCTTGACCGACTTCTGCGCAATGCCTGCCAGGGTCTGGTCCTTGCTTTTGGCAAGCTCCTGGTAGAAATACAGGTCGAAACAATCCATCATGGCCTGGCGCACAATGGTCTTGGCATAGTCTCCGTTAGGCTGCTCCGTGATCTGGAGGTTCAGGTATTGACGGTCGTTCCTGAAATAGGCCAGATCGTCCTCCGTTCTGCCCTTGCCTTCTGTCTGAGCAGCGTACTCCAACAAGGCTTTGGCGGTT
>Ga0233425_10006818_pt1 | contig 16523 bp, 16 predicted proteins | sample Watercolumn_Towu_2_FD_181712 | JGI IMG/M metagenome (GOLD analysis project Ga0233425, IMG submission 181712) | Freshwater microbial communities from Lake Towuti, South Sulawesi, Indonesia - Watercolumn_Towuti2014_140_MG | ecosystem: Environmental > Aquatic > Freshwater > Lake | place... | reverse complement strand
CCGGAAAGGAACGACCCTTGATTATCCTCGCCCAGTCCGACATGCCACGGGAAAAACTCCTCAACTTTGAGGGTGAGATCCGAAGTCCCAGGCTCAGTTCCGGCCGAGATCAGAGTTCTGATCTCCAGATCCGGATTCTGGTTTATCCTTAAGAGGTCTCTCTGGAGGGAATTAATATTCAGGAGTTCGTTTTTTTTTGAGTGGATGAACTTTTTGATAAAATCGGAAGAGAACCACTTGTTACCCTCGATCTTGAGCTCCCCCATCTTGCCTTCGACGATATCGATCTTTACTAACCCATCCCTTATCTCCTGATCCGGCAGATAAGCGGACGTAGTAAGATATCCTTTTCCCTTATATTTGGCCTTAATGCCCTCAAGTATGGATTCGAGGTCTTTAAACGTAACTTTTTTACCCAGATAGGGAGCGTAAACAGGCTGGAAGTCTTCCGGCTTGAAGATGGTGGAATTCCTTACTTTTACTTCTTTCAGGACGAAGGATGGGCCTTCCTTTACGGGAGCCTTGACCCCCTCATCCTCCACTTTAATCTCCGGGGCCTTAATCTCTTTTTTCTCGAGTTCACTGGCCCTCTGCTCCGATTCGAGCCTGAACCGCTCTACTTGAGCTCCCGGCTCTGAACCCGGAGGGATATTCTGAGAAAAGGCTTGGCGGCCCGGAAAAAACAAAAGAGAAACTGACAAAGAAAATAAGAAAAATAATCTTATCTTTCTTGTGCCAGTTTCTCTCATTTTAATCTAAAGTCGCCATCTATCAGCCGGCTCCTGTTTATTGAATTTATATTAAGGCCTGGAAAGGAGTTAGTCAAGGATTTTCTTAACGGGGATGGATAAATTAAGCTTGCATAATTTCTTAGCGGTGTGATAATAAATCCGGTGTAAAATATGAATAACACAGAGATCAAAACCATACTTATTGTCGATGACGACCCCGATATACGGGAGTATCTGGGCGAACTGTTAAAGCGCAAAGGATTCAAAACTCATCTTGCAGCTGAAGGTAAAGAAGCACTGGAGAAAATCCAGGGGTTTCATATCAATATAATCCTTTGCGATATACAAATGCCCGGGCTTAATGGTATTCAATTCCTGAAAGAAATCCATAAATTACACCTTAATACTCAGGTTATTGTAATGACCGGGGTATACGACATCGATAATTACAACGAAGCTATAAAATACGAGACCTGCGGTTACCTGATTAAGCCGTTCTCTCAGGACGAACTGATGAAGTCAATCTTATGCGCACAACGCAATATCCTGGAGAAAAAAGAGACCAGTGAAAAAGCTCTAGCCCAGATTAAAACCGGTAAAACTAAATACGTCATAATAAGTATATTTAAAAGAATAACCCTATCCGCGCTCTTCACCCTGTTGATCTCTACCGTAACTCTCCCCCTCATATACGTTTTCCCGCTGTCGCGCTACCTGGACTACGGGATTTATGACCGCCTACAAAGACTGGAGAACATCCTGAAAGATCCACCTCGTGCCGTAAACGATCTGGTGTTAGTATTGATCGATGATGAGACCCTGCGGGAGATCCCGCAACGCTGGCCTTACCCGCGTTCCGTATTCGCCGAGGCCATCGTTAATCTTAAAAAGGCCGGACCTAGGCTGATTGCTTTTGATTTCACCTTCCTGGGCAGATCATCACCGGAAGACGATTCCCGCTTAAGCGGCGTCCTTTCCCGCGGCTCACCCGTGATCCTTAGTTACGGTATAGATGATAAAGGAAGTGTAAATTTCTATTCTTCGCTGGAGACCGGCTCCAACGTGGAATCCGGATTCGCGAATTGCCTGCAGGACCGTGACGGAATAACCCGCAGAGGCCTTATCTACCTCAAGAACACGGATAACCCCGAGAACGGCTTTCTTTCCTGGGAGATGCAGGTTTTAAGGATCGCGAAGAATATCGACCTTTCGACCTTTGCTGACCATAGATCCTTTATCTCTTTCGAAGATTCTATGGCGGATAAATGGCTTATACCGGTCGATCCCCATACAAGTTCATACCCCATCCGTATGCGCGCAGCGAAAAACGACTTCAGGCGACTCTCTTTTTACCGGGCGGCAAGAGGACTTTTCGATCCGGACGACATACGCGATAAAATAGTGCTTGTAGGGATAAGCGCTCCGCTCTTGGGTGACTCCCATACCACGTCTATTGGACAACTCCCCGGAATCTTTCTGAAAGCTAACGCCTTCCTCACTCTTTATACGCGTGATTTACTGAGTAGTATCCCCTTAAAAACGCAATCGTATTTCGTGGTCCTCGGCCTTTTTCCGGTTGCCGCTTCTTTTTTCTTCCTGAAGAACTGGAGACGGGCCATAGTAGCGGTAATAATGCTGGCCGCATTTTTCCTGGCAAGCTACATCCTCCTTGTCTCGGGATACACCTGGAACTATTCGGTCTTTCCCGGAGTTGTCGTATCGGCTTATATCTTGTTAATATTGGTCCGGAGATTACCTTGAATTAAATCAAATATTGAATTATACTAAGACATAAGTGGCGAATTTAACCGAAGCGAGAATACGATAAGGCGGAAAAGATGGCTAAAATACTTGTAGTCGACGACAGTGAGGATATCGCCGAAGTAACCAAGATCGTTCTGGAATGCTCAGGATACGAAGCCGTAGTCGCCTATGACGGCCAGGCGGGACTGGAAAAGGCATACAAAGAAAACCCGGATTTGATAATTTTAGACCTGATGTTGCCCAAGGTAGACGGCTACAAGTTTTGCTCGACGCTCAAAGCCGACGAAAAATATAAGAATATCCCAATAATCATTTTTACCGCCCGCACGCAAGACCTGGAAAGAATCATGGGCGAGACCGTGGGAGCGGATGCGCACATTATCAAGCCTTACGATACACAGATATTGCTCGCAAAAATCAAGGAATTACTAGAGAATAAACAGGCTTGAGTTCGGTAAACTGACAAAAATCATGCAAGAACAATCCGGACAGAAAACGGGAGTCAGGCGTAAGATCACCTTGATCATCTGCCTTTCTGTCCTTGTGGTTATGACCATAGGGATCTTTCTTGTCTACTTCTTCGGGGCCAACCTGTTACAAAACATCATTGTGGGCAACTACGCCGAGAGGGTACGATTCCTGGGTAACGACGTATCCGAATTACTCGATAGGGAAGTGGAATTTCTAAAAGTGCACGCCGCCGGCCCGGAATGGAATAGGCCGCTACTGGAACACAACGTAAGATATTCCTCTCTAACCGAAGAAGAAGCCCGGCTACTCCTCTTGAAGGAAAATGAAATCTGGATCGAACCCGTGAAAGGCGGCCCGGCCAGGAAAGAATGCCTTGAAAATGCGCTTAGCAATACCCTGCGGAGATTAGTGAAAGATAACAAGGACTTGGCCGGGATATATGTCTTTGACCGCTTAGGCGGACTGGTGGCTGCCTCCGATGAAAGTACGGGTTTTTACCAACAGGAGGTCATCGCTCAACAAGACGGTAAAGTTACGGTCGGGGATATCACCTTTAAGCCTTCTATTAACGACTGGGTCATGCCGGTAACCCTACCTTTGAGAGACCAGGCCGGAAAGATCATAGGCATATGCAGGGCCGACATATCCACCCGGAGATCTTTTGCTAAACTTGAGGATTTCCGGGATAGCGCCCTAAGCAACGCCCTTCTCGCTGATGAGAGTGGCGTGATCGTATCCAGCTCCGAATTCAAACCTCTGAGTAAGAAATTTACCAGCGACGCCGACCTACAACGCCTGCTGACAAGTAAAAAGAAATACGAGATAGTGGATAACCCTCCGCCCCGCCGCGGTAAGACATTCGTAGTTTTCGCCGACATCAAACTACCAAGCCTTTCCGGAGATACGGTCGTACGCCGGATATTCATGGACAGGGACGCCGAAGAAGTTTTCGCGTCATTGAACCGCCTTATAACTTACCTTGTCATCGTTTCTCTTATTGTAATCGTGATCATGGTCCCTGTAGGGTATTTCTTCGGCGGATTATTCATAAAACCTATCAAGAAACTGCAGGAATCGGTTCAACAGGTCATCAAAGGTAACTTCGATTTCCCTATAGCGATCCACACCCGGGACGAAATCGAGCAATTCGCCGATTCTTTCAGGGAGATGATCTTAAACATAAAAAATAAGCAAAAAGATCTTCTAGGTGCCAAAAATCAATTGGAAATCCTGGCTAAAAGCTTGGAAGAAAAAGTAACCGAAAGAACCAGTGAGCTTAAGGAAGCTAACGATAAGCTCGCTGCGGCATTGAATATTAAATCCCGTTTTACGTCTATGGTATCCCACGAACTCCGCACCCCTCTCACAGCAATCAAAGAGGGTATCTCCGTAGCCTCAAGCGAGATCTCCGGGGCCCTTAACGAAATACAGAAAAAATGCCTGACCATAGCCGCAAGGAACGTAGAGCGCCTTAACAGGCTGATTAACGAGATCCTAGACTTTCAGAAGCTTGAATCCGGTAAAATGACCTTCGATATACAGGAAAATAACATGAACGAGGTGGTGAAAGAGGTACGCGAGAGCATGCTGCTTCTGGCTGAAAGCCGGAAAATCGACATCACCCTGGAGCTCGATGAAAATCTGCCCTTGGCGAAATTCGATAAGGACAAAATTACCCAGGTCCTGATCAATCTTATAAATAACGCCATCAAGTTTACCGAAGAGGGCAACATCTTAATCAAGACTTCTCACGGAGAGAACCATATTCAAGTAACCGTTCAGGATACCGGGATAGGTATAAAAGAAGAAGATATGCCTAAATTATTCCAGGCCTTTACGCAGATCGAATCTGACCAAGCCAAGAAAGCGGACGGTACCGGGCTTGGGCTGGTTATTTCATTGGAAATAATCAAAGCTCACGGCGGGAAGATCTGGCCGGAATCCACATTCGGCCAGGGGACAACGATCCATTTTGTTTTACCGATTAGAGAACGTAGAAAGCCTGCCTAAGAATTCCCGTAATAACAATCTATGTTATTTATCCCTACAAAACCTAATAATTTATTATACTTCTGATTTCAAAACGCTCGTTGAAACGGCGAATGAAGATTTGGGGTACTTATCTTATATCGTGATGAAAAACCTCTCCGGCATCGATCTTCATTGCCAGTCTGGCAGATTAATGGCTGGTGTTTTCGGTTTCATTGACAGCATTATTAACTACTGGTACCCGTGGCGGCGTCCATTGCAAATCACCGACACGCTCCCTTTTGACATCTCCCAAGCTGAGAGCTGTTTTTGGATTGTGGCGGGATTCAACTTTATTCAATGGAGAACCCAGAATATCCGCCTGGATAACATCCCTGGCATAGCTGACATCGCGAATATTCGTACGGACGACTGTCTGATAATGATATCCGATAACCAAACCTTTTTCCGGTTGTTCACCGCCAGGTTTTTCCTTCAAAGCGCTCCGAGTCAGGTCAAAGAATCTTTGGAGCATGTCGATATCCTGAACTTTGAAAAAACCTTCTTCCGGTTTCGGATACCCCCGGTCAGATCCTTCTCCTCTGACCGATGCATAGCCTGACGGATAATATGTCACCTCTGTCCAACCGCCTTCTTCTTCCCTTTCAGTCCAGGCAATTGCCAAAATGATCTCGGAATCAACATTATTTTTCATTACCATCTCCTTGGTATAGGTGAATGCTATCTTTGGTACTGATAAAGAACATAAGACTATGATAACCACAAGTGTTATTCTCGATAAGCAGCGAAAATAAATCATATTTGCATTTCTAATAAAATGGGGTCGCTCTTATATGAGCCGAAGGGGAACCTCTCTGTGTTTACAGGGATGTATTATAGGTCCAATTTGTCCGAAATCCCCTGCCATTATTATTTATCCCGGCGCAGGGCATTTTTTCAGCGAACGCGAGATGAATATCTCTCCCACCCCGACCGTAATTATGACTCCGATGATGATCGGCAGGGAAGCGCGCAGGAAATCATCCCCCGGCTGCAATAACAATACGAGCGCCGTCACCAAAACAAAAAATTCAGCCATGACCGCTGCCCCTATCCCCACCCAATCCGGGCCGGGCAGCCGATAGGGCCTTTTGACCCTTTCATCCTTCTTCCTTAAGATAATAAAGGTCGGAAAGAGTATCATGTAGGAAAATAGGTTTACTACAGTACTAAAAGAAATGGTATGCCAGAAGAGCTCCTCCGCGTTAGAGGCGATAAAGCCGTAGATAATAATGACCGCGGTAGAAATGATCCCCGAAGCAATGGCTGCTCCGGTGGGAACCATATTCTTTTCACTCATCTTACCCAGTACCTTAGGAAGTCTGCCGTCTTGGGCTGCCTCGGCCACGGTACGGTTATCCCCCAGTGTCCAAGTGACGATCTCCGAGAACAGTGTAATTGAAAGCAACAGGCCGACAATAGTAACGATAAAGCGGCTCATGCTGTGGTCGCTAAGCACGGTAATGAATATCTGCAGTATCCCGCTGGCCACGTTTATTTCGGATGCCGGCATAACTACCCAGATAGTAAAGATGGTAAGTAGATAAAAACCGACAATGATAAAGGCGGAACAAATTATTGTCTTGGGGATATCCCGGCCGGGATTTTTCATCTCTCCGGCAGCTCCGGACATCAGCTCAAAACCAAGGAGGTTATAGACAATCATCGGGATGAAGACAATCGCAGAGCTTAAGTTTGGTAGGATATTGGGAAAAGTTATTTGATTGGCAAACGCGCCGTTTCTAAAGAAATGCATCGCGGCAACTGCAACCATCCCGACTACAACCACAAACCGGGTGACCGCGCCGATATTAGGAACCCACTTGGAGAATTTAAGCGAACAAAGGTTTATCCCTACTGTGGCCCAAATCAAGATGATCGCCAGGAATATCTTGAACCAAAGTCCGGTATGAGGAAAGAAGGAGTGCCCGAGTATCTCGGCTACCGCAATGTACAAAGCCGGCAGCCATATCGGCAGGCAGAACCAGTAATACCAGGTAGTGCGCGCTGCCCATTTTTCTCCCAGGCCCCTCTTTACCCAAACATAGATCCCTCCCTGCTCAGGATAAGTAGAGCCTAACTCCGCGGTGATTAATCCGAAGGGAATAAAAAAACCGATAGTGCAGATAAGCCACCAGGATATTGCCGAAGGCCCGATGGCTGCCGAGGCAGGAATCGCCTCCACGCCAAACATGGCGCAGAAGGTAAAAAGCAGAAGATCCCAGAAACCTAATACCTTTTTTCTTTCAGCGGAGATTGACATTAATTAGGGAGTAAAAATGGGGTCCCTCTCGTATGAGCCGAGGGGAAACCTTTCTACTGTTCAAATGACACCCAATGTAGGAATTACCTTAATATATGTCTAATATTGCAATTTCAGAGAGGTAATTCCTCGCTGATTATTGGAGCAGTAATAGGATAGTGTTCTTAGTTATTAAATCACTTACCCGAATCCAGCGTTCTTACCAACGGTATCCCATTATCTCCAGAAGGTATGTAAACTACGGTATGATTAGGACTACCGGCCATTTTCATTTGAGCCTGAATAGCTTCGTGTTGCAAATAAGCCCGGGTGAGAGTCTTGTTTATTATCTCCTGAGATTTTGCTATACCCTCCGCTTCAATTACCCTCCGCTCTGCTTCTTTCTTTTCCTTCTCCAGAACGAATTTCATCTGTTCTGCTTCCTGTTCAGCTTTCAATTTTATCTCTATCGCATTAGACACCATGTTAGGTAACTTTATTGACCTCAAGAGAACTTTCTCAAGTACGATGCCCCGCTCAGCTAATAATTCTTTGAGATCTTCAAATATTTTCTGAGCTATTTCTTCCCGTCCGGATGTATACAGCCCTTTTGCTTCATAATTAACTGTAACGCCACGCGCAACAGAGCGAAACTGCGGAACTATTACGATATTCCTATATCCCAAGCCGACTGTTCGATATATATCACTTGCCTTGTCCGGAAACAAGCTATACAAGATCGAGACGTCTAAATTTATGGATAATCCTTCTTCTGAAGGAACATCCATAAACTCCTGCTCCTCTTCTGTTTTGATATTCATCACAACAAGCTTTGCTAATGGATTTATAAGGTTCAGGCCTGGTTTTCGTTCGATATTATCAACTTTTCCAAAGAGATCAACTACACCAACTGTACCGGCGGGCACAATTCTAACGAAACTCGATGCTATTAATATCACCGACAATACCAACAATATCATGCCTATCAGGTTTGTGGTCTTATTATAATCTTTATGCTCCATCTTGATTAAAATAAAACCGAGCCCAACAGCCACAAGAACTATTCCCCAGATAAGATTCATATACACGGCCTTCCTCCTTTCGCTTGAAAAATTGGGGTGGGTAACGAGATTCGAACTCGCGACCACCTGAGCCACAGTCAGGTGCTCTATCCAGCTGAGCTATACCCACCATAACTATTTTTCAACGGGCACGATAACCTTAGGCGGCTTGACAAATGTATCCACAGCTGCCCGGCGGATCTGCCTGCCCATGGCAAAGATGCCGTCCATTACCGACTTGGACATATCCACCGCCCCCTTGCCCGCGCCCTGTAACAATTTAGCCGGGAATATCAAAACATCCTTGGCATTAACCCCCCCGCTATGAGCCCGAGAGATCTTATCCTCGAATGCCATACGGATATTCCCGAAACCAAGTTCCGGACGGTCCATTTTGGTACGGATGACAAAATCCAGGACTACCTTTCCTTTATCGAGTGTCCGGAAGATATCCAATACGGCATCCGCTATCTTTGAGGCATCCTGTTCGGATTCCCCTTCTGCCAGAGGCTTACGGATAATATCGGTAAGCTCCAGATGGCAGACGGCAACGACATTATTGTTCACGCCCTTAATATCGCTTGAGAAATTCAGATTAGCCTTCTCGATGCGCGTACCCTGAAGATCAACCCACATGGAATAATAAGGATAGAGATAAATACCATCGATCTTCTCGATCTTAAGGGATGCCTCCATGCCTTTTTTAGAAATATCGATCCGGCCCTTCAGGTCTATACTGCCCTTTTCCTGCCCAGCCCTCCATGGGATAGCGCCCTGCAATTGAAACTCGCTCTTTCGTCTGCCGGGCCCGCCCAAATCAAGGTTAGTCAACCTCAAGTTTAAATGCTCAGCCTTAATCTCAAGCCCGTCTTTAGCTACGGTGTAATCGGTGAAATTTACCGAACCTTCCGATATAACAAGCTTGCCGATAAATATCCTGGGCAGGACTAACTCTTTGTCTTTCTCCGGAGCGGAATCCTGCCGGACTTCAACGGGTTTCTCCGGGAGCCCCACCGGAGGCTGGACGGAGACCGGGCTTCCTTTAGTGAAAACAAAATTAGGTCTTGTCAACTTGAGCGCCGAAAGACTGACCCTCCCTCTGAAAATATCAATGAGCCCGCCTCCCGCAGAAACAGCTTCTATCCTGCAAAGGCCTTCTATATCGACACCCCTGATGTTTATGCCGGCGGGGAAATACGTGCTTAAACCCGCAATAACAACCTTCTTACCTAATGCTTCCCGAAGCCTGCTTTCCAGCATCTTCTTCCCGAAAATATTAACTGCCAAATGCAGAGAAAGAAAGAGCGCTATGAATCCTGCTATAGATAAAAGTATCGTTTTTCTCCAGGGATGCATAAAACTCCGTCTTTATATCTTCTGATCTAATGCGCCTGGGCCGAATCGAACGGCCAACAACCGGCTTAGAAGGCAGGTGCTCTATCCAATTGAGCTACAGGCGCATTGCAATTCTTTTAACTCTATCCAATTTTCCCGCTGCGCTATCTGACAGCTAGCGGGATCCCGCCTGCTATGGCATAGCTCTGCGGGAAGCTACAGGCGCATTAAAAACTATTTCTTTTTCCTACTCTTAACTTCCGGCTCTATTTCCGAAAGTATATAACCCTTTGGTTTTACGCTCTCCAGGTCGATGTTCAGCGTCTTAAGCCAGTATTTTATCGATTCAAGCTCAGACCTTCTCTTCTCGTAAATAAAACCCAGATTCAGTTTTGCCGGTTTAAAATTCGGGTCGATACTCAGAGCGTTATTAAAACATTCCTCGGCTCCGGACATATCTCCTTTGGTAAGAAACATTACCCCGCGGTTGTTCACGATCATTGCCTGCCATTTGAGATTGTAAGGATCTATAAAAGCTATCTTCGAGTAACTCGTTTCGGCCTTTTCGTAGTTGCCGGCCTTCTGCTCTTTTACGCCTTCGTTAAAATAAAATGCCGCCTCCTTAGCGATCAGGTCCCCGCAAAATGCCGTAGCGTAAAAACAGAAAACCGTTGCCAGGAGAAATAGGATTGCCTTGTGTTTCATCTAAACCTCCTTTTTTCCAAGCCTCTTTATCTGGTCGGGGAGGTGAGACTTGAACTCACGACCTCTTGCTCCCAAAGCAAGCGCTCTAAACCAAACTGAGCTACTCCCCGTGATTTTCTTGATATAACTTCCTGAAAATCATCCCGAGGTTCACTCTTTTAGAAACATCAGAACCGAGGGAGCGGAACTTAAATTATAATTATATCAACTCGCCCTATGCTTCTCAATATATTTCTGGATAATTTCCCTGGCCTTAGCTAACGCGCGGAAACGATGGCTCATTTTATGTTTTATCCGGGGGCCGAGCTCGGCAAAGGTCTTTTTATATTTGGGTATTAAAAACAACGGGTCATATCCGAAGCCGTGCGTACCCTTAAGCTGATAACCGATCACGCCCGAACACCTTCCTTCCGCTACCCCTATTAAACCGCGCTCATCGGCTACGGCAACTGCGCAAGCGTAGTGCGCCTTTCTCATCGTCAAAGGTTTACCTTTGAGAAGCTTTAACACCTTGGCGTTATTCTGATTGTCGCTTTTGTTCTTGCCGGAAAAGCGCGAAGAATAAACCCCCGGCCCACCCCTTAAGGCGTCTATACATAGGCCGGAATCTTCGCCAATAGCTAATTTCTTAAATACCCGGGCTATTTTTACTGCCTTCTTTATGGCATTCGCTTTAAAGGTTTTCCCATTCTCTACTATGCGCACTCTTACGGGATAATCCAGCAACGAAGTAATGGATAAACCCGCACCCTGCAATATTTCGGCTATCTCCTGAAATTTTTTTTTGTTTTTTGTGGCTACTATCAATTCCATGGGGACACTTTCCGCACGGTTTCCAAAACGGTACACGGTTAGAGAAGGTCTTTGAGGAGTTTCTTTTGGATTTCCACCAGGTCTTCGATGCCTTTCTTGGCCAGCGTTAGCATATCATCCATCTGTGATTTCTTGAAAGGCTTGCGTTCCGCCGTACCTTGAACCTCGATGAATTCGCCTTTTCCGGTCATAATCACGTTCATATCGACTTCCGCCCGGGAATCCTCTTCGTAAGCCAGATCGAGCATTAATACTCCGTTTACGATCCCTACGCTTACGGCAGCGACAAAATCCTTAATCGGGATCTCTTCAATTATCCCGTCTTTCTTTAATTTGTGGAAGGCGTCAGCCAAGGCGACAAAGCTCCCGGTTATGGCGGCGGTACGCGTCCCTCCGTCACCCTGGATAACGTCGCAATCGACCCATACAGTGCGCTCTCCGATCGATTTCATATCCGTGACAGTACGCAAGGATCTTCCTACCAGGCGCTGGATTTCGTAAGTCCGTCCGGAATCTTTGCCTCTCGGGATGCGCTTATCGCATGAACGCGGCAGCATCCCGTATTCGGCAGTCACCCAGCCGGTCCCGGAATTCTTCAGGAAGGGCGGGACGGTCTCCTCGACCGACGCGGTGCAGATCACCTTGGTATTACCCATCTCGATCAAACATGATCCCTCCGGATATTTAATATAATTACGGGTTATCTGGACTTTGCGCAGTTTATCCGCGCCCCTTCCGTCACTTCTTTGCATAAATATCCCTCCCATGAGAGTCGACCCCCACTATCAAATAAAAATCCTTTACCTCCAGTTTATGAATAGCCTCCGGCCCCAAATCCTTAAAAGCCACGGCCTTTGCCTTTTTAACGCATTTGTTTATCAGGGCGCCGCAGCCGGCATGCGCCAGAAAATAAACCGCCTTGTGCCTTTTAATAGCATCTATCACTTCTTTGGAACGCGCTCCCTTGCCGATCATCCCCTTTAAACCGGTCTTAAGTAAGGCAGGAGTAAATTTATCCATTCTTCCGGATGTAGTAGGGCCGCAGGAACCTATTACTTTTCCTCCAGGCTTGCCTGTCGGTCCGCAATAATAAATTATCGCGCCCTTTAAATCTATAGGAAGCCTTTTGCCGGATTTAATCGCCGCAGCTAAACGCTTATGCGCCTGGTCGCGGGCGGTATAAATTACCCCGGATAACTTAATCTCGTCTCCGGCCTTCAGCTTCTTAATCTGACTATCGTTCATAATCAAATCGCCTCTGTTGCGCTGCGCAAGGCATGACAGCTAAAGTTAAGCGCAACTGGCAGGCCCGCAATATGAGTGTGCGACTTCTCTATGTTGACCGCCAATGCGGTAGTCCTGCCTCCTAGGCCCATCGGTCCGATATTCAGTTTATTGATCGCCGCTAATAACTCTCTCTCCAGCCTATCTGCTGTTTTACCTTTGATTTTACGCAGCAAAGCCTTTTTTGCCAGAAGCGAGGCGTAATCAGCGGTCCCTCCGATACCTATACCGACTACATAAGGAGGACAGGCGTCCGGACCAACGGACTTCACTGTGTTGATAATAAAATCCTTTAACTCTTCTATCCCCGCCGTAGGATGAAACATCTTTAATTGCGACTTATTCTCGCAACCGAATCCTTTGGGTAGAACCGTTATCTTCAGACTATTTCCCGGAACGATATCTACATGAATAAGGGCCGGCGAATGCGTTGACCTCCCCCGGACCAAAGGGTCTCTGATTACTGACTGCCTCAGGCAGGCTTTCTTATACCCTGCATCCACCCCCTGGTTTAGAGCCTTTTTTAAATCTCCGGATACCCGGACATTCTGGCCCAGCTCAACAAAGACCACCGGAAGTCCGGTATCCTGGCAAATCGCCAGTCGCTCAGCGCGGGCAATCAAGGCGTTATCTATAATGGCGTCAAGGAGCCTCTTTGCCCTTTTGGAGGTCTCGGCCTTGCGCGCTCTCCTTAGCCGGGCCAGGACATCGGGCCGCAGATACAGATTGGCCCGCACGCACAAATCAGCGACAATCCTGGAAATCCTATCTGCAGAAATTATCTTCATCTTTCTTTATACTCCCGGATCACGGTCGTGCCTATGCCTCCGCGCGGATTAAAGATAGTCTTAATCTTCATCCAACGCGGCCTGACCGCTTTCACCAGGTCTTCCATAATTTTATTCGCGAAGTGTTCGTGGAATATCCCGATATCGCGGAAGAATATGGTATACATCTTCAAAGACTTCAGTTCCACGCAATACCTGCGCGGAGAATATTCGATGCTTATGTGGGCGAAATCCGGGAGGCCGGTCTTGGGGCAAATGCACGTAAATTCCGGGATATCGATATTTATGGTATATGCCTTATCCGCGTATTGATTGACCCAAACCTCGATTTGCGGAGCCTTCAGGCTGCGGACCATTTTCTGTAAACCTTCGTAAGAAGACTTCTTGTCTTTCATTTTACCCCTATAATTTTATGCAGCTGGGGGATGGCGCAGGCGGCAACGCCCTCCTGCCTGCATATATCCTTAAATTTGTTTATTTTAAGAACGGTAATCCTGGAATCCTCCAGGCTGTTGGGCTGAAGGACCAGCATCGCCCCGCTGTTCACTTCTTTGATCATTTTGAGCGCCTCGCGCAGATCTTCCTCCCGCGTAGAACCGCAGATAACCGCTTTGATAAATACTTCCTTCTGAGAAGCGATCTTTAAGAAATTGTAATGCATCGCCCACAAAGGCCCCATCCCGGTTGAACTGGGAAGCTTTACGTCCATAGCCACGACGTCAACCCGATCTATTACATCCTTGAGCTCGGAATACAGGGTCCCGTTGGTTTCAAGATAGTTCTTATACCCTTCCTGTTTAGTGAACGCCATGATTACGTTTAGAAAATCCTTCTGCAAAAGAGGCTCTCCGCCGGTAAAGGCAACAGAGTGGAAATCGCCGTGGTCGTGGTGCAGATTTATCTCGTCCAACAGCTCTTTTACCTCATATTCCTTATAACGGTCGATCCGGGTATCGCAATACTGGCAGTTAAGGTTGCATCCGAAAAAACGCACGAAGATCTGCTTCTCTCCCAGATATAACCCTTCGCCCTGGACGCTCTCAAAGACCTCGGCTATCCTGCCCCTCATGCTTATTCCTCGTAGGTGGCGGCGCTGGTATCGTTTTCCCAGACCGTCACGGACTTTATCTTGGGAATCCTCTTTTTAAGACGGCCGTAGATATATTTGGCGATATTCTCGGAAGTGGGGTTTACTTTCTTGAAAAAGGCTATGTCATTAAGGTATTTGTGGTCCAGTGCGTCCAGAACCTCGCGCAATTCCGCTTTTAAAACCCTAAAATCTATGAGCAGCCCGGTTTTATCCAGGATATTGCTCTGGGCAATCGCCTCTACTTTCCAGTTATGGCCGTGTAGTTCTTCGCACTTACCTTTGTATCCGCGCAGGTTATGCGCCGAACTGAAACCCGCCTCCACCCTGGCTTTAAACATTACTCACCTTTCTGACGTCTTTTAGCGGTCTACCCAGGAATCTTTGCGCAAGGCCCGAAAACCACTCCGGGTTATCGCTAACGAAGAATTTATGCTTTCCCCGCCCGCCCTTGGCCAACAGGTCTTCGCAGGATAAGATATCCTTGACCTTCATTGCCACTTGTTTCGCGGAATCGATCAAGGTCACGCCAGGCCCCATTATTTTTCTGATAAGCGGCTTAAGTAGAGGGTAATGCGTACAGCCAAGGATCAATGTATCCACTTGAGCTTTTCTTAACGGTTTCAGGTAAACTTCAGCCACATCCGAAACCACATCCCCTGAAAGCCAGCCCTCCTCCACAAAAGGAACGAAGAGCGGACAAGGGACGGCGCTCACCTTTGCGTTTGGCAGAAGCTGCTTTATTTCTTTCTCGTACGCCCCGCTTTTAATCGTCCCCTTAGTCCCGATCAGGCCGATACGTCCGCTGCGCGTGGCATATACAGCCTCCCTTACCCCGGGGCTCAAGACCCCCACTATGGGAACGCGGAAATGATTCCTGATCACCGGCAGGGCAAAGCTTGAGACCGTATTGCAGGCAACACAAATCAGTTTAACATCCTGTTTAAGAAGAAATAAGATATTCTCAATGGAAAAACGGATGACGGTCTCCCGGGATTTTATTCCGTAAGGGACACGGGCCGTGTCGCCGAAGTAGACGATGTTCTCCGAAGGCAGCTGCCGGATAAGCTCTCTGACTACGGTCAGGCCTCCGACACCGGAATCAAATACCCCTATGGATTTCATCTGTGCACCATCTCCATTAACGAAGCGCCCCGCGAATAATCCGCCACGCCCTCCATAATCGCTTCCGCCACCTTCTGGCGGTAGAAACCGTTCTTAAGCATCCTCTCTTCGTTGGAGTTAGAGACGAATCCCACCTCGATCAATACCCCGGGCATACGTACTCCCTTCAATACATAAAAACGCGCTGGCTTCACCCCGATAATCCTGGTATCCAAACTCTCGTCCATCGCCCGGCATATTGACCGCGACAGCTCAATCGACTCCGCACGGTTGAAAGTATAGATCATATCCCAAAGGGTAGCCTTAAGGTCCAGCGACCGGCTGGCGAAATTGGCCCCCTCAAGATCAAGCGAGATACTCTTGGCAGCTGCTAACGCCCGCGCAGAATCGCTGACGCTCGGCGCCACATAGTAAACTTCAAAACCATTCACGCTTCTGACGCGATTGGCGTTAGAATGGATACTTATAAAAAGATCCGCTCCCGAATGATTGGCGATATTCACCCTTGCGGACAAAGGAATATAGCGATCGGAGCTACGGGTATAGACCACGCTTACGCCCTGATTCTTAAAAATGTTCCCTAGTCTTTTGGCCAGGTCCAGATTAACATCTTTTTCGCGCAACCCCGTCTTTCCGATAGCCCCCGGATCATTTCCGCCGTGGCCGGCGTCTATTACCACCTTTTTGATTTTAGAGACAGGGATAGTAATCTTCTTAACGGGATACTCCGCCTCAAACAATGAATCGATGACATCTTCCTTTAATTCCGCAGGGATCACCAGGGCCCCCTGATAAATATCCACCGGCCGAGACAAGTGCCTGGCCTTACCGTCGACCAGAATAAGCGTATCGCCGACCATAAGATTGATGCGGTGGCTGTCTTTAGTCAGGCCGATGACCTTGGAAAAGGTATCATACTGCCATTCGATCTTCCGAACGTTACAAAGCGGGACTAACGGATAGTACGTAGAATTATTCAGGGAGTAGACCGGTAGGTTTTCACGGACCGGTGCCGTTGCGCAACCGGAGAGGACGACCGTCAAAAAAATTGAGATTAAAATAACTTTTTTAGACATAAAATTGTTCACG
>Ga0233425_10006817_pt1 | contig 16523 bp, 14 predicted proteins | sample Watercolumn_Towu_2_FD_181712 | JGI IMG/M metagenome (GOLD analysis project Ga0233425, IMG submission 181712) | Freshwater microbial communities from Lake Towuti, South Sulawesi, Indonesia - Watercolumn_Towuti2014_140_MG | ecosystem: Environmental > Aquatic > Freshwater > Lake | place... | reverse complement strand
ACCTCCTGCATCTCGCCTGCACTATCAGAAGATTTCCGCACAGTATAAAAAGCGCCGGCGTACTCATTGACGGACGAACCGGAAAACCCGATCCCCGCATCACCATCAGTATTGACCGCAATCGAAGGAAAGTAATACCAACGGTTTGCATCTCTCACCCTTCCCTGTTGAACAGGTAAGCCATAGGGAGACGAAGAAGAAGCGCTCGCAGGGTTTATTTGATACCATGCCACCTCCGTTCTGGTACTGGTATCGTCAGCGACCGTATGCGTAATCCAGATATATCCGTTGCGCAATACGGCATTCAGGAGTCTTGTATCATTCGTATTTATCAGCGCCGCTATTCCTGACTGGGCGGCGCCGGGCAGTTCGTCCAATACCGGGTAGGGATCAACTTCAACGTAACCCAGATTTGACCATGTCGGAACGCCGCCCGGAAAAGTAATGCTGTTAACACTGAAAAACGCCCTCAATGGCGGCCCGCTGATATAATGACCCTCATCGATAAGATATTCAGCCGAAGATGTTCCAAATACATGCACAGGCTGCATTGTAAATCCCGAACCTGACGGATTTCTGAATTCCGTTACCGAGATACTGCTTGTCCCGCTCAATAATTGTTCCTTCTGAATTACCCATACTTTGCTGTATTGAGAAATGCCGCTGTTGTTGAACATATTAGCCGTAATATATATATAATCAGCATCAATACCTATCCCCGGATAATCAGCCCAATTGTTAAACGCCTGAACGCCGCCGTCTTTATCTGCATCTATTGCCCACTTATACCAGACACCGGTAGGGTCAGATGAGGCCGACACAGCAAGCAGAATCCATGAGTACGGAGAATCCGAACCTCCCATTGTAACCACAATAAACCGGCCTTCATGCTGATCGTAAATAGTCTTGGGGTCAAACGGAATTTCAGCAGGCTGACCTGCGCCTGTTCCCAGAGATGCCCAGAAGTCTTGCAGCGACATTTGCGCAACAACAGCGCCGGTTGTCTTGTCGAAAAAAGCCACTTCACTATTAAGCGTTTCAACAAGGTAAGAAGGACCTGCTGCACCATGGGTATCGGGCGGAATGGCCGTATTGTCATCACCCAACCCGCTAAAATTATTATTAAGGGCTGGTGCTCCGGAAGGTCTTACTGTTTTATGAAGCATTTTATTCGGCTCACGCACTTCGGGAAATGCCATTTCCTTCTTACCCTTATCAAGGCTCACAACGGGAGTTCTTTTATAGAAAGGAACACTTCTTTGTTTTGGAACAAACCCCGGTTTCCGTATCGCCCGTTTTTTCATGTCCTGAAGCGTTTCCATCACAAACGGAACTTCCCTGCTATAGGTAACACCCTTTTCAGAGGAAATGCCGCCCGTTTTTTTGCCTGCCGTTCCATCAGAGGCGTCAGAAAAATCCGGTAAAGCCACACTACACAGGAGAAGAATGCTTCCCACAAGTATTGGCCGAAGAAATCCTCTTTTAACTGCATAAAATACTGTTTTCTTTTTTACCATAAACACTTCTCCTCTCGTATCGAAACAGGTCGGGAAACACATGCGCCGAACCACATTCAATACAAAATTATTCATCCAATCTGTCTGACAATTTCATCTTAATCTCTATCTCTTTTTCTTCATCTTCTAAAAGATTCACCGTTTGTTTGGCTCTCATAAACTGTTTTTTCCTGGCAATTATTATGTAGGTATCGGCATTCAGACCGGAGAACTTGAAGAAACCGTCGGCATCGGAAAATGCGTTTCTTTTCACATTGTTTTTTAATCCAATAAGCCTTATATAAACATGCTCAACGGGCTCTTCGTCCGTATCGATAACAAAACCGTATATATTGCCGCTCATTCCCGGAGTCGGCGTGGGAGACGGGATTGGAGTAACGGCAGGCGTCGGTGTTGGAGAAGCGGAACCGGCAATCACAGCAAACTCGAAATAATCGCTGTCTATGAGATTCCCATCAACATCCGTAAGTTTTACACTAAAGGTGCTCGTTCCCAATTGTGACTCCGGGGGAATCGATACATAATGCGTATGATTTCTTGCAGCTCCCCCTTCAAGCCCGGTTGTTGTTTTGTCAAATTCTGTAATGGTTCCGTCAAAATCTTTCAGGTAAGACTGAACATAAAATGCGGTGTAAGAGCCGCTGCTATTGCTCTCTTCCACATGAAAAGGCCCCAGCGAGCCGCCCCGATACACCTCGACAACTGCAGGGGGCAAAAGCGTGTGTGTAATAGCTGCGGTTGCACTACCAGGTACATAACGGTTATTGTTTTCTTCCGGTAAATACGATGTGTCAGGAAAAATATTTGCCGCACACAAGGTATTGCCGCCACCAAAACCATCAGGCACATTGAGATACATATAAGGCACCGCGATAATACATAGTGCAAATACCACCATTTTCCATTTCATTGGCATACGAAGCACCTTATTATAGCATTTTTTCTTAATACACACGGTCATTTCATCGTTCTCTGTCTGCACAACTGAGGAGGAACTTAGCAAATCCATTTCTTCAAGTCAAGCACTATCTCTTGCAATTTCACTTCTTAAATTCAGAATAATGTTACGTAACACCTTATAATGAAATATATTGTTTTTTCAAACACTATTATATATGATTTATAAACAAGATTGGGAAAAATACGTTGTTTTTTTACTTCATTTTTAAACTTTCCGGATATGCGCAAAACGCCTGCATTCCTTCTCACAGGTATGAACACCTTTTAAATATTTTATAACCAATGAACTATAAACCGTATGCCATTTCCTGGAATACCACGTATCGGTGCAATCTGCGATGCAGCCATTGCTACCTCGATACAAACGCCTTAACCAAACGTTCCGCCGATGAACTCAGCACTCAGGAAGGATTCAAACTGATAGACCAGATGGCAGCGCTGAACCCAAACCTTCTCCTGATTCTCACAGGAGGTGAACCCCTCATGAGGGAAGACATTTACGACCTGGCTGCTTATTCCCGCAACAAAGGCATGATGGTCGTAGTGGGGACAAACGGCAACCTGATAGATGACGATATCGCAAAAAATTTGAAACAGAGCGGCGTAACGGGCATCGGAATCAGCCTTGATTCCTTAGCTCCGGCAAAACATGACGTATTCAGAGGCATCTGCGGCGCCTGGGACGACACCCTTAACGGCATAGAGGCATGCCGCCGACAGGGCATCGAGTTTCAGATACAGACCACGGTCACTAAAGATAATTTCCATGAAATCCCTGAGATTATTGAGTTCTCTTACACCCTGGGCGCACGGGTATTCAATTTATTCTTTCTCGTCTGCACAGGCAAGGGTCAGGACCTGACAGATATTACACCTCAGCAATACGATCTGGCACTGCAACAACTGTATGAGATTCAAAAAAAATATCAGGGGAAAATGATGGTCGGCGCAAAATGCGCCCCTCACTACCGGAGAATCGTATATGAGCAGGACTCATCATCTCCGCTTATCAGGGCTTACTCTGGCGGATGCCCGGCCGCAACCTATTATTGCCGGATCACCCCGGAAGGTAACGTCACCCCATGCCCCTACATGCCTAATATATCCGGAAATGTAAGGGAAAGAAGTTTTGCTGAAATATGGAACGATACCCCCGACTTTCAAACCCTGAGAGAAGATACGCTGAAAGGCCGGTGCGGTATATGCGAATTCAGGTCGATTTGCAAGGGGTGCCGCGCAAGGGCTCTCGCCACTACAGGCGATCAAATGGACGAGGACTCCTGGTGCAATTATATCCCGGGAAAGCACGGATCTGGGGTTATCAAACTGGCAACATCGGAGACTTTTGGCGCAGAAGAACATTTTACGCTGAATTGGAATGCTGACGCCAAATGTATTCTCAAACAAATCCCTTCTTTTAGCCGGGGGATGGTCATTAAAAATGTGGAACGTTTTGCCGCAGAAAATAATCATCAGGTGGTAACACTGGAAATAATGAGGGCGGCCCGCGAGAAAATGATGTCTGACAAAAGAACTGCTTTCCCTGTGAAAACCGATGCAGCGGATATGAATGCAGTATCTCATAACTCTATTTCCGAAAATACCGGGAAAGTCATGAGCAGCCCATCACAAGGTGACGAAATTCCCTGGACTGAAGAGGCGAGAAAACGGGTGGAACACGCCCCCTATTTCGTGCGTCCCGGTATCTACAAACTCATGCAGAAAAAAGCGCGCATGCATGGCTATAAGGAAATTACCTCCAAATTCCTTTCGGAAATCAGAGATGAATCCATGCAGCTTGCGTCCAAACGCATCAAAAATATCGGATTCGACGAATTGAGAATGGATGCCTGGGACAAGGCAAAGGAAAAATTACAGACTGCCCGCAAAAAAGATGTTATTGACAAAATCAAATTATTTCTCGAAGAACGCTCCGTTAAGAACGATGGAATTATCACCAAATTCCAGGCTTATTTGAAGGCTGTAAATGCGCAGGATAAAAAGGAAAACAGCACCCTTCCCGTCTGGACTGACGAGGCGCTGCAACGTCTGGAGAAAGCACCTGCGTTTGTCAGAAACAGAGCAAAAAAATCAATTGAGGGCTATGCAGCCAAGCAGGGCGTTATTCAGATCACCACAGACTTGATCAACCAGTACATGAAAAACATCCCCTCTTTTGTGAAAAACAAAACAGAATAAAATACCTGCATCCGGGAAAACGGGGTTTCATCCCCGCCCGTAAATCACTGTCATTTCTGCTAATTCTTCCATCAAAGACGGCGTCAATTGTTCCGGCAACAACCTCCACGCCCAATTATTGCCCGCAATGGCAGGAATATTCATCCGCGATTCTTCCCCAAGCCCCAGGACGTCCTGCATCGGTATGACAACCATATTCGCAACGGACATCATTGCAAGCCTGATAATTTCCCGATGAATTTCACCCTCAGAAATTTCTCTTCCGATATAATTGCAAATTCTTTTTTTCTCTTCCGGTCCGGCTTCCCTTCTGTACCACCCCTTAATGGTGGTATTGTCATGCGTTCCGGTATATACCACGCAATGTTCTTTGTGATTATGGGGGATGTACGGATTATCCGGCATGTCGTCGGTAAAGGCAAAAAGCAATATTTTCATGCCCGGCAGTTCAAAGATGTCCATAATTTCCCTCACGTCAGGAGTGATAATCCCCAGGTCTTCAGCAATAATCGGAGGATTGGGAAAATGCCTGAACAACGTATGGAAGAAATCCTTTGCAGGCGCTTCCACCCATTTCCCGTGTATCGCAGTCTTTTCATTCGCAGGAACCTCCCAGTATGCGACAAATCCTCTGAAATGATCCAGCCTTACCATATCATAGAGCCTAAGGTTATGTTCCATCCTTTTCAACCACCACGAGTATCCGGTATCCTTAAGCGCGTCCCATCTATAAACGGGATTCCCCCACAACTGCCCGGTTGCGCTGAAATAATCGGGAGGGACACCAGCCACGGAGAGGGGGGTTTTGGCATCGTTCAATTTAAATATCTCCGGCCCTGCCCATACGTCGGCGCTGTCGTATATCACATAAATGGGTATATCACCGATTATTTGTACATTTTTTTCATTACAGTATCTTTTCAGGAAAGACCACTGTTTAAAAAATACGTACTGAAAAAAGTTTTCCAATACGATTCTTTCCTGTAATTTCGCCTTCCACTCTCTCACCGCAGCATCTCTTCTGTACCTTATATCCTCAGGCCAGTCGCTCCAGATAATTCCGTGAAACTCTTCCTTCAAGGCTACAAATAAGGAATAATCATCAAGCCAGTATGCATTTCCCCTGCAAAACCGCTCAAACTCAAAGCTGTTTCCTTTCCCGGACAGGCAGTTTTTGCAGGCAATTCTGAGAATGTTTTCTTTAAAGGCGGTAACGCTTTCATAATCAACCCTATCGTTCGGCGACGGCATATAAGCGTTGAGGTCTGATTTCAAAACAAGTCCATCCTCCATAAGAAGATCGGGACTTATCAAGATGTGGTTTCCGGCAAAAGCCGAATAGCTGCTATAAGGGCTATTTCCGTATGCTGTGGAAGTCGGGTTCAAAGGAAGAATCTGCCACAAACACTGTCTGGAATCGGCAAGCAGGTCGGCAAACCGGTAAGCGCTATGGCCAAGGTCTCCTATGCCATACGGAGACGGCAAGGAAGTGATGTGGAGTAGTATGCCGCTTTTTCTTCGTTTCACTGTTATCTCTCACCGAACGAAGCAGACGGTCAATTATTCGGCAGCACTGCTTGTACGTTAAAATTCAGAGACTCGCCTATCTGCTTGAACTCTTCGATCCAATAGTGCCTGTCCTTATTCCCTGCCCGTTCTTCCTTCTGATATTCCTTATATGCCGTCTTTGCGATTTTGTAATAGATGTTTTGCACGTGCCAAAGATTCACGTCAAAAGGAAGCAGCGATAACACCAGCAACGCCCCTTTAACTTTTTGCAGCAGGAAAATATCCTCGGTGTTATGGTATAAATCTTCAAGCATTTTTCCTACCCTGCGGCGTATTAAAAATTCAAGATTCAAAACATCCACAGGCACATTCCATTTCTCCATTTCAGCAATGATGCTTTGTATCTTCACGGCGTCGACTTCATCTTCAAATGTCTTTCTGAGATCACAGTTAAGGGCAAACTCAACGGCCGTATGAAACACCCTTGGCACGGGAATGCCCGTATCCTGGATATAGCTCATCAGGATACGGTTGTTTTCATACATCAGACGATAGGCCGCCTCAAATTCTTCCATCGTTGTGCTGAAAACAAGATTGAGAATCTTTCTCTGTTCATCTTTAAAAAGGTCTTTCAGAGAGTAGTTGTGCATTCCAAAATATTTATCCAGTAGTCTCACAATACTGGCAAACGCCCCTCTCTCAAACGCTTTCAATATGATATCCTTCATGGATAGATATTCTTCATCGCTGAGAAAGGTGTGCACGCCGCCGTTAAAGTCATGATTGCCCAGATATAAGACACAAAACACCAGGCATTCGCTTTCCCAGGTAATTTCAGACGCAATACGAATCTTTCCGATGGCAAGCTTGACTTTCCCCGCCTGCACTTTCTGATAATCTTCCTTGTCGACCCCGTAACAGTATATGCCGGTGCTTTTGTGATACTCTTCAAAAAGGGAGCTGACGGCATAATGAACACCCACCTTCTTCAGTTCGATCATGGAGGATTTAACATATTTTCCGTATATCTCGGCGGTATCCTTATATTCAGGCAGATTGCTTTTTGCATGTAAAAGCCTTTCCAGAAATCCCTCCTCAAGGCCGACATTGAAAATCACCCCGGATAATTGAATAGCCCTCCCCGCATATTGAATAACCTGAACCGTTTCCAGGCCGGACAGTTCGTCAAAATACCAGCCGCAGCTTGTATACATCAGCATGGCGTTTTTCTGAATTTCCAGAAGTTTAAGAACGGTGATTTTTTCCTCCCTCTTTAAATTCTTTATTGCATGGGCTTCTATAAACTGATCGACATTTTGCTGTGATCGGTTGAGCAGGACGTCAACATAATCATCCCGTGCCGCCCACAGATTCCTGAGATATTCTTTCGCCTTGCTCTCACACACATAAATCAACTGGTCTCTCAGCCAATCCAATGCATTGCGAAGGGGGGGCCTCCACTCCTGGTTCCATCCGGGATGCATACCCGAACAGCAACCGCAATTACTCCTCCACCGTTCTATGCCATGAATACAGCTCCAGGAAGTATTCTCGGCAATTTCCACTTCATGGGTCGGCGGATGTTTTTCAAGATACTCACCGTAGTTTGTCAATTTTGCCATCCCTTTGGACTCAACATAATTCAAGGCATACGCAAGCGCCATATCGCCAAACTTGTGGTGATGCCCGTAAGACTCGCCGTCCGTTGCGATATTGAGAAGCTGCGGTCTCTGCCTGTGTTCGGAATAACCGCCCACCAGACGATTGGCAAAATCTTCTCCCTTGTTCAGCAGTTTCTCAAATGCCACAGCAAGAGATATAGGCCCGTCATAAAAAAAGATGCTCATGCTGCGGCCGGAAGGAAGCCGGCAGAGGTATGCCATTGTCGGATCAATCCGCCCCACCCTTACGTCCATCCATTCTTTTGCATCAATTTTCCTTACCCGCAGGGCCTGCCTCTGAGCAAGGATGGTAAACTTTATGCCGTGTTCGGCAAGGACTTCCAGCGTCGCAACATCCACTGCCGTCTCAGGAAGCCACATTCCTTCGGGGAAACGTTTAAACCTGTGTTTAAAATCCTTTATGCCCCATATCACCTGTGTTCTCTTATCACGTGCGTTTGCAAGCGGCATGATGACGTGATTGTAAGCCTGAGCAATCGCATTGCCATGTCCTGACCGCAACTCTATACTCTTTCTGTCGGCGTCAAGTATCGCCTGATAAATTTCAGGGTTATACACTTCCAGCCATGACAACAGCGTCGGACCGAAGTTGAAACTTATCCTGGTATAATTGCTCATGATTTCCAGTATACGTCCACTTCCGTCAAGAATCCGTGAAGCGGCATTCGGCGCATAACATTCTTCAGTTACCCTCTCATTCCAATCGTGATAGGGATGCGCCGAGTCTTGTATCTCTATGGTTTCAAACCATGGATTCTCCCGCGGCGGTTGATAGAAATGTCCGTGAATGCAAAGATATTTATCCATCAATTTCTGGTTCCTTTATCAGTCCGGTATCGCCATACACTTATCTGCGGCCATCTTCGTTTTTAAAAAACAGAATGCCCAAAGGAGGCAGTGTGAGTGAAAGGGAATGTTCTTTTCCGTGCATGGGTATCGTAGCAGATTCAACACCTCCCATATTTCCACAGCCACTCCCCCAATAAACCGTGGCATCGCTGTTCAAAACTTCCCTCCAGAACCCTCTTGCCGGAACTCCTACCCTGTAATTATTCCTTGGCACAGGCGTAAAATTGCAGATGACAAGAACCCTGTCGCCGGCAGTCTTTCCCTTCCTCAAAAAAACGACCACGCTTTGCTCCCAGTCATGGCAGTCTATCCACTCAAAACCCTCCGTATTAAAATCCTGTTCGTACAGCGCCGGTTCATTCTTGTAAAAGTGATTCAGGTCTTTGACCCACTGCTGAACTCCCTTATGCGATGGATATTGCAGTGCGTGCCATTCGAGGCTTTCGTCATGATTCCATTCTTTCCACTGCCCGAACTCCCCCCCCATAAAAAGCATCTTTTTCCCCGGATGACCATACAGGTAACCCAATAAAAGCCTGAGATTCGCAGACCGCTGCCATTCATCGCCCGGCATCTTCCCGACCAATGCCCCTTTTCCATGCACAACCTCGTCATGAGAAAGAGGGAGAACGAAGTTTTCCGTAAATGCATACATCATGCTGAAGGTAAGCTGATTATTATAATATTTCCTGAAAACCGGGTCTTTTGAGAAATATTTGAGAGTGTCATGCATCCACCCCATATTCCACTTCATGCCGAACCCAAGTCCCCCGACGTATGTCGGCCTTGAAACCATCGGCCAGGCAGTTGACTCTTCCGCAATAGTCTGGACATCGGGATGGTTTTTGTACACAGCCTCGTTAAATCTTTTTATAAATACAATCGCTTCGGTATTTTCCTTTCCGCCATACTCATTAGGTATCCACTCGCCTTCTTTCCTGCCGTAGTCAAGGTAGAGCATTGACGCTACAGCGTCAACCCTGATCCCGTCTATATGGTATTTATCAAACCAGAAAAGGGCGCTGCTGATAAGAAAGTTTTTCACCTCATTTCTTCCATAGTTGAAAATATAGCTTTTCCAATCCGGATGAAACCCTTTCCGCGGATCGGCATGCTCGTATAGGTGCGTACCGTCAAAGTAAACAAGCCCGTGCTCATCAGCAGGAAAATGAGAAGGCACCCAGTCAAGGATAACGCCTATTCCATGCTGATGAAGATAATCAACCATATACATGAAATCCTGAGGCGCTCCATACCTGCCCGTCGGAGCAAAGTATCCGACCGTTTGATACCCCCACGATCCGTAAAAGGGATGCTCGGTAACGGGCAGAAGCTCAACATGGGTAAATCCCATTTCCTGCACATATTCCGCCAGGTAATGCGCCATTTCACGGTACGTAAGATACCTGTTCCCTTCTCCGGGAACCCTTCTCCACGAACCGAGGTGAACCTCATAGATGGCAAACGGAGAACCCTGGGCATTTGCCGTGCCCCTGCGTCTCATCCATTCTCCATCTCCCCACGTATACGACATATCCCACACCAGGGAAGCGGTTTTGGGAGGCAGTTCCCACCGAAAAGAAAATGGATCTCCTTTATCAACCGTATAATTGTTGTATTGAGACACTATATGATATTTATAAACTGTCCCGTTTCCCATCCCCTCAACAAACCCTTCCCAGATGCCCGAACTGTCATTCCGCACCGCAAGCGGATGGGAGTCTCTGTTCCACCCGTTAAAATCGCTCACAACCGACACCTTTCGCGCATTAGGAGCCCACACGGCAAAGTATACCCCTCTTTTCCCGTTTATATTCATACAATGTGAGCCAAGCTTATCATAGAGTTTATAATGGCTTCCCTCTTTGAAAAGATATATATCATGCCCGGTGAGAAGGCTTACCATGCGCTCAACCTTCCCTGCTTCAGATATTCTTTTTTTGGCCACCGTTCGTTCTCCAAACAGGTATTCTAATCTCTTGCATCATAGCGGTAACTATGCCGGCACAGATAGACAGGAAAATACTTGCTTTAGGCATTCGCTTGCTGGTATCCTTTTGACCATGCCGTTATATCTCATGCGATGCTGTTTTCCCTGCGGGAAAGCATTCCCTGCAATGCCGCATATTTCAGCATCCCGATTATTCCAGAGCGATACAGGCTCCGGATTCCTACAGAAGCAGGAATTTCAACGTTGTGATTGTAGAACGAAGAGCCTCTTCGTCCTACATGGAAAAGTCACCGAACGTTTAATCTAATATCGACTCATATTAGCCCGTGAAATACCTTCTGTCAATCAAAGAATATTGCATCATTGTTTGCATAACCGCTGCTGGCTGTTATTCCCTGCCATTCATGAATACCAGCATAGACAGACCCGGCACAAACGTAACAATATCCTTGTCAGATGACATGAAAGACGGACGTCTGGATACGCCGCTGGAGCAGGCCTGCCTTATTGCATCAGGCGCCGATACCCCCAAAAAGATGCAGCCATATCTCACAAAAATCTCCGACACTATCTCTCATATAGAACATGATACAAACATAAACAAAGCAAACGACCCTGCAGAAAGGGCAACGATTATATTCGACTGGCTGCAAAAGAATGAAAATGAAGGGACATACAATGATTGTTACGATATAAAGGACACGCTCAAACTCAAGGTGGGGAATTGCCTTTCCTACGCCATACGGTTTACCATAATTTGCAGGCATTTTGGAATAGACATTAAAAACATCTTCATCCCCGGACATATTTACAATACAATTGCCACTCATGGCTCAGAACGCTGTTTTGAACACACCCACAGCGACGGAATAGTAAAGAAAGCCGACAAATACCATCCGCAAAAAAAGATTATGAAAGACGAAGAACTTATTGCGGAAATATTCCTGTATAAAGCACGCAATGCGAATAATGAATTACACCATGAAGACTCAATCAACTACTGCCGTCAGGCACTAATGCTGAATCCTGATGACAACCGCCCCGTCATCCTGTTTGTTGATAATCACATAGCAAAAAAACGTTATGCAGAGGCATTTCGCTATCTGGACGGATACCTTTCCCGGCATCCCAACGATAAAATATCTTTTGAAAAAACGTATACCCTCTTGAAAAAATTGTGTGAAAAAGAGGATAATAGATTCTGAAATAATAGGCCGGAAAAGAAACGTCATCCATACATAAGGAGAAATACCTGTGGCTACTTACAAATTTGTGGCAAAAGACTTAATGGCTGAAAATGTTATTTGCGTCAATCCCGATACGCCTATCAACAAACTGATAAAACTGCTGATCAACAACCGCATCAACGGCGTGCCGGTTATTGACAAAAAGGGAATGCTGGCAGGAGTAGTTTCCAAAACCGACATTATCGAATACGATGGGAAAGCGCAAAGAAAACAAAAGGCCAAAGATTCGTTCTACGACGACACAAACGGAAAACTGAAAGAGGCCTTCGACAAAATATCAAAAACAAAGAATTTCGGGAAAACCCTCGTAAAGGACATCATGACTCCTCACGTAATCACCGCAAACACAGATGATACTATTGACCGTCTTGCAAAAATAATGTTCGACAAAAAAGTGCACAGGGTAATCATTCTGGAGAAAAAGCGCGTTGTGGGAATAGTGAGCGCTATGGATATCCTCAATGCCGTCAGCACTATGGGCTACGGCAGCAACGCTTTTGTTACTGAAGAGGCAATCCTGGATTTGCAGGAACGACTGGAAGAAGCAGAAAAATCCATCAAATCCTTACGAGACGTTCTGGATAAAATTCATGGCGAAAAGTAAATTAGGCTGGGTTTGGCAGCAACATTAAATTAGGTTGCCTTCGGCAACGACTTTGCCTTTCCCCACTTTCGTGAGGAGAGGATTTTGTCATTCCCGTGTAAACGGGAATCCAGATGCATCAGAAAAACTGCCTGGATTCCCACTTTCGTGGGAATGACATGCTAAGAACAAAATACTTTGAATTTCCTGAACATTAAATTATGAACAAAAAACCTTTTTTGTTTTTAAGCATTCTCCTCTGCCTTGTGCTTGCCGTGGTTGTTTATGTATCTACAGAACCTTTGAATGCAGGGAAGGCACATACCGGTGACGAGAACAACTTCCATCAGGTAGTGCATGGTGTGGGTCTGGGCGCTACGATAAAACCAGCGTGGTGTTATATCAACTTCGATCCAAGAATTGACCCCAGGTGTCCCTGCATCGAATGGCCCATCCCCGGCGGCTACTGCTACTGCCCAGACCATACCGGCACGGTGTCATATATAGCCGGTGCTGTGGAAATGGGTGCTGCAATTGAAATCATCAAAAAGATTCAGTAGTTTTTATCTCAGAAAAACTCTCTGTTTCAACCCGGCAAAAATGACCAATACCGTTTGTCAGGCTGCGGTATAAAACAGAATTTTTTGGGAAGCAAAAAACCATATTACTCCCCCCCCTTCTCCTGAACCCCACATTCTGTTGTTGCAATATTTGTCTTGAACACCTTTCTTATTTTATTATAATCCTCTCTTACTGCATTTTACAAATTCAGTTTAGGAGATAATCTCATTATGACTATCAGATTGATTCTTGTCTCTCCTGAAGGAGAAATGAGAAATGCTTACGCCAAAGCCATTGACCCCATCGGCGTCCGTTATGACACGGTTGCAACACTTCAGGAACTCTATTATGCAATGGAAAAAGTTCCCTACAACGGAATATTGATTGACCTCGCCACAAAATTAAAAACGCCGCACGAAGAATTGAATTTAGTCGAAAATATCCTGGAAAAATTTCCCGTAATACAATTGAAATGGGAAGACAAAACAAAAGTATTCAGGACATATTATCCCGGCCAACACAAGTCGGGAGAGAGTTTGGAGGATTTTGTCAACAAGCAGTGCCGTTTCTTTGATGCAAGAAAGATCAGCATCGAAAAAAGAGTGGAGGCAAATTTCAGCGTCCTCTTGTCAAAAGACAAAGATTTCAGGGAAGGACACGTTGAGCGAACAATCACTATTAACGTTTCCGATGGCGGCTGCTACATTTTTACTGCACAGAAATGGGACATCCGGAGTAAAGCCTGGTTTATCATCAAGGGACTGAGCGATGAAACGCCAATATGCGGAGAAGTTCGATGGCATTTTGCGTGGGGATGCAGGGATCAAACTCCAGGCATCGGAGTAAAGTTCCAGGAAATCAAGGAATCTCAGATAAAAGAATTATGTAGCACAAGACCACTGAACGAAAGAAGAAAAAGGAGAAGATAAAGCATCTGCCATCGGTAAGTATGCAAAATCGGCATTCGGCAAAATCAAATGACAAATGATCCTGCACAACAGATCAAATATATAGAGGAATAAGAGCATGGAATTAAAGGCAGTAATGGATGACATTGCAAAAGATATTGAAGCGGCAACCAGAACATTGTTTGAGACGATGATTATGATCAATCTGGAATATAAAGGCGTTTCGCTGATGAATCAATTACATATTAAAGCAGATGTGGCGGGCCTAACAAGCTTTCTGGGCAAATACCATGGAACTGTAGGGGTTTTTTGCTCAAGAAAATTTTCCCTCCGGATAGCATCAAACATGTTAATGCAGGAATTAACGGAATTTACCTCAGATGCGCTGGACGCAATAGGAGAAGTATCCAACATGATCGCCGGAAACGTAAAAACGAAGATCACGGCGGACTATGGAGAAATGATCCTTTCCATCCCTATGATACTCGTTGGCGGCGATCCGGCATGCACCTCAGTCGAGAACAGCATACCAATTGCCTGTTTTACAAAAGAACCCTGGCTCATGACAAATTTCAGTTCAGGGGATGAATCATTTAATATCGGATTGCTGCTCAAAGAAACGAAAACATAACAAATTCTGCCCTTCCAATGAGTAAACCCGCAAAGGATATTTTTTCTTTGTGTCTTGGTGGCAAGGTTTGGTTGTGGCGGAGCAACGATGTAAAGTCGGTGCTCTCTGGGGCAAATCTGAAATAAAGCTGAGTAGGGTAGATTAAGCAAAGCGAATCCACCGATCCGATCGTTTGAAAGAAGAAGGTGGATTCGGCGTAAAAGCCGACGCCTTAATCCACCCCACACCACTAATTGATTCATTAGGCACTTGTCTTTTCCATTTGCAAAAAAGATACTTCCGAAATTCCTGCTTTTTCTTTCGCATGCTCAATGGTCATGCTTACAAGATTGCCCTTTTCATCCAGGTCAATGAAAAGGTTTTCTGATATTTCTTTTGTCTCAACTACAGGGACATTTGAAAACTCAATCAACGCCGTATCTGTGTCAGAGAAATACCGGATTTTCATTTTCCCCCCTCCTTAAAGTTTCTATCAAAGAAAGCATTATGAACGGTCTCTCCATTCTCCAAAAGTATTACACTTAAGTATCTCCCCACCTCTTCAATAAATTTCCACTTCCTTATTCTTCCATCACTCTGAACTTCTGTTTTCACAGGTTTTTTGATGGAATCTACTATCCATTCCTCTTTGATAATTGTCCTGTCTGGACGCTGTCTGATAAATGAAAAGTATTTCGTACATTTCATAGACATATTTTATCATTTTTTATTGATTGCTTGAGAGGAAAATAATAAACAGTTTCTTTGCATCTTGATGTAACGTGGTAAAGTAACCTGTCAAATTTTATTCTTAAAGGTCTTGCCATGCAACATAATCTATTGCTTGCACAACCCTATACCAAGAACAAAGACCTAACCTTAAATTGCGTTCAGTGTACTTACGGGAGCGGCCGGCCATACAGTGACGCGTTGGGCAAGCGACTATTCACTCACGAGTCCTCTTTGAACGCGTTCCGCTTCAAACGGCTCTTCGTAAACGGACTTGTACTGTACTGCAAATCCGATGCGATTTACGAGATTCCTGATATGCTCTCCACTCGCCTTATCGACCTTCAGCAAGTCCACTTCCTCCCCTGGTCGAACATATTGCCCTACTCGAAGCCGGCCGCAGGTGATTAAGTACTCAGCAAACTTATATTCGGGAACACGAGAGAGCACTTCCTGCCACCACGCAAAGTTCGCAGGCAGAGGCCCGCCGTCAAGATACACAGTAAAGGAAGAGACGACGGCAGGACCTATACCGCTGTTGATCACGCTGGTTCCCGATGGCCGGTCGTCAGACTGATGCTTGAGGATGTCAAGGTGTGGACGCACGGATAGTCGATTGAAGCGCTGTGCTTCCTTGTGCGTATAGGCGTTCTGACAGGACGATACGACGAGACCGATAGTGGCGACTGTCACCGCAATGGCAGAGAGGAGGTTATCAGTAGACCACTTGTGTTGTTGATTCGACATGTACTTTGCTCGCCCAACATTTATTATTATCTTTATTCTACAAGTATTGGCGATGTTATCGCATGGGATAGTACATGTCAAGCCAAAATCGGCATAATTACTTGAATACGTGAAGATGTTTTCGATATAATGTGACTAAAATTTTGCCACAAAGTCACGAAGGTACGAAGAAATACTTAGGGACAATGGAAATGGGCGAACGGCCGTTCGCCCCTACGATTATTTTTCTCTGCGTTCTCAGCGTCCTCTGCGGTGAGTTTTATAAATATCATAGGTTAAAATTTGAATAAACATTTAAATCTATTCTTTCTGGCGACGGAGAATTTATTACGGCACAGAACAAAGACTATTGTTGTCTGTCTTTGCATTATTGCCATCCTGTCACCCTTTATTACTGCCATTGCCATTTCTGAAGGCATCAGGACGCAATCCCTCGTCTCCGTGAAGGCTGGCGCTGATCTCTACCTGACA